>CXWL01035269.1_pt1 | contig 59955 bp, 64 predicted proteins | sample 590931 | NCBI WGS metagenome assembly CXWL01 (sample SAMEA3498368, study PRJEB10139) | groundwater metagenome | biome: water well; material: biofilm material | place: Germany | collected 2015-04-27 | reverse complement strand
GATTAATGATATTGGAGAGAACCTTGAGCAAGTTAGGCTTGTTATACGTTCTGTTGTTGATCCCGGCATTCCAGGCAAATGCGCAAGAATTGCAAGTCGGTGTGGGTGTTTTTGCGCTGGCAAAGAACGGTGTCGACATTCAGGTCGCCTACCGCCAACCCCATAGCCATTATCAATTCGGCTACAAACATGTCCAATGGACGGATGTGTTCCACGATCCCTTCACGGGCCGCGCACTTACCGAGACCACACAATCCCTGTCCGGACCGCTGGTGAATTACCTGCTGCATCCGGAGTCGGACGGCACGTATTACTTTGGAATTTCGCTATTGAAATGGTCGCGTACAGAAAAAGCGTTGCTGATCACGACACCCCCCGGTTCCGGCGCTACGACCGATTTTTATTTCGGTGGCGGATATACAAAACACCTGGGTCAATTCGGCTACTACAACTTGGGCATGTATCTCAGCCCCACGGCAAAACTCTATACGCAAACTGCGGTCAGCTCGGAAGACAGCTCCGGCGGCTTCGATATCCAGATTCAGGTCGGTCTGGCTTTTTAATTCCGCGTCCCGCTATTGGCCTGCATCATACGTTCCACGTAACGTGCGATGAGATCGATCTCCAAATTTACATGGGCTCCGGTGGTCAATTCGTTCAGGGTGGTGACATCCAAAGTGTGCGGGATCAGGTTCACTTCGAATTCGTTTCCCGAAACCAGATTCACGGTCAGGCTCACGCCGTTGATGGTGATGGAACCTTTCATCGCGATGTATTTTGCCAAGGCGTGCGGCGCGCGAACTACCAGCCGCCAACTCTCGCCGATATCGTTGAACGCCACCACCTCACCCACGCCATCCACATGGCCGCTCACCAAATGGCCGCCAAGACGGTCGGACAAGCGCAAAGCTTTTTCCAGATTGACGTGTTTGCCTTCCTTCTCCAATCCGGTCGTGCAGTTCAGTGTCTCGCGCGAGACGTCCACGGCGAAATCGTTGCCGTCGATCTTCACCACGGTGAGGCACACGCCGTTCACCGCGATGCTATCGCCGAGCGCCACATCGTCCAAACCGAGCACCTCGGTGGCCACCGTCAGGCGCAAGCCGCCGTCGCGATCTTTCACCGATTTGATCAGTCCCGCATCCCCTACGATTCCGCTAAACATATGGACACCTCCAATAATTCAAAGTTCTAAGCAAGACAAGGCGCGAAGGAAAAATTGCGACGCGGCATATGCCTAATATGTAAGGAGTAATTTTTCGTGAGCAACGCCGTATTGCGACGAAATTTGGATTATTGGTGATGCCCATTTATCCTCGCTGTAATTCGTAAGTCATTGCCCACTTGGCGCACATCCTGCCAAACCAGATTCATACGCTGTTCAAGTTGTGTCAGTTCACCCAGATTCGCCATGCCGCGCGCTCCATCCCCCAATAATTGCGGGGCCAGATACACCACCAATTCATCCACCAAACCGGCTTTTAACAGCGCGCCGTTTAACGTGCGTCCAGCTTCGACCAGCACTTCGTTGATGCCGCGTTGCGCCAGGTCGCGCAGCATGGCCGAAAGACCGACCCGGTTGTTAGCGCCCGGCAATAACACCACTTGCGCGCCGCGTGCTTGTAGCGCCGTATGTTTAGATATGTCGTTGCAGGCGGTAAAGATCAACACTCCGCCCTGGATGATTTTGGCGTCCGCTGAAATTCGCAACGCGCTATCCACCACCACACGCAGTGGCTGACGATCTACATCGATCCGCACATTGAGTTGCGGATCATCCGCCAGCACCGTGCCGACGCCGGTGAGCACCGCGCAGGAACGGGCGCGCCAACGTTGCACATCGTGCCGTGCCGCTTCTCCGGTGATCCATTGGCTGGTGCCATTCGCCAACGCCGTGCGCCCGTCCAGACTGGCGGCAATTTTGCTGCGCACCCAGGGCAAGCCGCGTGTCATGCGCGAGAAAAATCCGATGTTCAATTCGCGCGCTGTTGTTTCCATCAAGCCGCATTCCACCTCGATTCCGGCGGCACGTAACGCGGCGATACCTTGGCCGGACACTAAAGGATTGGGGTCTTGCATGGCGACCACGACACGGGATATTCCTGCTGCGATGAGCGCGCCGGCACAGGGCGGTGTGCGACCAAAATGACAACACGGTTCCAAAGTGACATAAGCCGTTGCGCCTTGCGTCGCAGTACCGGCGGCACGCAAAGCCAAGACTTCGGCATGAGGTTCACCCGCGCGCTGATGCCAACCTTCGCCGATGTTCTTTCCATTCTTCACCAACACACAACCGACGCGCGGATTGGGCGACGTCGTATTCAGCCCCAGTTCGGCCAGTTGCAGCGCACGCGCCATCCACTGACTATCGGTTGGTAACATGGTTATCCGGGTTTGCGCTGGCGTGTGGGCGTCTGGCGCACCGCGTCCACCGCGTCGGTGAAGTCGCCCACGTCCTGAAAACTTTTGTAGACCGAGGCGAAGCGGATGTAGGCAACCTTGTCGAGTTTCAACAATTCCTTCATCACCATTTCGCCGATCTGGCGCGAACCGACCTCGCGTTCGCCGATGGCAAATACTTTCTGCGTGACGTGATCGATTGCGGCATCCACCAACTCGGTCGAGACGGGGCGTTTGTGCAGGGCGCGGGTGAAACTGGTGCGCAACTTGTCCGCGTCGAACTCGCTGCGCATGCCGTTTTGTTTGACCACCTGCGGCATACGCAACTCGACAAACTCATGCGTGGTGAAACGTTTGTCGCACGACAGACAGCGGCGGCGGCGGCGGATGCTGTCGCCTTCCTCGCTCTCGCGGGTGTCCACCACTTGGGTGTCGGGACCTTTGCAGAAGGGACATTTCATAAGGGAAGGGAGAAGGGAGAAGGGAGAAGGGTAAAACTGGGCTGGCGGATCGCCGCCATTACCCTTCCCTCTTCCCTCTTCCCCCTTCTCATGGGTTTAAGCGCCATACACCGGAAATTGCGCGGTCATTTTTTTCACTTCACCCACCACGCGTGCGATCACGGTCTCGTCGTTCGGCGCGTCCAGCACGTCGGCGATGAGGTTGGCCAATTTCTCGGCTTCCAGTTCTTTGAAGCCGCGTGTGGTCATCGCGGGCGAACCGATGCGGATGCCGGACGTGACGAACGGTTTTTCCGGATCGTTGGGGATGGCGTTCTTGTTGACGGTGATATGTGCCTTGCCCAGAGCGGCCTCGGCATCTTTACCGGTCAATTTCTTGGCGCGCAAATCGACCAGGAACACATGCGAATCCGTGCGGCCGGAGACGATACGCACGCCGCGTTCGGTCAGCACTTTGGCCATGACGCGCGCGTTGTCGATGACTTGTTTCTGGTAAGACTTGAATTCTTTGCCCGACGCTTCTTTGAATGCAACCGCCTTGGCCGCGATCACATGCATCAACGGGCCGCCTTGCAGTGCGGGGAAAATGGCGGAGTTCAAGGCCTTTTCATGTTCAGCTTTGGCTAGGATCAAACCCCCGCGCGGACCGCGCAACGTCTTGTGGGTAGTGGTGGTAACGAAGTCGGCGATGCCCACTGGGCTGGGGTAATAACCTGCCGCGATTAGACCGGCGTAGTGCGCCATATCCACGAACAAATAAGCCCCCACGCTGTCGGCGATGGCACGGAAACGTTTCCAGTCGATGATCAAAGAATATGCGGAAGCACCCGCCACGATCATCTTCGGTTTGTGTTGAGTGGCCAGTGCTTGCACTTGGTCGTAATCGATTTCTTCTTTGTCGTTCAGACCGTATTGGATGGCGTTGTACAACTTGCCGCTGATGTTGACCGAGGCGCCGTGGGTGAGGTGGCCTCCGTGCGCCAGACTCATGCCGAGGATGGTGTCGCCGGGTTTGAGCACCGACACATACACCGCCTGATTCGCCTGCGAACCGGAATGCGGTTGCACGTTGGCATACTCGGCGCCGAACAGTGTCTTGGCGCGGTCGATGGCCAATTGCTCGGCGATATCCACGAATTCGCAGCCGCCGTAATAACGCTTGGCGGGATAACCTTCCGCATATTTGTTGGTGAGCTGGCTGCCCTGCGCCTCCATCACGGCGGGGCTGGTGTAATTCTCCGACGCGATCAACTCAATGTGATCTTCCTGCCGCGTGGTTTCTTTTTGGATCGCATCCCAAAGTTCAGGATCGACGAGAGCAAGGGTGTTTTTGCGCGAGAACATGAATTGCCTTCCACAGGGGTGAACAAGAAAGGCGCGCATTTTATCACGGGTGGAAAGGGGGCCGCTGGGCAAGAAATGATGCCTTGTTAATGCCGGTTACGCGGGGAATGGCGACTGCTTTTTGTATTGTTGGGTGACCCTATTTGTTCAAGCGAACTTGCATATCAGGCAAGTCACAATCATTTACACCCGCTATTTTCATTTGGCGCTGGTTGTTGAGATTTCTCAATGACGGTATCTGGTTTTTTCTCAACGTATTTGTATACGCTTTCGAATGTATTGCCCTTCCTCATGATTGTATGGTGACAACCGCCATTCTTCCTCGGCGAAGATGTTACAAGGATATAATTTTCAAAGCGATTGCCATCTTGATCTACAGCCCTAAAAAGCCAAGATTCATGATCTCTATATTGAAAAATACGATGAATGAGAACATCTCCTTTGTACAGTTCTGTGAATTCATCGAAGTACTTATACTTCCCACCTGTTAAGTACTCTCTCACACCAAATGTCGCTGTATTCTTTGCATTCAATGCGCTGTCCAATTGCCCTGCGGTAATAATGCCTGAACCATCCCATTTAATAGCTGGAAATTCATCTGCTTGGTAAGTCTCAAGCGGCTCGTTATTTTGTCTTACTCCAAAATACTCGTGGATTCCAATTGATGGAGAGCAGGCAGTTGCAGAAAACAATACGCCCAAAATACAGATGCGCAGAATAATTGTGTCAATGTATTTCATTACAGATTCAAGCCCCTTGTTTTTAATGCCTAACGCAGAAATAACCGGCAACGAAGCTGTCCTAGTTGATTGACGGGTTAGCTGGGTGTCCGATAAAGCCACGGTTCTTAAGGAGGTTCAGATTCGTACTTTGGACGAGGTTAAACCGCAGATAGTTTTCATTTTAGTCTACCCGTCTGGCAGAAAAAATATTCTGACCCACCATGCATCGGGATATATGGAACGAATGGACCACACCCAATAAAATATTCACCGTGCTCAACGGTTTCTATTTTTATAGGTAGATTGTTTGCATAAATAATATCCACTGAATCGGTGCAAACGGGCAGCATAAGCGGAACAGGAATGATTACTACCCAAAACGCTACTCCGCACCACTTGGTTTTTGAAAAGACGTTGATCCTGCCATCAATAGGGTGATCAGATAGATTCCAAGATTTTTGGATTGCTGATTTTTCCAGTTCCTCTTTGGTTGTATCTCGGCCTTCAAATTCCCGCCCGCTCGGCACAATTATTGCCGCGCAGCCCGATAAGAGGGCCAATACAATTAAAGACAGCAACACTTTCATGCTAAATCCTAACGAATAGTTAAAAGACTGGGGTCAAATCTTTCATTAACATATCCATCTTTATTTTTCATTTTCCTAATCGTAGCGAATTGGTTCAATTCCGAAACGGAGTGCAATTTCACAGCATTTCCACCGAAAGTCAATATGCCGAAATATAGAGGCCTCGTTCTATATTTCACACATCGTTATTCCTGTTTGTGATTTGGCAAAAGTGTGGCACTTAAGGCAGAACTCATGCAACAATTAGTGTCGGCCTCACCCCTCCGTTCGCTTTTTCCCTCACATCTCAAATCACCGAAAGTCGTTCCACCGTATCAGGATAACGCTCGACCATGCGAATCAAAATCGCTGCTTGCGCATTTGGGCTGGCTCTGCCTTGTTCCCAATTTTCCAGCGTTCGTTCGTTGGTGCGCAGATACCTTGCGAAGACGGTTCTGGACATGTGCAACTTTTCTCGCAGGCTTACCAACTCTGCAGGGGAAATTATTATTGCAGGTTTTTTCTCAATGGTGTGCGCGTGCAAAGTGAGCTTGCCTTCACGCTCCGATTGCAGTGCGCAGATGCCTTCTTTTAGTTCATCAAAGAGCTTGCGTTTCATTTCAATTACTCAGTTGCGGGTCAGCGCAAGGGGAGGGCTTTGCCGAAGGACTCAAGTTGGGCAACACGATGCGTTGTGCTTTCGTCCAATCCACATAGTCAGTGGAGTCGTGTCTTTCCCAAAAGGCTTGCTCTTCGGCCCCGTCGGCGAACTTGGGTGCGGCTTTAAGTGGCTTGCTCATAAATCGTGCGCTCCTGTTTCCGCATGTTACAAAAAAGACATGTTGAGTACCGCGCAAATTTATAGCCTCACTCCCACTTAAACACCAACGCACCAATCGCCAAGAACACCGCACTCGTCAACGAAAGCACCCAGACATCCGGCATCACCTGGGCCAGTGTCGCGCCTTCGTTCATGATGGCGCGGGCGGAGGAGACCAGATGGGTGAGCGGGAAAAGTTGCGCGATGTTTTGCACCCAGGGTTGTGCGCCTTCCAGTGAGAACCATGCGCCCGAGAGCAGCATCATCGGCCAGGTGACGAGATTCAGAATGCCGCCTGCCAATTCCTCGCTTGCCGTATGCGCGGCGATCAAAAGTCCGATGGAGATCATGCTCATCGCGCCGAGGGTGGTGACCAGCAGCAATAGCCAATACGATCCCTGCATGTTGAATTCGATGAACAGGTTGCACCCGGTGTAGACGATGGTGGTGATGACCACGACCAGCAGCAGGCGCGAGATGAGTTGCGCGAAGAGGAATTGGAATGCGCCCAGCGGTGTGGCTTTGAGGCGTTTCAGAAATCCGTTTTTGCGGTAACGCACGATGACGAAGCCCACGCCGAACAGGCAGGCGAACATCATGTTCATGCCGAGAATGCCGGGCAGGAACCAATCCACGTAGCGAATCTCCGCACCTTCCACGACTTGCCGTTCGAACTTATCTGCTCCCACGCCCCACAGGATGCGCTCCAACAGATAACCGTTGGGTGAGCTGGTATTGACCCAGTATTTTGGCGCGGCACTCACATCAATGAGCATGTCCATCTGGTGATGCTTGACCTTGTTGATAGCAACTTCAAGGTCGGTGTAGGGAATGAACTGGAGGTGTTGTGTTGACGGCAATTGGGGTGCGGCGTGTGTCAGCTTTTCGATGCCGCCCACGAGGCCGATTTTGTAGAGGTCTTTGTTGTCACTGGAGAAGGTGAACGCCAGACCAAACACCAGCATGAACGGCATCGCCAGATTCCACACCAGCGCGGAACGGTCGCGCAGGAACTCCATGTTGCGGGCGTGTAAGACAGCGAAGAATTTTTTCATGGTTACTTACCTCAAATTATTTCGAGCCGTCATTCCCGCCCTTCGGCAGGCTCAGGATAAATTGCCCTGCGGGCAGGCGGGAATGACGGGGCTTTTAACTTGCCTTATCTTTTCCCGTCACATTGATAAACAAATCTTCCAGCGTCCACGCGCGGATGCGCAGCCTATCCAGATTGATGCCGTTCTCCATGAGCTGTTGCAGCGTGTGGTGCAGACGGCTGGTTTTGATCTCGAACAATTCACCCGCCGGAACCGCGCCAATATCCATCTGCATCAATTTGCCTCCCGCATCCTCCCCCGGAATTTGCAGCACCACATCGCCGAAATGTTCGGTCAGCAACTGTTCGGGTGTGCCCTGCGACACGATGCGCCCCTTGTCCATGATGGCGATTTCGTCGCACAGCGCATACGCTTCTTCCATGTAATGTGTGGTGAGCACAATGGTTTTGCTGCGCGATTTCACCAGCTTGACCAAGTCCCAGAAATTGCGCCGCGCCTGCGGGTCGAGGCCGGTCGTCGGTTCATCCAAAAAGATCAGGTCGGGATCGTTGATCAGCGCCAAACCGAGCAGCAGGCGCTGGCGTTGTCCGCCGGAAAGTTTGCGTGTGTCGCGGTCCAAAATATCGGACAGCGAACAAAGCTCGATCACTTCCGCGATGGGCAACGTTTCGTGATAAAGCCGCTCGAAAAATTGCAGCGTTTCGCGCACCGTCAAAAACTCCTGTAGCGCGGTGTGCTGGAACTGGATGCCCACTTCTTCACGGTAACGCACGCCCAGCGGCTCGCCTTTGTAAAACACCGTGCCGCTGGTTGGCAGATGAATGCCTTCCAGCATTTCGATGGTGGTTGTTTTGCCCGCGCCGTTGGGGCCGAGCAAGCCGAAGCAGATGCCTTGCGGAATGGACAGGTTGATGCCGTCCACGGCACGCACGCCGGGATAGTGTTTGACCAGATTGGTGGCGCTGATGATGGGGTGCATTTTGTTTTGTGAATTGAGTTAAACGGTGCGCGAACAAACCGACATGTTAATCATTTTAGCCGCGTCATTTCGGCGCAGATTATTTGGCCGCCCAGCGTGCTTCCAACAACCGGTCCTCGCGCTCCTCTGGCACACGTTGCATAAACGGGCAATCGCGGCGGTGGATGGTGATGCCGCGATCGCGTGTGACGTAACCGATGATGTCGTCTCCCTTGCCGGGGCTGCAACATTTCGCGGTGCGACTCAGCAGATTGCCCACCCCCTCGATCAACACATTGCCATCGGGCGTGTGGAGGGTTTGCGTGCTGGTGCGCACCGCAGTGACCGGGGTCTCTTGGCCCATGGCAAGGCTCACACGGCGCGGGGTGATATCGCCCCGACCGAGAGCAGCGAGCAAGTCGTCCAGTTTGTTGTAGCGCAGTTTCTGCGCCAGTTTTTCCTGATTGATATCGGTCACGCCGACACGGTGCAATTCGCGGTCGAGCAGGGCGCGCCCCTGCGCCACGCTGTCGTCGATGTTCTGTTCCGCGAACCAGTGGCGCACCTTGGCGCGTGCGCGCGCACTTTGCAGAAAGCCCAATTTCGTGCTGAGCCAATCTCGGCTCGGCCCGCCCTGTTTGGTGGTGAGGATTTCCACGCGCTGGCCGGTTTGTAACTTGGTGTTGAGCGGCACAATGCTGCCGTCCAGTTTTGCGCCGCGTGTGCGATGACCGAGATCGGTGTGTACAACATAGGCAAAATCAACGGGCGTCGCGCCTTTGGGCAGGTCGATCACCTTGCCTTGCGGAGTGAACACGTAGACGCGATCCTGCAGCAACTCGTTCTTGAATTGGGCCTCGAATTCGGCGCTGTCCGCCAGCTCGGATTTCCATTCCAGGATACGGCGCAGCCAGGCGATTTTTTCATCAAAACCGGAATCCGATTTTTTGTTTTCCTTGTAGCGCCAATGTGCCGCCACGCCCAGTTCGGAATCGTGGTGCATCTGCTGCGTGCGGATTTGCACCTCGAAAGGCAAACCGCGCGGGCCTAAAACTGCTGTGTGTAAAGATTGATAGCCGTTAGGCTTTGGGTTGGCGATGTAATCATCGAACTCGCTGTGGATCGCAGACCACAACTCATGCACGATGGAGAGCGTCGCGTAGCAGCTCTCTACATCCTTAACCTGTACTCGCACCGCGCGCACGTCGTACAGTTCGCCGAATTCCAGGTGTTTGCGCTTCATTTTGTTGATGATGCTGTGGATGTGTTTCGGGCGTCCGCTGACTTCGGCCTTAATGTTCACTTTAACCAGCGCGCGTTCAAGTTGGGCGATTACGTCGGCGATGTAGCGCTCGCGATCAACACGGCGCTCGTCCAACAGCTTGGCGACTTTTTTGTACAGCTCCGGTTCCAAGTAACGCAACGACAGGTCTTCCAGTTCCCACTTTAGCTGCCACACACCGAGCCGGTTCGCCAACGGCGCGAAGAGGCTGCGCGCCTCCTGCGCGATATTCTTTTGGATGGCGGGACTGGCACCGGAAAGACTGCGCAAAGTCTGCGTGCGCTCGGCAAGTTTGATCAGCACCACGCGGATGTCCTGCACCATCGCCAGCAACATTTTGCGCAAACCTTCCACCTGTTGCGCGGCTTCCTGTTTGTCCTCGATGGTCGCTTCGCGCACTTCACTGAAATGGCGCAGACGCTCCATGTCCGAGATGCCGCCGACCAGACCTGCCACGTTGACTCCAAAACGTGTCGTTAATACTTCGCGCCAGTCGGCCAGATGGGCGGGTACCGCATGCAGTGCCGTTGCCGCGATGGTCTCGTGATCCATGTGCAGACCGATGAGGATGGAAGCCGAACCCAGCGCGTGTTGCAGCAAAGGTGCGCCGGTAACGTCGACCGCACCGTGATACAGCGGCGCGGCAAATTCACACGCCTCGCGTATCACGGCTATTTCGGCCGGCGCGAACACCTCCGACAGCGCGGCAATCCAAGCCAGAATATCGGCGCTGTCCTGACTGGCCAAGGGGGGGAAGTGATGTTGAACAGAGACCATGAGTTACAAACTCTATTCTCCCGCAGGCGGGAGAAGGGCTGGGGATGAGGGGTGTTGAGTACCCGGGTCGTTTGGCTGTATCTCGACATGCCTCACCCCAACCCTCTCCCGCCTGCGGGAGAGGGAGCTGTGTTGGAGTGTGCGACCAAAGACAGGCACGAAAATTCTCAAGTGTTGCTGACCTTTACCAGCTGCGCCAACTTGTCTTTTGCCGCACCGCTGGCGAGTATTTCTCCGGCCTTCTTCACGCCGTGTTCCAGCGTGTCGGCCAGCCCGGAAACGTAAATGGCCGCACCCGCATTCAGTTGCACGATGTCACGCGCGACACCCGGCTGGTTGTCCAACACACCCAACAACATGGCTTTGGCTTCGTCTTTGTTCGTGACTTTGATGGCATCGAGGGACACCGTTTTAAATCCGAATTGTTCCGGCGAAACCGTGTATTCGTTCACTTGGCCGTCTTTCAACTCGGCGACGTGGGTCGGGCCACTGATCGTGATTTCGTCCAGTCCGTCATTGCCGTTCACCACCAAAACATGACGGCTGCCGAGGCGTTGCAACACACGCGCCTGAATGCCAACCAGGTCGGGATGGAATACGCCCATTACCTGATTTTCGGCACCCGCCGGATTGGTGAGCGGACCCAGCACATTAAACATCGTGCGCACGCCCAGTTCGCGGCGCACCGGTGCGGCATATTTCATCGCGCCGTGAAAATTGGGCGCGAACATAAAGCCGATGCCGATCAGGTCGATGCTGTGCCCGACTTGTTGCGGCGACAGTGCGAGGTTCACTCCCAGTGCTTCCAGCACATCGGCTGAACCGCAGGTGGAAGACACCGAACGCCCGCCATGTTTGGCCACGCGCGCGCCCGCCGCCGCCGCAACAAATGCGCTGGCGGTGGAAATGTTGAAGGTGTGTGCCGAATCGCCTCCCGTGCCGCAGGTGTCCACCAGAAATTCGCGTTGTGTGACCGGCACTTTGCTGGCGAATTCGCGCATCACGAAGGCGGCGGCGGAGATTTCACCGATGGTTTCTTTCTTCACGCGCAGGCCGACCAACAACGCCGCGATCATCGTCGGCGACACTTCGCCGCTCATGATTTGGCGCATCAGCGATAACATCTCGTCGTAAAAAATCTCGCGTTGGTCGATGAGACGGACGAGGGCTTGTTGTGGGGTAATCATGTCTTATCTCCAATCAGTTAAGAAGGCCGTTCGTGGTGAGCCTGTCGAACCATGAACGGTCGTTCACCCTTCGACAAGCTCAGGGCGAACGGATGTTGTTATTTCGCGCCCACCAAAAAATTCTTCAACATGTCGTGTCCGTGTTCGGTGAGGATGGACTCGGGGTGGAACTGCACGCCGTGTACCGCCAGCGTCTTGTGGCGCACGCCCATGATTTCGCCGTCGTCCGTCCAGGCGGTGATCTCCAGACAATCCGGCAGCGACTCGCGCTCGATCACCAGCGAATGGTAGCGCGTGGCGGTGAATCCATCGGGCAAGCCGGTGAACAGACTGTTGCCGTGATGATGGATTTGCGAAGTCTTGCCGTGCATCAGCGTCTTGGCATGGATGATCTTGCCGCCGAACGCCTGGCCGATACTCTGGTGGCCGAGACACACGCCGAGCAACGGAATCTTGCCGGAGAACTGTTTGATCGCCGCCACCGAGATGCCCGCCTCATTCGGCGTACACGGGCCGGGTGAAACCACGAGGTGTTGCGGATTCAGCTTGGCGATTTGTTCGACCGTGATCTCGTCGTTGCGGTACACGCTCACCTCCGCCCCCAACTCGGCAAAATATTGCACCAGGTTGTAGGTGAAGGAATCGTAGTTGTCGATCATCAGCAGCATGCTTGCTCCATTTGTGAATGTGTTACCGGTTCGGGGTCATTCTGCTTTTCGGGAATGCGGGACGGAGGATCGGGTGAAGAATCCGCCTTTGCCGAAGCAGGCCCAAAAGTATACGAATATCACCCCGGCTAGCAAGGGCACGAAGCCGAAGTTGTTATCCAAAGGCGGGCGCAACAGGGGGGTGAAGCAAAACAGCGCATCGTAGAACCCATGAATAGCGATCACCAACAAGATGCTGCCGGTTCGGGAGTAGACCAGCCCCAGAATGATGCTGGCAAAAAATATCTGCGCGAAGGTCCAGAAGGTGAGATCCCAGGTGCCGATGTGCCATGCGGTGAAAATGACGCTGGTGAGCATGATCGAATAAATCGCCCCCAATTTTCGTTCCAGCAGATTCTGCACAATGCCCCGGAACAGAAATTCTTCTTTCACCGCCACGGGGAAACTCGTCACGGCAAATAGCCAGGCGGCGGTGGGTTCCAATGCATAGTTGCCGACCAACACCGGGATGGAAAAGAACAACAACAGACCGGCCAACAAACTGGTGTCATGCGCATTATCAAAGGCCGGTGTTTTGGACAGGATGAACGGCTTCATCAGATGCCAGTAAATCAGCGCGGTCACGATGCGCAGGGTCGTGCGGATGAGCTCTGCCTCGACCGATGTCCAGGGTAAGAAATAAATCGTGACCCGGGTCGCCAGCATATTGGTCAGCTCGATGGCGAGGATGATCAGCAGGCGATTTCTGAGGTTCATGTCCGGGTTCATTTCTTGTGAGGATGAATGGCGTTCAACATGCGGGACTTAACGGTGTACCTGGACATCCAGTCCGTCCAGCACCATCTCCGCCGCGCGTAACACGGCGCGCGCTTTGTTCTGCGTTTCCATCCATTCGCTGTCGGCCACCGAGTCCGCCACGATGCCGGCGCCCGCCTGCACGTAGAGTATTTTGTTTTTTACCACCGCGGTGCGCAGCGCGATAGCCACATCCATGTCGCCGTTGAAACCAAGGTAGCCCACCGCACCGGCGTAGATGCCGCGTTTGGAAGGTTCCAGTTCGTCGATGATTTCCATGGCGCGTACTTTCGCGGCACCGGAAACCGTCCCCGCCGGGAACGTCGCTTTGAGCACGTCCATCGCGCTCAGGCCATCTTTCAGTTTCGCCTCGACGTTGGAGACGATGTGCATCACATGCGAATAACGCTCGATCACCATTTTGTCGGTGAGTTTGACGCTGCCGTTCTGTGCCACGCGGCCGATGTCGTTGCGACCGAGGTCGATCAGCATCAGATGTTCGGCCAACTCTTTCGGGTCGGCGAGTAATTCGTCCGCCAAAGCGGCATCTTCCTGCGCTGTTTTGCCGCGCGGCCGTGTCCCGGCAATGGGACGCACGGTGACGGTGGCGCTGAGGGAGGAGTCGCTATTCGGCTGATTTTGCAAACGGTCGGTTTCGGCAGTGTCGTGTTCCAACCGAACCAGTATCTCGGGCGATGAACCGACCACGTGATGGTCGCCCATGTCGTAATAAAACATGTAGGGCGAAGGATTGATGCTGCGCAGGGCGCGATACAGCGACAGCGGCGACGCGGGAAAAGGCTGCGACATGCGCTGCGACAACACCACTTGCATGATGTCGCCGTCGAAGATGTATTGCTTGGATTTTTCCACCGCCGCTTTGAATGCGACCTCGCCAAATTCGGAGGTGGCCTGAAGACGCGGTGCGGGCGGAGCATAGGGAATGTCGACCGGCAGGCGCAACATTCCGATGAGTTCGCGCAAACGTTCGCGCGCGATTTCGTACGCATCGTCCTGCGCCGGATCGGCATACACGATAAACGTCAATTTGCCGGAAAGATTGTCGACTACCGCCAGTTGCTCGGTGAGCATGAGCAAAATATCCGGCGTGCCGATGACGTCAATCTTGGCCGTTTTGGCGAGACGCGGTTCGATATAACGTACCGTGTCATAACCAAAATAACCCGCCAGACCGCCGGCGAAACGCGGTAAACCGGACAGCGGTGCGACCTTGAAACGCGCCTGATATTCCTCGATGAAATCCAGCGGATTGGTCACCTCCAGGGTGGTTTTACCCGCAGCGGAAGTCAGCGTGATTTGCGTTCCGCGTACCGAGAGGCGCGTTTCGGCGGGCAACCCGATGAAAGAGTAACGCCCGAAACGCTCGCCACCCTGCACCGATTCCAGCAGGTAGGAAAATGGTTTGTTGGCAAGTTTGAGGTAGAGCGAAAGCGGTGTGTCGAGGTCGGCAAACGTTTCCGCGACCAGTGGGATGCGGTTGTAGCCTTGCTGGGCAAGGGATTTAAATTCTTGTTCGGTGAGCGGGGACAACATAAAAAAACCTCCTGTGTTGTGTAGGTCGGGATTCATCCCGACGTTGGATTTTGTCGGGATGAATCCCGACCTACAGAAGCATCAACACCATCGCCAACAGGCTGACTCTTTCGGGTACGGGAGGTTGTAAATGTGCATATTCAAACGCGATTGATTAACGGCAGTGCCGCAGGCAAATCAGCGATCACCGCATCCAGGTCCAATGTTTCTACCGGTTCGCCGTGGTTGTAACCGTAGGGCACACAAAACACCGGACAGCCGGCGGCACGTGCGGCCACAGTGTCGTTGAGCGAATCACCGATCAGCAGCAATTGTTCGATCGGCACGTTGAAGAACTTTGCCGCATGCAACAACGGCATCGGGTGCGGTTTCTTCTCCGGCAAGGTATCGCCCGCCAGCACAATCTCGAAATACCGCGCCAAACCGATCCCTTCCAGCAACGGCAGGGTGTATCGCTCCACTTTGTTGGTGATGCAACCCAGACGGAAACCGGCGGCTTGCATGGCGTTCAGTCCATCCATCACACCGTCGAACACTTCGCTTTGCAACAAAAGTTCGGTGTAATGTTTTTCAAAGATCGGCAGCGCGTGGTTGTACAACGCCGCATCCGGCGTTGCATGCATCTCGCCGGTCAGCGCGCGTTTTACCAGCCAGCTGATGCCGTTGCCGATGTAACTCGACAACAGCTCCTGCGAGGCAGGCGGATAGTCCATGTCGCGCAACATGCGGTTGGCGGCATCGCACAATTCCGGCGCGGTGTGCAACAACGTGCCGTCAAGGTCGATGACGATGGCGGAAATGCCCAGCGGGAATTTGGTAAACGACATTACTTGCCGACCTTGGCCAGTTCCGCGCGCAATTCGGCGATGATGGTGTTGTAGTGGTTCTTGTCGCCAGAATTATGTTTGCCGAACACCGCAGAACCGGCCACGAACGTATCCACACCCGCTTCCGCCACTTCTTTGATGTTGGCCGGGCCGACGCCGCCGTCGATTTCCAGGCGGCAGTTGTAACCGCCCGCGTCGATCATTTTGCGCACGGCGCGTGCTTTATCCAATACGTGGGGAATGAACTTCTGTCCGCCGAAACCGGGGTTGACCGACATCAGCAATACCATGTCCAGTTTGGGCAGGGTGTATTCCAGAATGTCCAGCGGGGTGGCCGGGTTGAACACCAGGCCGGCCTTGCAGCCGCTTTCCTTGATGAGGCCGATGGTGCGGTCGATGTGTTCGGAAGCTTCCGGGTGGAAGGTGATGTAGGTGGCGCCCGCTTTGGCGAAATCGGGGATGATGCGATCCACCGGTTTGACCATCAGATGCACGTCGATGGGGGCGGTCACGCCGTGTTTGCGCAGGGCTTCACAGACCAAAGGGCCGATGGTCAGATTGGGCACGTAATGGTTATCCATCACATCGAAGTGCACGATATCCGCGCCCGAAGCCAGCACGTTATCCACTTCCTCGCCCAATTTTGCAAAGTTGGCGGAGAGAATCGAGGGGGCGATTTGGTAGCTCATGTTTTGATCCTTAGCGTTAGAAATTTGGACGCATATTCTAACCGAAACTTATAAATGCACGAACCTGCGCTTGTCAGGCCGGGCAAAATACGGTGAAATGCGCCGATGGAAAACATCACTCAATACAAGGTTCATGTGGCTGTCCAGGTGCGTTATCTGGCGGATCAATCCGACGAGGCCGACAACCGCCACGTGTTTACCTACACCATCACCATCACCAACCAGGGCGAACATCCGGTGCAACTGCTGCACCGGCACTGGATCATTACCGATGCCAACAATCACGTGCAGGAAGTGCGTGGCAAAGGGGTGGTCGGCGAGCAGCCGGTCATCAAACAGGGGCAGAGTTTCGAATATTCCAGCGGCACGGTGCTGGCGACGCAAGTGGGCACCATGTCCGGCAGCTATCAGATGCAATTGGTGGATGGCGGCGAATTCACCGTGCCCATCCAGCAATTCGTGCTGAGTGTTCCGCGCACGCTGCATTGAACTTTGTTGGAGTGCGCGGACATGTCCGCGCTTCGTATATTTGCGTCTTCAACCAGCGCGGACTTATCCGCGCACTCCCGATAAACCCCGTAATACAAGACCAATGAATGACCGGTATGAATAACACAGTTGTGAACAAATCTTTTTTACCCCTGTTGATCGCAGATTGTCCATTAGCCCCGAAACCGTTCGCCCTGAGCTTGTCGAAGGGTTGCTCATGGTTCGACAAGCTCACCACGAACGGCTTAATGTGGACACATTTTCCTAATAGATTATCTGGGTTGATAGTGAGTATTTTGTTGGCGGGCTGTTGCTCCTGTCCGCCACCCGGCGTGAAGGTCGAACCGGCTCCCGTCCCGGTACCACTTCCCAAACCTGTTGTCGGCAAACCCACCCCGGATTTCATGCTGAGTAAATGGGAAGCGCTCCCCGACTGGACCACGCAAGACCTTGCTGCCTCCTGGCCCGCGTTGCAGCAAAGTTGCCGTGCTCTCAAGCTGAAACCGGTGTGGTTGCCGATCTGTGCAGCGGCAGAAAAAGTGAGTAACGATGACGGCGCGGCGCGGCGCGTCTTTTACGAAACCTGGTTCACGCCCTACCAGATCTTCAATCCGGACGGCAGCGACAGCGGCATGATCACCGGCTATTACGAGCCCCTGCTCAAAGGCAGCCGCACGCGCAGCAAAAAATTTCCCTTTCCCATATTCGCGCCGCCCGACGACATGCTGGAAGTGGACATGGGCGACCTCTATCCGCAATTCAGGGGGCAACGCGTGCGCGGTCGGCTGCAAGGCAAACGTGTCGTGCCGTATTTCAACCGTGCCGAAATCGACGCGGGGATCGCACCCGCGATCCACGGACGCGAACTGTATTGGGTGGGTAACGAGATCGACCTGTTCTTCCTGCAAATACAAGGCTCCGGTCGTATCGAATTGGAAGATGGTAAACGTGTGAAAATCGGCTATGCCGAACAAAACGGACATCCCTATGCCTCCATCGGTAAGAAGTTGATCGATATGGGCGAACTCAAACTGGAAGAAGCGTCTATGCAAGGCATCAAGAATTGGGCGGAGAAAAATCCCGAGCGATTGGCTGTCCTGCTGGGACACAACCCGAGTTACGTCTTTTTCCGCGAACTGCCCGATACGCTCTCCGGGCCGCTCGGCGCATTGGGCGTGCCGCTCACCAACGAATACAGCATCGCCGTCGATCCGCGCAGCATCCCGCTGGGCGTGCCGGTATTTCTTTCCACCACCCAGCCCAACAAACCCGAAGCCTTGAACCGTTTGGTTTTTGCGCAGGACACAGGCGGCGCGATCAAAGGCGCCGTGCGCGCGGATTTCTTCTGGGGCTTCGGCGAATTGGCGGGGATCAAGGCGGGCAGCATGAAGCAGAGCGGGCGGTTGTGGGTGCTGTTTCCCAAGGGTGGAGAGCCGACGCTGAATTGATTCAGGTATTCAAGAAAAACAACCAAGGGCTGCGTTATTCAAAGACACAGTGTTCGAAGATTTCTTCTGGCTGTTTACATTGAATGATGCGTAATATCGGATGAGATACTATTCATCCCTAATGAACAATCGTGCCAATTTACTCGATGCCATGCGTAACAATCCGCGTGATTGGCATTTTGATGATTTGCTGGTGGTGGCCAAGCAATTTGACCGCGTGTGAAGAAACAACGGCGGCAGCCATCACGTGTTCGGTTTTCCGGGTGTTGAGATGGATGTCACTGTGCCCGCGCATCGCCCTATCAAACCCGTGTATATCCGCCATTTCCTGTTGCTGGTGGATGCAGTAAAGGAGTTGAAGAAATGACCGCTACACCCATCAATAAAGTCAGAGCTGTTAAACCGCCTTTTCCATTTGAAGCGTATACACACATCATCAGCCAACTGCCAAAAGATGAAGGCGGCGGATTTTTAATCACCTTCCCCGACCTTCCTGGCTGTATGTCGGACGGAGACACTGAAGCCGAAGCCGTAGCCAACGGCAGGGATGCGTTCAAGGGGTGGGTATCCGCGCGCAAGGATGCGGGCAAGGAAATTCCGCAGCCTTTCTACCGTCCGGACACCGTGCCCGAAGTATCCGGTAAGTTCGTTACGCGCCTGCCTAAATCTGTGCACGCCAAATTGGCAGAACGCGCCAAAGCCGAGGGCGTGAGCTTGAATACACTGGTGCTGGCATTTGTAGCAGAGGGGCTGGGGCGGAAGGCGGCTTAGAAAACATTCGGCCATAGGTTCCCAAGTCTCCAATCAAACCGCTATGAACCGTCCTTTCCCGCCGGGCGACCGAACGTATTACGTGAGTGATGAACGCTTGAAAGCGTTCAAACAACTCACCCCGGAGCAACGCCTGAAATGGGTGGAAGAACTGGCGACTTTCCTGCGCTTGGCGAAGATCGGTGGGAAAAAGTCGGAGGAAATTGAAAAGCGAGGTTGAGCACTTTACTCATGCATAATTGCCCCCAACAATTACAGCAATTGAACAGCAAGGATTATGTATGAGCAGAGAGCTAATCTATCATTTTGGCTGGGACGAAAATAAAGCGCGCAGTAACCAGAAAAAACACGAGGTTTCGTTCCCACTTGCGACAACCGTTTTTAGGGACGCTTTGGCGCTGACGGTTTATGATGGCGGACACAGCGAGGATGAAGAACGTTGGGTAACATTGGGGTGCGCTACGAACGGTCAGTTTCTGGTAGTAATACACACCGCATCGTGGGTAGGGACTACAGAAATGAAAGTGCGGATCATTTCGGCGCGACTAGCTGAACGTGACGAAATCCGCGAATATGAAGAGATACCGCGCTAGCGGTTTACATCAAAGGTGAGTCCATGAAAGATCATTACGACTTCTCTAAAGGGGTTCGCGGCAAGTTCTACAACCCCGAAGCTGTGTTTAAGCTCCCGGTCTATCTTGACGAGAGTGTGCAAACTTATCTGACAGCCAAGGCCGATGCCAAAGGGGTTGACCTTTCAGATTTGGTCAACGATCTGCTGAAACGCGAGATTGGAATCATTGAGGCGGTCAGATAGTTTCGTCATCGTTTAATTCGAGTCTGAGGTCTCCAGAAAGCTTATTTTTGCCAACGAAAGGATGGGGGTAGGCAACGTTTTATTGCAGTGTTGCGAATACGCCTCCAACTGGCAGGATGTTGAACTTCAAAACTAGTGCTTGTAATTTTCTCAATCTCGATCTTAATCAGTTCGCGAATCTTTACTTCGTCAACTTTCGGTTTTTTACCTGCAGTGCATGCGTTAATAGTTATATCTCCATGCTTGTAAATAGATAAAAACCTACTTCTGAAATTCTCCTGAGCAAATTCCGTCCAACATTTCCTAAATATTTCGTCGCGGTGCTTTTTGATGTTTCCAAGAGAACATTGAAATTGAATTGCATTGATAATGAATAGTGGATATCTGCCATTCGGCTGCGATTTGTGTAAGTGAATGGCCTCGCAAAAAATCTCCCTAATTGCTCTTCCTGTTTCGCTATAACCGTTTCCTGCAGCAGGGCGAGGGTGGCATCCAGCGTATTCGGTAGTGTGTGGGCTTTCTAAAACAAGCAATATGCTGGGCGTTGATGGCCTCAAATATTCTGGAATGGGTTGTCGAACAAGGAAGTCAGTTTTGAGTTCATTGGATTCTGGGTTTGCTGTCAATCCGTTGTTTATCAGAATCTCACCTACAAATTGATCTGGGCAAAGGCGGCCTTCTGAAAACCATGGAAGTCTTTCTCTTGCTATTTTGAGAAACTCATCGCCATTATCCGCACACATTGTGATATCTGACCTAAACAATCGCAGTAACGATTGGCGAATTTGCAGATTTATTCCTCATCATCAAACCACCACGTATTCAATGAAACAAGTCGTGTAATTAGAAACACTCCAGAATCCCGCGCATTTGGAAGGTAGCTCATATCAACAACAATTATATGAATGCGATCATCTTTAAGGAGAGCAAAAAGTCGCGATCTGTCGTCTGTGTCTTTCCCCAAATAGCCATCAAAAAGACTCGAACCTGCCCCTTTTTTTGATAAATCATTTTTGGTTAAAGGCTTTATTCACATCACGAGCGTAAATGTCCTTCCCTATCGAGATTCTTACTTTAACTCCATCGCTAAGGATGCCAATTCCGACACCATTCTCAAGATCCTCGCCATACCTCATTACCTCAACGGTGCCAGTTCGTTGATCAGAGCATTTAAAATCCACCTTAAGCTTTGCTGTCGTAGTGAATTGGTTATAAGTTCCATTACAAGACAAGTTTTGCGAGTTCGAAACCTTAAATATTCCCTGAGCAAGCGATGCAACAGCTTCCCCTCTCAACTCTTCAGTTCCATCAGATAGTTCGACCATAAGAGGGGCATGAACTGTACATCCCGAAAGTGTTACAACAGATAAAATCAGGGCAGAATGAAGCAGTGCTTTGGATATCATGTTATGGCTCCTCATTAATTGTAAAATTACTCTTTTGTTCGAAACTAACCTGAAGCGCAAGACAACTTATTCATCAAACTATCGAATGTGTTAGTACTAATTGGTTGCCAAGATGAAATACTTGAATTAGGAAAAGTACGCGTCACTCTACCTTTCCCCATATTTTCCGTATGCCAAACAATCTGATGTGAACGCAAAACCTTCCGCTTACAGTCAACCTCTATCTCCATCTTCATCGACCTATATACAACCCCAAGGTCAACTTGTGCAGATGAGTAATCAACTAATGCTAGAAATTTCACTGAATGCTCTAATTCTGACCTTGAATTATTTTCAACATATAGTGTGAACTCGGGATTGGAATGAATAACTTCAACTTTTATCCAGTCTGCCTTAGCAATACCACTCGACACAATAACGAATATGGCTATTATGTTTAGAGGCCAAGTGACTTTTTGAAAGGCCGCGCTTCCTTTCACAACAGTTCCCCCTAGAAGAATTTTGAAAAAACCACCCTCGCATCGACTTCCCCATTTTTATCGAGGGGCACGTCCTTGCAATTGAAACTATCTCCTATTCAAACTTGGCGCAGTTTCCACCGCTGGTGCCATTGTGTTCTGCTCATTAAGGGCAGTCATTGCGACCGTCACCGAGACGCCCATCGTTGTGGGCTTCAGAATTATTGCGTCGTTACTGGAGGCGAAATATACACCCGGTTCTGGAATAACAACAAGAGTCATCGGGTCACATGAACTACCCCACCCCGACGATGATGTAGTCGAAAGCTTTGCTCACTTCTCCATCTTCTTCAGCGTCGGGTCGGCCTTGCCGAGAAAATATCTGAGTGTGAGGTCTTGCACGAAATTGCCATACGGCGGATAGAACCAGTGCGTGGGAAAGAAGCGTTGGCGTTTGAGAACGGTTCTGGCATGCGACAGTTCGCGGAACCCTTCCTCGCCGTGATAACTGCCCATGCCGGAATGGCCGACACCGCCAAACGGCGCGTCATGATTCACCACATGCCAACCCCAGTCGTTGATCGTTACACCACCGGAATGGGTGTGTTGCAACAAATGTTGTCGCTCGGCATCATCGTGGCTGAAGCAATAAAGCGCCAACGGGCGTTCATGACTGTTGATGAAATTGATGGCGTCGTCCAGGGTGTCGTAGGGGATGACCAGCAAGATCGGGCCGAACAATTCTTCTTGCAGGATGCGCATGTCGGCAGTGCAACGACTGACGATATATAAGGGCAACTGGCGACCGTCGCGCACGGCGTCAAACTCGGCACACGCGATCACATTTGCGCCCTTGTTGCGCGCATCGGCCAATAACGATTCGATGCGCGCTAAATGGCGCGCGTTCACCACCCACGTGGATTGCCCGCTACTTTTCGAGTCGCCGCACAGGCCGGCATAACTTTTGCGGACAGCGGTGATGAACGCCTCGACATTTTCACGCGGCACCAGAGCGTAATCCGGCGCGACACAGATTTGTCCGCAGTTTGATATTTTGCCGTGTGTGATGCGCAACGCGGCATCTTCCAGAGGGTAGTTGCGCGTCACCACGGCGGGGGATTTTCCGCCCAACTCCAGCGTTACCGGTGTCAAGTTCGCGGCAGCGGTAGACATCACGATCTTGCCGACGGCGGGTGAGCCGGTGAACACGATATGGTTGAAGGGCAGAGCCGTAAAAAAGTTTGGATCAGTCAATTCAGCGCCGATCACAGCCACTTCGTCCGCGCTGAAAATTTCGCCGAGCATTTGTGCCAGCACCGTATTCGTGGCCTGTGTGACTTCCGATAGTTTGAGCATCACCCGATTGCCCGCTGCCAATGCGGCGATGAGTGGCCCGAGCGCAAGATAGACAGGGAAGTTCCACGGCACGATAACGCCGACCACACCTTTGGGTTGGTAGGTCACGTGCAGGCTATTGGAAAAGAATAGCAGCTCGGTGCGACGACGGCTGGGTCTCATCCAGCGTTTGAGGTGGATCATGGCATGCTCGGCGTCCAGCACCGAACCCAGCAGATCGAGCAACTTCGACTCGGTGGCGTGACGAAAACCAAAGTCGCTACTGAGTGCCTCGCAGAGTACATCCTGGTAGCGCCCGATCTGTTTTTTCAGTGCCCTAAGCTTGTAAATGCGCTCGGCTGCGGAAGGGTATGGCGCGGCTTGGAAGGCGGCACGCTGTGCCTCGAACAGGCGTGTTATACGCGACTTCACTTCGAGATTCGGATTCGAAATTCCGCCAGTGTCATTCATTCTGATCCTCTCCGTTTGAACGCCTGAAATTTTACCCAAGATTGTCCCAGATAGTTCATTAGACGTGAGTCTGTCTCGGAAGGAGGCATACCCCCCTTTGTAAAAGGGGGGCGAAGGGGGATTTGCACTTCGCACTTAAACTAAAATCCCCCTCAGTCCCCCTTTTACAAAGGGGGAAGCAGTCTGAATTTTCCAATGGATTATTTGGGATTATTGCCGCTTAAGCAGTCTTGCGCAGCACGATGCCGCGAAACCATCCGCTCGCCATCAAGGGCACATCGCTGACCACATACAACCCGGGCGTAACTCGCAACACTTCCTCGAAAACCACATCCATACGCGTGGCGAAGCGGCGGGTAATGATGTTGAACAAGCGGCGCATCGGCGCGCCTTGGTGCGGTTGCAGGAACTTATCGAAGAGCAATATCGTGCCGCCGGGTTTGAGCACACGCGTCGCTTCACTCAGGCACTTTTGCGGTTCCGGCACCACCGCAACAATGAGGTGCAGCACCACAAAATCGAACTGCGCATCGGCGAAGGGCAGGTTCATGCTGTCGCCCAATACGAACGTCACATTCAATTTTTCGTTGCGGGCCTTCGCGCGTGACAACATCGCCGGATTGAAATCGAGCACGCTGTAGTGATGCAACGCAGGCAGATAGGGCAGATCAAGCCCCGTGCCGACACCGCTGATGAGCACGTTCTTGCAGGCATCGGCGGGCAGTGCAGCAAGCGAACGTCGGCGCGCCTCGCGCATTGGACGTTCGATGATGATGTCGTAAAGCGGTGCGATGAGGCTGTAGCTCATGCGCAGCAACGGGTTTTGGCGATAGGGTTGCTCGTTCATGTTCACTCCAGATGGGTGATGCCGGTGATCTTGGCGAGGCTGACGGCTTCGGCCAGCGCTTCGATGGCTTGGGTGCGCGCGAAGCTCTTGCGCCACGCGAGCGCGATGCGGCGCGATGGGATCGGCTTGGCGAAGGGGATGACGGTGAGCAAGCGGCTACGGTAGCGCGCACTGTTGGCCGAGGCAGGCAACACCGTGATGCCCATGCCGGAGGCGACCATATTGCGTATGGTTTCCAGCGACGTGCCCTGCTGTGGGTTCGCACCGCGCCGCGCGAGGTCGGGGCAGGCTTCGGCCACCTGGTTGCTGAAGCAGTGGCCGGAATCCAGTAGTAACACTTTCTCTTCCGCCAGTTCAGGCGGTTTGATGCTGCGCCGACCCGCCCAACGATGTTCGTTATTCACCACCACCTCGAACGGTTCGTCATACAAGGGATGCGTGAGGATGCTCGCATCGCCGAAAGGCAGCGCGATGAGGATGACATCCAGTTTGCCGTTGCGCAGTTGAATCTCGAGGTTGGCGGTGATGTTCTCTTCCACCTCCAGCGGCATCTGCGGCGCGACCTTCTTCAGCGCTGGGATGAGGTCGGGCAGCAGATAAGGGCCGACACTGTGGATGATGCCGATGCGTAACGGGGTGCTGAGCTGGTTCTTTCCCTGTGAGGCGATCTCGCGGATACGATCCGCTTCTTCCAGCACGCGCTGCGCCTGCTCCACGATAGTCGCCCCCACCGGCGTGGTCGTCACCTCGCTCTTGCCGCGCTCGAATATCTTCACCCCCAGCTCTTCTTCCAGCTTCTGTATCGCCAGCGATAGGGCAGGCTGGCTGATGAACGCCTTCTCCGCCGCGCGCCGGAAGTTGCGCTCCTGTGCCACGGCCACGATGAAGCGAAGTTCGTTGAGTGTCACGCCAGTCTCCTTAATGCCGTCATTCCCGCGCTGCGTGCGGTGTAGGAGCGAATGCTCCGTACAGCCACGGCGTACTCCTTGCGGGTGAAAGCGGGAATGACGAATCACTGATTTGGATAATAAATCACATCGCTTTGAACAATCAATTGGATTGATGAGTGGGCAGCCCGTACATTGCGTCCGTGGGCAGCGCGCCACTTCATCAACCCGATAGGAGAGCAACATGAAACGACCCGAGATCAAGACCATCGCCAACCTTGAAGCGGCTTTTGCCGGTGAATCGATGGCGCATATCAAATACCGCTACTTCGCCAAGATCGCGCGTGCAGCGGGCGACGAAGAAACTGCCAAGGTGTTCGAGGAAACGGCCAACCAAGAAGTGCAACACGCGCTGGGTCACCTCGACCTGCTGTATCCCAAGGCCGAGATGAGCACGCAGCGTTGCCTGCAAATGGCGATCGAAGGCGAGACCTACGAGTACACCGAGATGTACCCCGGCTTCCTCAAGACTGCGCAGCAGGAAGGTAATGCGGCAGCCGCTTCGGAAATATCGGAGCAGATCGCGGAATCGAAAGAGCATGCGGCCTTGTTCGCGGCGACATTGGAAAAAGCAGCCAAACGTTTCGCGGCACTGGCCAAAGTGGAAGAGCGCCACGCCAACCAATACCGCGCAGTGTTGGCAGGAATCGCTGGTTAATCGGTAGGTCGGGTTTCAACCCGACACGGAATTGTCGGACTGAAGTCCGACCTACAAAATCATTAAGGAGAACGACATGAAAGTTTGGCAATGTGTGGTGTGCGGATTCATCTACGACGAAAAAGTCGGGTTGCCGGAAGAAGGCATCAAACCCGGCACGGCATGGGTGGATATTCCAGAGAACTGGGCGTGTCCGGATTGCGGAGTGGCGAAGGCCGACTTTGAAATGGTCGAAGTTTAGGAACACAACGATCGCACCGTCATCCCCGCGAAGGCGGGGATCCAGTTTGGCAATTTAACTGGGTTCCCGCCTTCGCGGGAACGACAAAGTTGATGAAGCAGAGCATTCAATAAAGGAGCATGGAAATGGAACCCATCATCGTCGTAGGCAGTGGCCTCGCCGGATACTCGGTGATACGCGAGCTGCGCAAGTTGGACCGTGAGGTGTCGGTCATATTGTTGTCGCGCGACGGTGGTGACTACTATTCCAGGCCCATGCTCTCCAACGCATTCGCGCAGGGTAAGGATGCGGCGGCACTGGTGCAGACACCAGCGGCGGAGATGGCGAAACAACTCGGCATCTCCGTGCGCAGCCACATCGAAGTGCAGGGCATCGACGTGGCGCGCAAGTGCTTAACGACGACGCAAGGTGAGCTGCGCTACAGCCGACTCGTACTGGCCTTGGGTGCCGATCCCATCCGCATCCCCATGCAGGGCGATGCTGCCGATGCGGTGCGCTCGGTGAACGACATCGCGGACTATGCACTGTTGCGCGAGGCCATGCAGGGTGCGAAGCGTATCGCCATCATGGGCGGTGGGTTGATCGGTTGCGAGTTCGCCAACGATTGGGCTGCTGCAGGCTTCGCCGTCAGCGTCATCGACCCCGGCCCCTACCCACTCGCCAGCCTGATGCCGCAAGCAGCGGGGGCTCAGTTGCTCGCACCGCTTGCCGCCATCGGCGTGGATTGGCGCTTTGGCACTTCGGTCAGTCGTGTGAATAGCGCTGCCACGGGCTACACGTTGACGCTGGCCGATGGTTCGCAACTGCAAGCCGACATCGTGCTGTCCGCCATCGGCTTGCGACCCCGCATCGCGTTGGCACAGGCTGCGGGGTTGGCCGTGAATCGCGGCATCAAGGTCGATGCACACTTGCGTAGCAGCGATGCAGACATCTTCGCATTGGGCGATTGCGCCGAGATAGAAGGCCGTGTGCAACCCTTCGTCCTTCCCGTCATGCATGCAGCGCGCGCATTGGCGAAGACCTTGGCGGGTGAAGACACCGCAGTCGTGTTCCCCGCCATGCCTGTGGTGGTGAAGACACCCGCGCATCCCGTTGCCGTATTGCCAGTGGCGCGTGATGCCGCAGGCGGTTGGCAGACCTTGGCATCCGGCAACGGCATCAAGATGGTCTTCCGCGACGCATCAGATCGCATCAGCGGATTCGTGTTGACCGGCGAATTCGCCGCAGAGCGTAGCGAGATGACGAAGCGAGTCGGCACGCCGCTGGTGGCTAGTGGCAAAACTGAGATAGCATGATTGCCATGGAAAGCAGCAAATGAAGTTCTGATTAAGACCGAAAGCCATGGTTCGATACATTTTCCGTTCGTCCCGAGTGCCGCGCTTGCGCGGTGTATCGAGGGAGCGAACGGAAAACACTCACCACGAACGGTCTTAATCAGAACTTCCCAAGTGTTTAAGCACGATGACAGTATCCGTTTCAATCAATATAAGGAGAACATCATGAGCAAGATCAGCCCCATCAACATCGGCATCTCCGAGAAAGACCGCAAGAAAGTCGCAGACGGTCTGGCACGCATGCTGGCCGACACCTACACCCTCTACCTCAAGACACACAACTTCCACTGGAACGTCACCGGCCCCATGTTCCAGACCCTGCACCTCATGTTCATGACGCAATACACCGAGACATGGAACGCAGTGGACTTGATCGCCGAACGCATCCGCGCACTCGGCTATCCCGCACCGGGCAGCTACAAAGAATTCGCCGCCCTCACCAGCATCAAAGAAAGCACGGGTTCTGTTAGCGCCAAGGAGATGATCAAACAACTCGTCGCCGGACAAGAAGCCGTCGTGCGCACCGCGCGTGAGGTGTTACCGATTGCCGAGAAGGCAGGAGACCAACCGACGGTGGATTTGCTTTCAGCGCGCATGGAGGTTCATGAAAAGAATGCGTGGATGCTGCGGAGTTTGTTGGAGGAGTGAGCGGCGATTTGCTTTCGGCCGCCTTTGAGTCTTTCAGTGAAAACATATGCCGCGCGATACCTGATGCGCTTCCTTGACAATCAGTCTTTCGTACATACAATGTATTCATGATTAAGTTCGGGTGGGATACAGCCAAGGCGGTCTCAAACAAGAAGAAACATGGCGTTTCGTTCGAGGAGGCGCAATCTGTTTTCTACGACGAGTTCGCTGTGCAGTTTTTTGATGAAGATAACGATGACTCTGAGGATAGATTTTTGATGCTCGGATTCAGTGATGAGGCTCGCCTCCTGATCGTCTGCCATTGTGAACGCGACCAAGGCGACACGATTCGAATCATCTCAGCAAGAAAAGCCACTAAAAATGAACGTAGTTATTACCAAGGGGTAAAACCATGAAAACCGAATACGATTTATCGAAGATGAAAGCTCGCAAAAATCCGTATGCGAGCAAACTTAAAAAATCGGTCACAATGCGTTTGAGCGAAGATGTGATTGGCTATTTCAAGCAGATGGCGGAGGAGCAAGGTGTTCCCTACCAAAGCCTCATCAATCTGTATTTGCGAGACTGTGTTGCTAGCCACCGGAAGATTGACATTACGTGGCAAACAACACCGTAGCGGATAACCGCTTCACCGCACCCAATAATCCCCCACCACCCCCGCAAACACCGCAGCCCCGAACCAGTTGTTGTGCAAGAAAGCCGCGAAGCATTTTTCGCGGCTTCTTTCTTTAATGAGCGAGTAGTGATGCCACGCGATACCTTCCGCGACGATGAGGCCGACGAAGTAGAGTTGTCCCAGGTCGGCCATCAATCCCGCTATCACCAGCAACAGCAAGGTGAGGTGGTAGCACACCATCACGGCGATGACATCGTACTTGCCGAAGAACAAGGCGGAGGAGTGGATGTCGAGGTGGATGTCGTCGTCTCTATCCACCATCGCGTATTCGGTGTCATACGCGATCGCCCAGAATACGTTGGCGAGTAGCAGCACCCACGCCACTGGTGGCACGTGGCCGAGTGTGGCGGCGAAAGCCATGGGGATGCCGAAGCCGAAAGCGATGCCGAGGTAGGCTTGCGGGATGGCGAAGAAACGTTTGGTGAAGGGATAACTCGCGGCGAGGAACACAGCGGGAAAGGCCAATAGCCAAGTCAGCGGATTGAGCGGCAGGATGAGCGCGAAGGCGATCAGTGCCAGCACGATGGCAAGCCATAAGGTCTCGCGTTCGCTCACTTTGCCGCTGGTGAGCGGGCGGTCTTGTGTGCGCTTCACATGCTTGTCGATGTGGCGGTCGGCGTAGTCGTTCACCGCACATCCGGCGGAACGCATCAACACCGTGCCGAGCGTGAAGATGACGAGCACGAGCCACGAAGGATGTCCCTGGCTGGCGATCCACACCGCCCACAGCGTCGGCCATAACAACAGCAAGATGCCGATGGGACGATGCAGGCGGGTGAGTTGGATGTAGAGGTGGAGACGTTCGGCGATTTTCATGGCGGGGATTTTAACGCGCCACGTCATTCCGGCGCAGGCCGGAATCCAGTGCTTTTATTAAAAATGCAGTTGGCAATGTTGTGTTTCGCACAGCATATTTTATTAACTGGATTCCCGCCTAGCTACAAGCTAGGTTATCTTGAGCCAGTCGAAGGGTGGGAATGACGCGGAGTTATTTTGTATTGTTCAGATGTTTTTTGATGCCAGAGCGATGGTCTGCGAAATACTGCCCATCAGCAAGACCAGTGGATGCCGACCGCGCATCTTGCAACAAAAGATTACGTAGCTGAGTGCGCTCAAGGTCGTGACGGATCAGTTCGCGCACATACTCGCTGGACGTGCCATAACCCGCCGTGGAAACCTGTTGATCCACGAACTGTTTGAGGTTTTCCGGCAGAGAAATGTTCATCGTTGACATGTAGAAAACCTAGAGGGCTTGGCAAAGTTTGGCAAGTGCTCTGTACTCTGCTGGCTAGTACATCGTTCATGTCAGCTATATATGAAGAATAAAAGCCCCGCATGGGGCTTTTATTCTTGGGTTCAACCATCATTCAATATTGCGAAAGGGCGAACTTACATTAGGGCAATGTTGGCAAGCCGTGAGCCGTAAGTTGCGCGTTGGCGGCAGTCTTGTTCACCGTGTAATCTGTGCGGATGCCCACTGGTGTCATGTCGCCAGTCAAGAACGTGGTGCTGTTGAATGCCGCGATGTTGTTGAAAGTGCCCTGCGTAACAATTCGCCTCATGGACAACACTGTTACGCCAGCGAGGCCAGTTGCAGTGGTAACAACCAGAGCGCTACCCGTTGCTGCTGCGGCCAATGCGTTGGTGATATTGGTTGCGGTGCAGGAAGGCACAGAGTACAGATTGTAATTATCATTTCCTGCTGCGGGGGCGGGTACTTTAGCGGCCCACACATTGGCTTGCGTATTCGGCCCATCCGCCAAACAGAAAGTTGTGCCGACAACAGGCAATGCAGTTAGTGCAACCCCACTTTGATTGGTTATGCTGCTGGGGGCGGCGGGTATGTCAAACAACCGGTAAGCATCGGCGGTCGTGGTTGTAACTCGTTTGATTTGCATCGAGCCGGATGGATAGGTAGTTGTGGCGGGGCAGGTTTGAGCAGTTGCGCCACCCGCAACAGGGTTGCTGCCGTAGGTGCAAGTGACCACCGTCCCAGATAGATCGGTTGTTGCAATTGTGCTTGTTGCGCCACCATTCGAGCTCGTAGTCCCATTGCCGTTGTTATTTAACGTGCTCGCTGATGACCACCCTGTTGAAGTTAAGTTAAGAAATGACGCACCTGGCACTGTTGCCCATGCACCCGGTAACGAAACTTGCTTCAGCGCCAGTGTGACGTTGTAAAGCCCGGTCGTCGCAGTTGTTGTTAAAGTGTAGACGCTTGCTTGTGCGGCGGTTGCTGCACCAGTCGTATTGTTCATGCTCTGAACCCACCATGAAACCTCCGCATTGGTTGCAGCGGTCATTTGCGCAATGGCGTTATCTACTGCCGTTTGCCCTGTGGCAGACAAGTTGACGATGTTGTTTGTGGTGGTGTTTGTGGTGGTTGAACCGCCACCGCAGCCGCCCAAGATGATAGTTGCTGCTGTGGTTAGAGCGATGCTGAAGGTTGATCGCTTGCGTGATGTCTGTTTCATTGTGTGTACCTCATGTGTGATGTGTGTTGTTATTTCCAAAATGGAATTACATGCAACGCTCCTAATCTCGTCATGGCGAGTGCTGGGAGTGCGGTTGAAACTTCCTCCTAATTTGATTTTTGCTGCGATGCCCTTCTTCTATTCCCTAGGGCTGGATTTTTCGAGCAGCTGGTGAATTATAGCTATGGGCTATTCTACATACAACAGCCTTTGCCGTTTGTTGGCTATATAGCTGGCGGCAATACAATTCGCGCCATCATGGAAAAACGCATCAAAAAAGCGCGGACAGAAAAAGGCTGGAGCCAAGCGGAATTAGCTCGCCGCATGTTTATTAGTCAGCCTTCAGTTGCTGATTGGGAATCGGGGCGCAAGGCTCCGCACACCAAAAATCTGTCGCGCTTAGCGATGTTGCTGGGGGTGAGTGTGGAATGGCTGGCGACCGGGCGCGGCGAAAAACACCTTTCAACCGCATACGGCGCCCAAGAAGCCAGTGCCGATTGGATGTTGCCGGATGAACGGCGCCTGCTGGATTTCTTCGGTAATCTCAAACCGCATCAACGCTCAACCCTGCTGGGGTTTCTGGAGTCGTTAGGGGCGTAGGTTAAGAGGCTCAACGAATTACATAGATTGACGTGACGTACTCTTTTGCGTACGCTTCGCTGAAATTCAGGAGGCCTTCATCATGTCATCCATTACTGTTAGTGAAGCACGGTCAAGTTTGTATCGCTTGATCGACGAAACCGCTCTCACCCATCAACCTGTGGTTATCACGGGTAAACGAAATAATGCTGTTTTGCTATCCGCAGAGGACTGGGCATCGATTCAGGAAACGATGTATCTGCTTTCCATTTCCGGTATGCGTGAGTCGATCCGCGAGGGTTTGGCTTTGCCTGTTGACCAGTGCAGTAGGGAGTTGGGTTGGTGAGTTGGCAACTGGTCTTTACCAAACACGCCCAAAAAGACGCGCAAAGACTTGCGGCAGCCGGCCTGAAAGAAAAGGCGCAGTTGTTGCTGGCAGTCATCAGCGAGAATCCGTTTCAAAATCCCCCACCGTATGAAAAATTGATCGGCGATTTGTCCGGTGCCTATTCGCGCCGGATCAACATTCAGCACCGCCTTGTGTATCAGGTTTTGGACGAACAGAAAGTTGTGAAGGTGCTCAGAATGTGGTCGCACTACGAGTGAAGTAATGGACGGAAAAGCAAGGTGCTTATTCTCTTAAATGCAGCGGTGATCGATGGAAAACTATTGGAGATTTGCCATGACCACTAAACAAAACGCAAAAAGTAGCATCCTGAAATCTGTGCATGAGACAGCGGTCGATCTGCGCGATCTGGGGTTTATGGAGTCGTTGGCTTTGTAGTTCTGCATTTACATTTGGAAAAAACGCTGGATTCCGGCTTCCGCCGGAATGACGAATTTTGAATTGATACAGATCACCTGAATAGCACTTGCTATTGCGAAGAGAATTCCCCCACCCGAGCGTGTGTTGTTGAGGCTTCAGCCCCGTACAACCACGGCCTACTCCTTGCGGGTGCAACCCCTGATGGAACTCCTAGCCATTCGACTAAGCACGATGAAGCCGTGCAAGTCGCTGGTTATCCCCCGGTGGGAGAGGAGTTATTTGTTGAGCTTCAATATCTCCGGTAAAAATACTTCCGTCACCAACAGCGGCGCGCCATGCAGAGTGAACAAAGAGCGGCGCGCCCACAGCAGGTCGGGCGCAACGCCCAATGTTTTTGTGGCGCTGCGATAGAGCGGGTGGTGTGAACGTAATGCTTTGAAACGTAGCGGTTGGCGTATCACCAGTGGATGGGTGAACAGGAGGCTGCCGAGCGAGCGATTGCCGAGTCCGCGCATGGCTTTCCACGCGCCGCGCAGATGTTCGCGTGCGCAGGTGCTGTGGGCGAACACCACGGGTTTGCCATCGGCATACAGGAATACTTCGCGCGAGTAGGCGAGGTGGTGCGGTGCGATGCCCAGCAAAGTGGATTCGTCGTAGGCGATGCGCGCCAAGCCGCTGGACACGGGTAACACGGAGAATTTTTCACAGCGTTGCTGGATGCGTTGGGTGAGTGAGCCGTGGTCATGCAGCCACGGGCGCAATGCGGCGTCGCAGCCGGTGGTTAGGCGATTCCAAAAGTGGTCGTGATGTTGCGGGTTCATTTTTGAACGAGGGGTGAGACGGAAAAGAAAGCACCCCCTTCCCAACCCTTCCCCCGGAGGGAGAAGGGCTTTGCCTCCCTCTCCCATCGGGGGATAACCAGCGACTTGCACGGCTTTATCGTGCTTAGTCGAATGGCTAGTAGTTCCATCAGGGATTGCACCCGCAAGGGGTAGGCCGTGGTTGTACGGGGCTGAAGCCCCAACAACACACGCACAGGGTGAGGGTGATTTTGTCTACACCTGCAAAAAATCATGTTTGTTCGCCATCCATCTGAGTAAGTGTGCGCGCGCCACATCGGGTGCATCGCGTAGCAGTTCGTCTGCGCTGAGTCGAGCCTGTTCCAGCAGGTCTTCATCTTCGGTCAGATCGGCGAAGCGCAACATCGCCACGCCGCTTTGCCGTGCGCCCATTAGTTCGCCGGGGCCGCGCAATTGTAAGTCCTGTTGCGCGATGACGAAGCCGTCGGTGTTCTCGTAGATGACCTTCAGACGTTCGCGTGCTAGTTCGGACAGCGGCTGCATGAACAGCAGCACGCATAGGCTCTCCGCTGCACCGCGACCCACGCGACCGCGTAGTTGATGCAGTTGCGCCAGCCCCATGCGTTCGGCATGGTCGATCACCATCAGGCTGGCGTTGGGCACGTCCACACCCACTTCGATGACGGTGGTAGCAACGAGTAGATGCAATTCACCCGCTTTGAATGCAGCCATCACGGCGGCTTTTTCTGCGGGCGGTAAGCGACCATGTGCCAGGCCCACGTTCAACTCGGGTAATGCCTCGGTCAGTTGTTGATGCGTCTCGATGGCGTTCTGCAACTCGACTTCCAACGCATCGGACTCCTCGATCAGCGGACACACCCAATACGCCTGCCGACCTGCCAAACAAGCGGCGCGTACACGTTCGAACACCTCGTTACGCCGTGCATCGCTCACCAATTTGGTGATGATGGGTGTGCGCCCCGGCGGCAGTTCGTCGATGACCGATACGTCGAGGTCGGCGTAGTAACTCATCGCCAAGGTGCGCGGGATGGGGGTGGCGCTCATCATGAGCTGATGCGGCTCGTGGATAACACCAGACCGTTCGCCCTGAGCCTGTCGAAGGGAGGTGGCGGCAGATGAATGTGGTTCGACAAGCTCACCACGAACGGAATTAAGAGATTCAGGGCGAACGGTTTGAGAAGACTTTCCTTTATTGCGCAACTCCAACCGTTGTTGCACTCCAAACTTGTGTTGCTCGTCCACGATGACGAGGCCGAGTTTGTTGAATTCGACCGAGGCTTGGAACAGCGCATGTGTGCCGATGGCGAGCAAGGTGTCGCCAGTAGCGATGCGCTCAGCGGCGGCAGTCTTCTCTTTCTTTTTCAAACTACCGGAGAGCCACACAGGGGTGATGCCGAGCGGTGCAAGCCACTCACTCAACTTGAGGTAATGCTGTTCGGCGAGGATCTCGGTCGGCGCCATGAAAGCGACCTGATAGCCGTTCTCGATAGCTTGTAGCGCGGCGAGTGTCGCGACGATGGTCTTGCCGCTGCCCACGTCGCCCAGCAACAGGCGTTGCATCGGATGTGCTTGCGTGAGGTCGTGTGCGATCTCTTTCCATACCTTCTGCTGCGCGCCGGTAAGTTTGAAAGGCAGCTTTTTCAACAACGCGGTGGTCAACTTCTGATGTGGTGGCAAAGCGGGGGCGATGTGTTTGCCGCGTTCGCGGTGATGTATTCGCATCGAGAGTTGTTGCGCCAACAGCTCGTCGAATTTGATGCGTCGCCATGCAGCATGGTTGTGTTCTTCCAATTCGGTCGCCGAGATGTCAGGCGAGGGGTTGTGCAGCAAGCGCAAGCTGTCGCCGAAGTTCGCGAGATTCAATTTTTTCAACAGCGATGCAGGCAGGGTGTCGGTGAGCGGAATAGCTTCCAGCGTATTGTTGATGAGCTTGCGCAACACTGGCTGAGCTAACCCAGCCGTGGTTGGATAGATGGGCGTGAGGCTTTGCTGCAAGGGCGTGTCGTCATCCGCCGCGCGGCATTTCGGGTGCACCATCTCCAAGCCGAAATAGCCCATGCGCACTTCGCCGATGGCGCGGATCTGTTTGCCCACGGCAAGTTGTTTCTGTTGGCTTGGGTAGAAGTTGAGGAAGCGCAGGGTGAGTTCTTCATGGCCTTCCATCAGTCGGCACACCAAGCTACGACGCGGACGGAACATCACCTCGCTATGCGTGATGACGCCCTGCACCTGCACCGTCATGCCGGGTTGAACATCGGCGATGGGCGTGAGGTGGGTCTCGTCTTCGTAGCGCAACGGCAAATGCAGCAACAGATCGGCACGATGATGGATGCCCAGCTTGGCAAGTTTCGCCAGTGTTGCCGGAGAGATTTTTGCGGGTGCGCTCAAGTCGCCGAACAGGTCAATTGGCGAGGATGTTGGCAAAACGGTTATCGGCCAAACGCAGTCGGTCTGCCATCACGCGCAAGAAGGCTTGATTGAAGTGTAATTGGCAGTGGTCGGAAAGTTGATTGAGCAATTGGGGGGATATTTTGAGCACCGTGACGTCGGTACTTGAGGTGACACTGGCGGAACGGGGAACGACTCTGCCGCTGATGTACGACATTTCGCCGAAACAGTCATCCTTGCGGATGCTACTGAGCAGGTAGCCGTTCTTGGTGACGTTGACCTGGCCTCCGATCAAGATGTAAAAATCATCGCCCATCTCGTTTTCGCGCATGAGAGTTGTCTGCGGTGGATGTTTCTGCCAATTACCAACACGCAATATTTCCCACAGTTCAGTGTCGGTGAAATCCCGAAACAATTGCATCTCGCGAAGCGCGATGAATTTTTCGGTCTGGTTGGACTCGACGTCGTTTTGCTCGAATTTGCCTAACGTCGCGAGATCACTGCTGAAATCTTTCCAGTTCGGGTAACGATCCTGCTTGTCCTTATTCATGGCTCGCATCACGACGCGCTCCAATTCAGGCGGGATACTTGAACGATGTGACCGTGGGGTGGGCGGTGTGATGTGAATTATCTGGTGACACAGGCTGGCCAAACTTTGGGCTTGGTAGGGAGCGCGCCCGGTGAGCAAGCGGTACATCACCACTCCGAGAGAATAAATGTCTGTTTGGTGGGTCAGCAATTCGCCGTGAACCTGTTCGGGCGACATATAACTTGGAGAACACAGATTGCTAACTTGAGTTTGTTCCAGGTTGAGCAGCAGGGCCGCACCCATGTCGGAGATCTTGATGTCACCCTCTTCGGTGATCAACATGTTGGCAGGTTTGATGTCGCGGTGAATGACGCCGTTGTAAAGCGCATAGTTCAATGCGCGACAACTTTTGAACATGTATTCCACCACGCGGTCGATGGGGAGAAGGTTGTCCGGTTCTGTATGGCGTTCAAGCGTGCCGCCGTTGACATATTCCATCACGATATGACTCTCGTTATCTCCGATCAGCGCGTCGTAGATCTCTACAATGTGCGGGTGCTCGAGTTTGCCAACCAAAGAGGCTTCGTTATCGAGTTGCTGTTGGTACACCTTGCCCATTTTTGGATCGTTCAGGATGTCTTGCTTCAACATCTTGATCGCCACTTCACGTTTTGAGAAGGAGTCAAAGGCGAGAAATACGGTGCTTGAAGCTCCATGCCCGAGCTTCTTGACGACAGAATATTTACCGATGTTTCTGGGTTGGGTCAAGGTGAGATCTGTCATGTTCAAGCCGCTCTTTTGCGAAGAATTAATCCTGCAACACGAGTACCCCGTCCGCTTCCACCAGTGCGCCGCGCGGTAACGAAGCGACGCCCACAGCAGCGCGGGCCGGATACGGTTGGTGGAAATAGGTGGCCATGATCTCGTTCACCTTGGCGAAATGCGCGAGGTCGGTCAGGTAGATGTTGATCTTCACCATGTCGTTCAGGCTGCCGCCCGACGCGCTGGACACGGCGCGCAGATTTTGGAACACACGATTCACTTGTCCCTCGATGCCTTCTTCCAGCTGCATGGTGTTGGGGTCGAGTCCGATCTGGCCGGACAGGTACACGGTCTCGTCCACGCGCACCGCTTGCGAGTAGGTGCCGATGGCTGAAGGTGCGTCGGGTGTCTGGATGATTGTCTTGTTGGCCATGTTGCCTCCTGAATAGAGAGCGGCGGATTCTAACTGATTAGTTTTGAAAAACGGTCATCCGCCATGCGCAAGCGGTCTGCCAGCACATGCAGGAACGCCTGGTTGAAATGCAACTGGCAGTGGTCGGAAAGTTGCGAGAGCTGGGAGGGATGAATCATCATCAGCGTGATTTCGGTNNCTGCCTTCGATCAGCACATAAAACGCATCGCCCATTTCATCCTCGCGGATTAGCACGGTTTTGGCGGGTTGCTTGTGCCATTCGCCGACACGCAGGATCTCCCACAATTCGATATCGTTGAAATCCTGGAACAGATGCAACTTGCGCAGGGTGGTGAACTTTTCCGTTTCATTCACTTCGAGATCGCTCTTCTCAAAGTGGCCGAGTGCAGCCAGTTCATTGCCGAAATCACGCCAGGTGGCGTAGCGCTCCGAGCGCTCCTGCTGCATGGCGCGCATCGCGATGCGTTCGAGTTGCGGCGGCAAATCATTGCGCAGTTGCGTGGGCGGCACCGGCGTGCCGTGCATGATCTGCTGGTACAGGTGCGCCAGATTTTTGGGGCTGTAAGGCGAATGCCCGGTGAGCAGGCGGTACATCACCACGCCGAGTGAATAAATGTCGGTCTGGTGGTTAACCGCCTCGCCGCGAACCTGCTCCGGCGACATGTAATTGGGTGAGCCAACATTGCTGCGGGTTTGCTCGGCATCCAGACGGATGGCCGCCCCCAGGTCGGAGATCTTGATCTGATCCGGTCCGGCCAGCAGCAGATTGGCGGGTTTGATGTCGCGATGGATGACGCCGTTGAACTCGGCGTAGTTGAGCGCGCGGCAGCATTTGAAGATGTATTCGACCACGCGGTCGAGCGGTAGCAAATTGTCCGGGATGATGTGTTTTTCCAGGGTGCCACCCGGCACATATTCCATCACGATGAAACTTTCCTCGGGGCTGATCACCGCATCGTAGGTCATCACAATGTGCGGATGGATGAGCTTGCCGGCCAGCGCGGCTTCGTTCTGCAGCTGTTTGCGGTTCTGCCGACCCTGTTTCGGATCGTCGAGGAATTCTTGCCGGATCAATTTGATCGCGACCTCGCGGTCGGCAAAAGGATCGTGCCCCAGATACACGATACTGGTCGCACCCTGTCCCAGTTTGCGGATCAGACTGTATTTGCCGAGATGCGATTGGCGATGCATGGAATGACGGGTCATCTGTGTTTCGGTCGAAATGTTACGGCTTTGGCTGGCTAATTTACACCAAGATAGTGTATTCGTGCTTTGTTACCTTTGATCTAAACCCGGATTGTGTGTTGGAGAAATGCAACAAATTGTGGCCGGAACGTGCGCAAAGTCTAAAACGAGCCTGCTTGTCCGGGCGCAGACTTTCGCCGATAATCGCGCCGCGCCGGGCATCATGCGACCGGCGCTTTTCGTTTTGACAGGATTGATCTTTTGAACATCGACTTCCAACGCGCCGTTGACCGTATTGCCGGCGTTCCCATTTGTGCCTTTTTTTCGTTGCTCGAAAAGCTGCGCTTGCTTTTCGTTCGCGAAACCGTGCCGTCAAATCCCAAAAGAATCCTAATCGTCTTGTTATCCGAGATGGGCAGCCTGGTGTTGGCGCAGCCGATGTTTGCCGAATTGAAACGGCGCTATCCGAATGCCGAGTTGTACATGCTGATGTTTCGCAAGAACCGCGAAGTGCTGGACCTGCTCGGTGTGATGCCCAAAGAAAATGTCATCACCCTGAATGACAAGGCGCTGGGATCGTTCGCGGCAGACAGCCTGAAAGTATTGCGCCGGATGCGCTCGCTGGATTTCGACGTGGTGATCGACTGTGAATTGTTCACGCGGGCCAGCAGCATTTTTTCCTACCTGTCGGGTGCGCGTATCCATGTCGGGTTTCATTCGCATACACAAGAGGGGCTGTATCGCGGCTCATTTATGAACCGGCCCGTGCTGTACAACCCGTACCGCCATTTGTCGCAACAGTTTTTGACGATGGTGGACGCGATTGAGTCTCAAGGTTATCCGCTGGCCAAGGGCGAACCGCATACGTTGAGTGCTCCGCCGTTGCTGCAATTCGCCCCCAATGAAGTGGCGGAAATTACGGCGCAATTACATGTCGATTTTCCGCTGTTGTTGGGCAAGAAATTGGTGCTGGTCTATCCCGATGGCGGCATCCTGCCGATTCGTGCCTGGCCCCCCGCGTATTACAAGCAACTGTGCGACGAGTTTCTACGCGAGGGGTACGCAGTGGCACTCATCGGCTTGCCGGAGGCCAAGCCGTTGGCACGGGAGATCGTGGCACATTGTGCGCATGAGGATTGTATTGACCTCACCGGCTACACCCGGTCGGTGCGGCATTTGCTGGCGATTTTTCATCGAGCCTGTTTGTTGGTTACCAACGACGGCGGTCCGGGACAGTTTGCCGCCATTACGCCGTTGCCCACACTGGTGTTCTTCGGGCCGGAGACGCCCGCGTTGTACAGTCCGCTTGCCCCGAATATCCACTGCCTTTACACCGCGTTGTCCTGTTCACCCTGCCTCACTGCCTACAACCACCGCAACTCGCCCTGTGACGGCGACAACCAATGTTTGAAGCGCATCACAGCGGAGCAGGTGTTGGCAAAAGCGCGCGAACTGTTAAACGGGGGGCATGCCGTATGACCTCTCCCTTCAAGGTGCGTATGCGCATGGCGTCTTTGTTGCGCCGACTGTTCTCCAAGCGCTTTTTGAAATTTGGCACCGTGGGCGCGTCGGGCACGGTAGTCAATATCGGCGTGTTGTACCTGGCGCAGGAATACATTTTCAATGCGGTGCAATCCACCGAAATCAAGCTTAATCTTTCACTGGCGCTGGCGATCTTTCTGGCCACCCTGAACAATTTCTTCTGGAACCGTCTGTGGACCTGGGCCGACCGCAAGCAATATCACCATCTTTCATTGCCCGCGCAGTTCGGCCAATATTCGCTGGCGTGCAGCTTGAGCATCCTCTTGCAGATACTGTTCACCAATCTGCTGGCACCGCATTTCTATTATCAACTCGCCAATCTCATCGCCATCGGCGTCACCAGTGTGTTGAACTTCCTGCTCAACGATATTTGGACTTTCGGGCGCGCCAAACTGCTGGCCGGTAGCAAGCGGGACACATGACATGTTGAGCCGCGTTGCCGCCGCGCGTCCGTTCTGGTATCTCGCGGCGACCCTGTTGGCGGTGTTCGTCTATTTCTATGGACTCGACAGCCAGCACATTCCGCGCAATGGCGATGAGGATGTGTATGCGCACATTACCCGGCTGACCGCGCAAAGCGGGCAACTGTTGCCGTTGCAATCCGCGCTCGACAATATGCGCAATACCAAGCCGCCGTTGCTGTTCTGGCAGGGAATCGCCTCGACCCAATGGGGTCAACACTGGGACTGGTGGCATCTGCGGTATCCCAGTGTGTTTTACACCTTGCTCACTGCGCTGCTGTTGTTTTTTTTGGGGAAGAAAATTAGCGGGCGGGCTGAGACAGGATTTATTGCCGCGCTCACCTTTTTGGCTTTCTTCAGCACCTATCGATATGGTCGCCCCTTCCTGGTTAATCCGGCTGAGGTGTTCTGGTTCTTCTTGCCGTTTTTCACTTTGTTGTATTGGCGTCCGCTGAGTTTTGCATCCCGGCTGTGGATTCCGTTGTTGCTGGGGATCGAGGTCGGCATCGGTCTGCTGTATAAGTCGTTCGCCCTGCTGGCACCGATCGGGCTGGTACTGGTCGGGTGGTATCTGTTTCAGCGCCGTTATCGGTGGCTGGATTTTGTATTGAAAGATGCCGCAAAACCGCTGTTGACCGGCGTCGTCGCGCTGGGTTTGTTCGCCTCATGGTTCGCGTTTGATCCCGATCCGCAGGCGGTGTGGAACGAATTTGTGGTGGGCGAAAACGCTGCAAAATTCGACGCGCGCAGCCAAGGGTATTGGGCGCAGTTGTTGTGGGGCGGCAGCAGTGTGTGGGTTTTGCTGCTGGGTTATCCGATGAATGCCGGACTGCTGGCGTTTCCGGTCGCGGCCTTATTCGTGGTGGCCTATCGCCGTCGTTACCAGTTGAGCGACACGGAAAAACTGGTGTGGATGTGGATGGCCGTGTTATTCATTATCTTTGCCATACCCAGCCAGCGTTCCGCGCGATATCTGCTGGAAGCCATGCCGGGTGTGGCGTTGTTATGCGCGTTGAACTGGCAAAGAATCCCGCGCTGGGTGTTCCTCGCCACACTGATGGCGTGTGCTGCGGTGTTGGTTTTATTGGCATTTCTGGCGATGAGTTTGAATCGTGAAGTGGGCGGGTTATACACTTGGGAGTATTGGTTGTTGATGGGCGCGACGATCATGTTGCTGCTGTTGGCGGTGCTCAAATCTTCCTGGACGCGCGGGCTGGTGAATGGGGTGGTGTTGCTGACGCTGCTCGGACTGGCTACTTTCTTGCGACCTTTCGACGGTGCGCTGGGCACATACAGCGAAGCAGCCCAACGTTACGTGTTGGGCAAAGAAGTGTGGGTGTCGTGCAATTTTCGCGCAAACGAAGAAGGGCACCGCTTCTTGCTGCAAGGTGCGCAGGTACACGGTTACAACGAAAATTGGAAACTGACTGTGGATGAACTTGCGGCACGTTATCACTTATTCACCGTGCAATTGCCGTTAACAGCAGAGGTGTGTCCGGACTGCAAAGTCATCGGCCAACGGCTGGAGATTCGCAGTCGCCACAGCAGTGAAGAATTGCAGGCGATGCTTGGGGGAGAGGTGTACCGGCATCTGTTCGTCAGGGAGTGGTTGCTCGAAGCGCCGCAAAATAGTGGCGCGTCAGCAAGCGCCGGACAGGAAGAAGGGTGTCGTTGATGGGTAAATATCGCAGGATTTTTTTGCTGGCATTTGTGCTGAGTGCTTTTTCACTGGCCTTGTTCAAGGCGGCAAGTTGGTCTGTAAATTATGGTTTCCGTTTGCCCGAGCAACCGGTGCAATCTCTGCAGGCGGCACAACCGGCAATGGAATTTAAACACCGCCAGCGTGCCGGGCAGGATCAGCCAACCAGCACAAATGCAGGGCGTTTCAACACCTATTTCGCATCAGGCAAGTTGCACACCTCGACCCATGCCGCTTCGTTGGTCGAATTAAAGGATGGGGGTATTCGCGCATTCTGGTTTTCCGGTAGCCGCGAAGGTGCGGCGGACGTGACGATCAACAGTGCGGTGTTTGATACGCAGCGCACTGTTTGGGGTGAAGAACACGTCGTGGCCGGACGCGAAAGCACGCAGCAGGAAGTGCAGCGCTACATCGCCAAAGTGGGCAATCCGGTAGCGACGCGGGCGGCGGACGGATCGCTGTGGTTGTTCTATGTCAGCGTCTCTCTGGGCGGATGGGCGGGCAGCTCGATCAATCTGATGACATCGCATGACGAGGGTGTCAGCTGGAGCAAACCGCGCCGGCTCATCACCTCCCCGTTCATCAATATCAGCACCCTGGTTAAAGGTGCGCCGTTTTTGTACGCCGACGGCACGATGGGTTTGCCGGTCTATCACGAGTTCATCAGCAAATTCGCCGAGTTGCTGCGGTTGGACAAGACCGGCAAGGTGATCGACAAGCAGCGCCTGGCGGCGGGCGGACAGGGCACGTTGCAACCGGTGGTGCTGGTTCGGAACGAAAAAGAAGCGTTGGTGCTGACACGGTATTCCGGCGCGAATGCCGAGCACCGTGTCGTCGGCATCACGACCGATAACGGTGGGCGACATTGGAGTACACCGAGCCCAACCGCGTTGAAGAATCCCGATGCCGCGTTGACGGCAATTGTATTGGCCGGTGGAAAAATGCTGGTCGTGCTGAACAATCAAGAGCAGGGGCGCGACACGCTGGGTTTGCACGTGTCGGAAGATGGCGGCAGCACGTGGCGCGAACTATACAGACTGGAAGATATGAGTGTTTTGCGCGAACAGGCAATGGCTGAGCCGGCTTGCCTGAAACAGATTGAGACTTTGCTGCGCACGAGTGATGAGAAGCTACGGTCAGCCGGGGCGACAACTCTGGCCGGTTATGTGGATTCCGCCAAGGTGCGAGTCGCGGACGGCAGTTGTCACTTTGAGTTTTCCTACCCCTATATGATCCAGGCGATCAACGGTGATATCCATCTGGCTTACACCTGGAACCGCACCTTCATTAAACATCGGGTGTTCGATCCCGTGTGGTTGCAACAGCGTTTGCAGGAGAGGGCTCAATAATGTCTTTCACCGATTGGACAGGTCTGACCAGTTTGGCGTTGGTGTGGGTGCTGCTGGCTTTGCGTTTGCCCGTGTTTGTCCGACTTTCGAGATATCAACGAATCGTGTATGTCGCAGCAGCTTATTTTCTGGCGCTGTTGCCTTTTTTCGGTTTATCGCCGGCGGCTTGGTTGCGCGGCATGCTCGGAGATCTGAGTCTCACCAGCGTGATGCTGTTGTCGATTTCGGTGTACCGTTCGGTGAAAATCAATCCCGGACAGAGCATTGCAGAGACGGGTGGTTGGAACCCGCGTGATCGTTTTGCCTTGATGGCATTTTTGAGTTTAATCGCATTGCTACTGTATCCATTCGCGCTGGGGATTGGCAACGTCGATCCCTACCGTTCCGGTTTTGCCGGCGTGGCATTTATCGTGATGTTGGCATTGCTTGCGTTGTGGGCGTTGCGCCGCAGTCTGACGCTGCTGCCACTCGCATTGGCGCTGGCGGTGTTGGGTTGGACGGTGGGCTGGTACGAGTCCGCCAACCTGTGGGATTACCTGATTGATGCACCGCTGGCGATCTGCGCGCTGGTGGTTATTCTGCAATCTTTGTTACGCAATTTCGGACGGGGGAAACGTGCCTAATCTGAATCGAAATGATTGTCCCACCTCCGACACGTTACTGGCGAAGCCAGCCGATTGCGGGAGGAGGTGCGATGCGACCACTCCCGCACCAGAGTGCTCCGCACCACCGCGTCTTGGTCGCACACTGACCCTGGCCGCCTTGGGCGGTACGCTGGAATTCTACGATTTCATCATTTACATTTTTTTTGCAGCGGCGATTTCGCAATTGTTTTTCCCGCCCGACATGCCGGATTGGCTGCGCCAAGTGCAGACCTACGGCATCTTTGCGGCGGGTTATCTGGCGCGTCCGCTGGGCGGCATCATCATGGCGCATTTCGGCGATTTGTTCGGGCGCAAACGTATGTTCATGCTGAGCATCCTGTTGATGGCGGTGCCNNTGTTGCTGGTATTGCGCGTGATGCAGGGCGCGGCCATCGGTGGCGAAGTGCCCGGAGCGTGGGTGTTCGTCGCCGAGCATGTACCGCAACGCCATGTCGGTTTCGCCTGCGGCACACTCACTGCCGGATTAACCGGAGGCATTCTGTTGGGTTCACTGGTGGCGATGAGCGTGACACGCAGTTATTCACCCGCCGAATTGTTGGCTGAAGGCTGGCGTATCCCGTTCATCCTAGGCGGGGTATTCGGCCTGGTCTCGGTGTGGTTACGCCAGTATCTGCACGAAACACCGGTGTTCAAAGAAATGCAGGCGCGGCAGGAACTGGCCAAAGAATTGCCGCTGAAAACAGTGATACGCGAACACCGACCGGCGATTCTGCTGACCATGCTGTTAACTTGGCTACTTTCCGCCGCTGTGGTGGTGATGATCCTGATGACGCCGACGCTGGTGCAGAAATTATTTGCCATCCCCGCCGTCACTGCGCTGCAGGCGAACAGCCTTGCCACCTTGTGCCTGAGTATCGGTTGCATCGTGTTTGGAGCACTTGCTGACCGCTTTGGTGCGGGTCGTGTTTTGGCGCTTGGCTGTGTTGCGCTGGGTGCGACGTCGTGGCTCTTCTATCAGCAAATGGGCATGACCCCGGAACACATTTACGCTCTGTATGCCTTGTGCGGATTTTTCGTCGGCGTGATCGGTGTCATTCCCAGTATGGCGGTACAGGCCTTCCCGGCTGTGGTGCGTTTCTCCGGATTGTCGTTCTCATATAACGTGGCCTATGCGGTATTCGGCGGATTGACACCGGTATTGGTGAGTCTGCTATTGCCTTTGGACAAAATGGCCCCCGCGTATTATGTTGCCGCGCTGAGTCTGCTGGGAGTGTGCATCGGATTGTATGTGCGGCAGCGCGAGCAGCGAGCAGGGGCCCCGCAAGGCGGGGATGGGGCGGTTATCGAATGATTCAGCTTTATGCGACAATGCGCACCGCAAAAAGAGCGCGCCAACGCGCCAACTGGCAGTAACGATATCTGGACAGGAAAATTCCTTGGAAAATCTCAAACAGTTGCTTGCGTCTGACATGGATGCGGTGGATGCGGTGATTCGCACCCGCCTGCATTCCGACGTGGCCTTGGTCAATCAGGTCGGCGCGTACATCATCAACAGCGGAGGCAAACGCTTGCGTCCGGCGCTGGTGCTGCTCTCGGCACAGGCCTTCGGTTACACCGGGAAACATCAATATGATTTGGCTGCGGTGGTGGAATTCATCCATACCGCGACGTTGTTGCATGACGACGTGGTGGACGAATCCGCGTTGCGGCGCGGACGCGAAACCTCGAATGCGCTGTTTGGCAATGCGGCCAGTGTGCTGGTGGGCGATTTTCTGTATTCACGCGCGTTCCAGATGATGGTGGATGTGGGTGAAATGCGCGTGATGCAAACTCTGGCCGATGCCACCAACGTCATCGCCGAAGGCGAAGTGTTGCAGTTGCTCAACTGCAATGATGCGGACGTGGACGTGGCCAACTACATGCGCGTTATCCACTGCAAAACCGCCAAGCTGTTCGAGGCGGCGATGCGTCTCGGTGCCATCCTCGGCAAATCCTCGGCGGTGGACGAAGCGGCGGCATCGAAATACGGCATGCATCTGGGCACCGCGTTCCAACTGATCGACGATGTGCTGGATTATTCCGCCGACGAGGCGCAGACCGGAAAACATCTGGGCGATGACCTGGCAGAAGGCAAACCCACACTGCCGCTGATCTACGCCATGCAGCACGGCACAAACGAACAGGCGACCGTGGTGCGTGCCGCCATCGAACAGGGCGATGTGGGCCAGTTTTCCGAGGTGCTGGAGATTATCCGCAACACCGGCGCACTTGAATTTACCCGCCAGCAAGCGCTGCGCGAAGCGGAAGCGGCGTGTGCTGCAATCGCGGCGTTTGCCGATTCAAAACATAAACAGTGTCTGCTAGAATTGGCGCACTTTGCCGCGACGCGGCAATTTTAGTTTCGTCTTTTTTGTTTTAGCGCAGACCATCCGGTCTGTATGAGCGGGGTGTAGCTCAGCCTGGTAGAGTACTGCGTTCGGGACGCAGGAGTCGGAGGTTCGAATCCTCTCACCCCGACCAATCATCCAACCGACCCCGGTTGGTATTTTGTGGAGCATGACGCATGAGTCGCTTACTTTTTCTGCTGGCTGTCGTCGTGGTCGTGTATTGGCTGCTCAAGACTTACCGCAAACAGCCGCCACGGGAAGAGGTCAAGGCGAAGAGTGAAGATATGGTGCGTTGCGCGCAATGCGGAATGCATTTGCCAAAGAGCGAAAGTATAAACTCGGGCGACAAGTCTTTTTGCAGTGACGCTCATCGGCGCGAGTTCGAAGCCAAATAATCCTCATGCGGGATAGCGTGTCCCCTTCCCATTGGTCGTTTCCCACCCTGCCGGTGGCGCAGCCGCTGTCGGAAGAAAGCCTTTGGCGTTCACTCAGTTTTTTCAATTTGTACCGCCTGATTCTCGGCGGTACGTTGATGTTCATGTCCAGCCTGTTTGGTGCGGCGCTTGCGTTGAGTCTGCGCGAACAGGATGCGTTTTTCTGGGTCAGTGTCGTCTATAGCTTGCTGACCTTGATGTCGGTACTGGCGATCACTTTGCGCAAGCCGCGCCCCGGCTGGCAGCTGGCAATCCAGATTTGCACGGATATCGGTTGTATCAGTCTGCTCACCTATTTCAGTGGCGGCATCCAGAGCAATCTGGGGATGTTGTTATTGGTGTCGCTGACGTTCGCCGGATTGATCAGTCGCGGTCGTATCACCTTGTTGTATGCGGCGTTGGCAAGTATCGCCATCCTGCTGGAACACGGCTTTGCCGTGCTCACGCGCGAAGCGGTGGTCGCGCAATTCTTCCAGGCCGGGATTTTGAGTATCTCGTTCTTCGCGATCGCCTGGTTGGCGCATACCCTGTCGAAATATGCCGTCGCCAGCGAGAAGCTGGCTTTTTTGCGTGGGGTTGACCTGAGCAATATGGCGGAAGCCAACCGGCTGATGATCCAAGACATGCCGGACGGCGTGTTGGTGGTGGATGAACGGGGCGAAGTGCGCCAGTCCAACCCGGGGGCGGCACGGCTGTTGGGTTATGAATTTCCGGCTTCCAGGCAAGTCAATCTGGCGGACTGTTCGCCTTTGCTGGAGGCGCTATTTGCCGCGTGGCGACAAAACAAGGCGCTGGGACACGAAGTGTTGCGCCTGCCCATTAGCAACCAGATGGTTCGAGTGCGTTTTCTGCCGGTCGAACGTGAAGGATTCTGGGGCGCGGTGGTGGTGCTGGAAGATATGCAGCGTGCGCAGGAACAGGCGCAACAGGTGAAGCTCGCCGCATTGGGGCGGCTTACCGCCAACATCGCGCATGAAGTGCGCAATCCTTTGTCGTCCATCAGTTATGCGACCGAATTGCTCAAGGAGCGTAGCAGCGATCCGGGCAAACAGCGCTTATTGCAGATCATTTTGGACAATACGTCGCGCCTCAACCGCATCGTGCAGGACGTGATGCAAGTGAATCGGCGTGACCGCATTCAAGCCGAGGTGTTTGATCTTGGACAACGTTTGCCGGAATTCATCGACAACTTCTGCCAGGTGGAGAATGTGGAACGCAGCGTATTTGTGTTGACCGTGCCTGATGTGTGTGAAGTGTCGTTTGATCGCGGGCATTTTGAACAGGTGCTGTGGAATCTGTGCCGCAATGGTTTGCGTTATAGTCGGAAGGAAACAGGCAGCATCGGTTTACGTGTCACGCCGGCCGAAGAGGGCCGTGTGTTGCTGGAGGTGTCGGATGACGGGCCGGGGGTAACAGCGGAGGCGGGGCAAAAATTGTTCGAGCCTTTTTACACCACGGATGCGGGCGGTACCGGGCTGGGTTTGTATATCGCGCGGGAATTGTGTGAGGCGAACGGAGCCAGGATCGAATACCGGCAAGCGGAGCAGGGCGGGGCGTGTTTTCGCATCACGTTTGTAACCGGATGAACACTGTAAAAGGAGATTGAAGTGAGTCTTATGATTCCGCGTGTGCTGGTGGTGGACGACGAGCCGGATATTCTGGAATTGCTCGAATTGGCATTGGCGCGCATGGGTTTAGAGGTGGAACGCGCGAGCGGCGTGCAGCAAGCTATCCGGCTTTTGGACTCGCGCAAATTCGATTTGTGTTTGACAGATATGCGCATGCCCGACGGTGAGGGCTTGGAAGTTGTGCGCCATATTGCCGAACGTTATCTCGATGTGCCGGTGGCGGTGATTACCGCGCACGGCAATCTGGAGAACGCGGTGGCGGTATTGAAGGCGGGTGCGTTCGATTATTTGTCCAAGCCGGTGGCGCTGGATCAGCTGCGCGCGCTGGTCAACTCTGCCCTGCACCTTCCGGGTGCGGATGCCAGGCCGGGTGCAGGCGCTGCGGCGCTGCTGGGCAACTCGCCCGCGATGCAGCAAGTTCGCGATCTGGTGGGGCGCGTTGCGCGCAGCCAGGCGCCGGTACATATCAGCGGTGAATCCGGCAGCGGCAAGGAGTTGGCGGCGCGGTTGATCGTGGAGCAGAGCGCGCGCAGGGATCGTCCACTCGTGGCAGTCAATTGCGGTGCGATCCCGGAGAATCTGATGGAAAGCGAATTCTTTGGCTATCGCAAGGGTGCGTTCACCGGAGCCGACAAGGATCGGGAGGGGTTCTTTCAGGCGGCGAACCAGGGCACACTTTTATTGGACGAAGTGGCCGAGCTGCCGCTCGCGATGCAGGTAAAGTTGTTACGCGCAATCCAGGAGAAGAAAGTGCGCCGTGTCGGTGCGACCGAAGAAGAGTCGGTGGATGTGCGTATTTTGAGCGCGACCCATCAGGATTTGGGCAAGCGGGTGCAAGAGGGCAAGTTCCGTCAGGACTTGTATTACCGACTGAACGTGATTGCGTTGCACATGCCCGCCTTGCGCGAGATGCGCGAGGACGTGGCGGACATCGCGGGTCAAATATTGGAACGTCTGCGCGGCGAGTCCAGGGCGAAATTTTCCGCAGCGGCATTGAAGGCCTTGGCATCGTATGATTTTCCGGGGAATGTGCGCGAACTGGAAAATATCATCGAGCGCGCCGTGGCGTTGTGCTCCGAGGGTGTTATCACTCCCGATGATTTGCAGCTGTCACCACTCGAAACGATTTCGGCTGGGGACAGGGCGGTAAACGGTGGCAAATATCCGCTCACCGACTATCTGGACCGGTTGGAACGTGAAGCGATCCTGGAGGCATTACACCAGACACATTTCAACCGCACGGCAGCGGCCAAGATACTGGGTGTCACCTTCCGGGCGCTGCGTTATCGCATGGATCGGTTATCCATCACCGAACAGGACAAGCTGGAATGAAGGCGGACGAGCAGGGATGGTTCAGCGGTGTACAGCGTATCGCTTCCCCCAATTTCGATGCACGGCCGGCGCACACGCGAATCACGTTGCTGGTCATCCACAGTATCAGCCTGCCACCCAACGAGTTCGGCGGATCGGCCATCCGCCAATTATTTACCAACACCCTTGATTGCACTTCGCATCCTTATTACCAACGCTTGGTTGGGGTCAAAGTGTCGGCGCATTTTTTGGTGCGCCGCGACGGGCGCATCATCCAGTTTGTGGCATGCCGCCAACGTGCCTGGCATGCCGGAGTGTCGGAGTGGCGGGGGCGCAGCCGTTGCAATGACTTCTCCCTCGGTATCGAGTTGGAAGGGTGCGATGACTTGCCGTTCGACGCCCCCCAGTACGACGCACTGGCCAGATTGACACGTTATCTCCGGCGGCGATTTCCCATCGCCGACATCGTCGGTCATTCCGATATTGCTCCGGGACGCAAGACCGATCCCGGCCCCTGTTTTGAGTGGGCGCGTTATCTCGGGCGGATTGAATAATCGCTTTTCACAGAAGATCACGTTTGCAACTTGAATGAAAAAATGCGCGGTGCAAAATTCTGCTTGCAATAATTTCATCAGGCACTAGAATTAGCCCCAATTCGCATCTTGCACCACTAGATGTAGTGTTTTTATTTTTCCGGCTGATTTTGGCTTCCTGGCCGGATTGGCCCAGGTAATTCAGGGGGAGTTACATGTTGCTTGATTCAAATAGTGTTTTTTCATCTTCCTCGGCGCCCGTGTTCACACACAAAGAATCCTCTACTGTCGCACCCTCAGCCGCATTGTCACTGGACCAATACAAGATCATCCGCCGCAATGGTTCGGTCGGTGCGTTTGAGCCGTCGAAAATTTCCATCGCCATGGCAAAAGCTTTTATCGCGGTCAACGGCGGTCAGGGGGCGGCGTCGGCGCGCGTGCGCGAACAAGTCGAACAATTGACGGCCAATGTGGTGAACGCGTTAATGCGTCGCCAACCCCACGGCGGCACGTTTCATATCGAAGACATCCAGGATCAGGTTGAGTTGTCGCTGATGCGTTCGGGCGAGCACGACGTGGCGCGCTCTTATGTGTTGTACCGCGAGCAACGCACACGCGAGCGCGGCAAGATTAAAGCCGAGGCGGCTACTCCGTATGTTCTGAATGTGAAAGACGGCGATGTCATGCGTCCGCTCGACGTGGCCGTGTTGCAGGCGAAGATTAATGCCGCGTGCGAGGGCTTGGGGGGAGCGGTCGATGCGGAAAAGATCCTCAAACTCACGCTGAAGGATCTTTACGACGGTGTGGCCATCGAGGAGGTGCGCAAATGTGCCATTCTGTCCGCACGCACGCAGATCGAACAGGATCCCGCTTATAGTTTTGTTACCGCACGTTTGCTGCTCAACAATATCTGCTGCGAGATTCTGGCTGAAGATGTGGCGCAGGCGGAAATGAAGACGCGTTATGCCGAATATTTTCCCAAGTTCATCAAGCAGGGGGTCGAGGCGGAATTGCTCAACGAGGAGTTGGCGCAGTTCGATTTAAATCGGCTGGCACAGGCTTTGGATGCGGACAGAGATCTGCAATTTAATTATCTGGGCCTGCAGACTTTGTACGACCGCTACTTCCTGCATGTTGAAAACAAGCGCATCGAGTTGCCGCAGGCATTCTTCATGCGCGTGGCCATGGGATTGAGCCTGAACGAGATTCATCGCGAAGAACGCGCCATTGAGTTTTACCGCCTGTTGTCCAGCTTTGATTTCATGAGTTCGACGCCCACGCTGTTTAATTCCGGCACTCGCCGCTCGCAATTGTCTTCCTGTTATTTGACGACGGTGGCGGACGATCTGGACGGAATCTACGAGGCGTTGAAAGAAAATGCCTTGCTGTCGAAATTCGCCGGCGGTCTGGGCAACGACTGGAGCAATGTGCGCGCCTTGGGTAGCCACATCAAAGGTACCAACGGTAAATCGCAAGGCGTAGTGCCTTTCCTAAAAGTGGTGAACGACACCGCAGTGGCAGTGAACCAGGGCGGAAAGCGAAAAGGTGCGGTGTGCGCTTATCTGGAAACCTGGCATCTCGACATCGAAGAGTTTTTGGAACTGCGCAAGAATACCGGTGATGACCGGCGCCGTACCCACGACATGAACACCGCCAACTGGATTCCCGATCTGTTCATGAAGCGTGTGATGGAGGGCAAGGATTGGACCTTGTTTTCGCCCTCGAACTGTCCCGACCTGCATGACAAATTCGGTGTCGCGTTCGAGGAGGCTTATCTGGGATATGAAGCCAAAGTCGCNNGATCCGTGCAATATTCGCAGTCCGCAACAGCATACCGGGGTGGTACACAGTTCGAACCTGTGTACCGAGATCACACTCAACACATCCGATAGCGAGATCGCGGTATGCAATCTGGGATCGGTCAATCTGGCGGCGCACTTGTTTCCAAACGGTCATGCCAACGCAGGACAGCTGGATCATAAAAAGTTGCAACGCACGGTGAATACCGCCATGCGCATGCTGGATAACGTGATTGACATCAACTATTACGCGGTGGCCAAAGCGCGCAATTCCAATCTCAAACATCGCCCGGTTGGCTTGGGCATCATGGGGTTCCAGGATTGCCTGCATGACTTGCGCATTCCGTATTCGACGGAGGCGGCGGTCGAATTCGCCGACCGTTCGATGGAGGCTGTGTGTTACTACGCGTATCTGGCTTCTACCGAATTGGCCGAAGAGCGCGGACGGTATGCCAGCTATCGGGGCAGTCTGTGGGACAAGGGCATCCTGCCGCAGGACAGTCTTGAACTGTTGCGCGAGCAGCGCGGTGGTTATGTCGATGTGGATATGTCGTCCAGTCTGGACTGGGATGTGTTGCGTGCACGTATCAAGCAGCACGGCATGCGCAACTCGAACTGTGTGGCCATCGCACCCACTGCGACTATCTCCAACATCATCGGCGTGTCGGCGTGTATCGAACCGACCTATCAGAACATTTTCGTCAAATCGAATCTATCCGGGGAATTTACGGTCATCAATGAACATCTGGTCGCCGACTTGAAGAAGCTGGGATTGTGGGATGAGGTGATGATCGCCGACCTCAAGTATTTTGACGGCAGCCTGGCCAAGATTGATCGGATTCCGGCGGAACTGCGCATCTTGTATGCCACGGCTTTTGAGGTCGAACCCAAGTGGCTGATCGAGGCGGCATCACGCCGTCAAAAATGGATTGATCAGGCGCAGTCGCTGAACATTTATATGTCCGGCGTGTCGGGACGAAAACTGGACGACACCTACAAATTGGCTTGGGTGCGCGGCTTGAAGACCACTTATTACCTGCGCACCCTGGGTGCGACTTCGGCGGAGAAGTCCACCTCGCGCGCCGGTTCGTTGAATGCGGTGTCGAACGGCGGCGGTGTGGGTGATATGAATGCCGCACTGGTGGTTGAGGAAACAAAGTTCTGCTCGATAGACAACCCGGAATGCGAAGCCTGCCAATAAAAATATAAGGAATGTCATGCTGAATTTTGATGAAGAAATAACAACCGCAACATCCGGTGTCCGTGCGCCCGCAATGGGGGGCGGTGTCGGTGCCGGAAAGCATTCCAATGATCACACTTACACGATCGCTTCGGTCTCCACCGGGCGCATCAGGGTTGAGGACAAACGCATTATCAACAGCAGCGCCGATGTGAACCAACTGGTTCCATTCAAATACAAATGGGCGTGGGAAAAATACCTTGCGGGATGCGCCAACCATTGGATGCCGCAAGAGATCAATATGTCCGCCGACATCGCATTGTGGAAGAATCCAAACGGGCTGACCGACGACGAACGCAGGCTGGTGATGCGTAATTTGGGCTTCTTCACCACGGCCGACAGTCTGGCCGCCAACAACATCGCCCTCGGCACTTACCGCCACATCACCAATCCGGAGTGCAGGCAATATTTGTTGCGCCAGGCCTTCGAAGAGGCGATCCATACCCACGCTTACCAGTACATCGTGGAAAGTCTCGGGTTGGATGAAGGTGAAGTTTTCAACATGTACCACGAGGTGCCCAGCATCCGCGACAAGGACGAGTTCCTGCTTCCCTTCATCGATGTGTTGACCAACCCCGATTTTAAGACCGGCACACCGGAAAACGACCAGAAGCTGTTGCGTAGCCTAATCGTCTTTGCCTGCATCATGGAAGGATTGTTCTTCTATGTCGGCTTCGTGCAGATATTGGCGTTGGGCCGCCAGAACAAGATGACCGGCGCGGCCGAGCAGTACCAATATATTTTGCGCGACGAGTCGATGCACCTCAACTTTGGTGTCGATGTCATCAACCAAATCAAACTGGAAAATCCGCAACTTTGGACGCCGGCATTTCGCGAGGAGATACGCGGCCTGATACATAAAGGCGTGGAACTTGAATATCGCTACGCCGAAGACACCATGCCACGCGGAGTGCTGGGCTTGAATGCGGGTATGTTCAAGGAATATCTGCGCTTCATCGCGAACCGTCGTTGTCAGCAAATCGGTATTGACGTGCTCTACCAAGGGGCGTCCAATCCATTCCCGTGGATGGCTGAAATGATTGATCTGAAAAAAGAGAAGAATTTTTTCGAAACGCGAGTGACCGAGTACCAGACGGGCGGCGCGCTGTCTTGGGATTGAGTTGATTTGACGAAGGCTGCTGATGCAGCCTTCGTTGCAAGGGCTTCAGTCATGCCGCCTGGCGGTGTGTTGGAGGTGCAGTCGTTGTTTGGTCGTTGTGTTTTTTTCGTTAACATTCACCCACCAAGGAGGTTGAAATGGTAGCAGCAAAGAAAGCTAAACCCGCAGCAAAAAAACCGGCAGCCAAGAAAGCAGTTGCCAAGGCAGCAGCAAAACCAGCCGCCAAAAAAGCGACAGCCAAGAAAGCAGCTCCTGCTGCCAAAAAGGCCGTAGCCAAGAAACCGGCAGCGAAGAAAGCAGTTGCCAAGCCAGCCGCTAAGCCAGCTGCACCAAAGGCAGCAGCAAAGAAACCCGCTGCCAAGAAAGCGGCAGTGAAGAAGCCGACGGTAGTAGCCAGTCCAGCTGTAGCACCGGCTGCCTCCCCGGCTCCTTCCGCACCGGCTCCAGTGCGTCCGGCTGCGACTTGGCCTTTCCCGACACCCGGCATCAGCAAGCCGAATTAAGGTGGTGGAAGGCGCTGTGAAGGCAGCCCCGTTCAGGCAGTAGGAAGGGGCTGTTTCACGGTTGTTTGGTGGAAGGTCGGACAGACTGGCAACATTGGGATCGCACATAAACTCGTGCGCGGCGTTTTGTTTCCTTGGAATTGTTGGTAGTTGCGGGCGGAAATTCGTAATGTGATCCGTTCGCTCGGTATTGTTTTGTACCGATGTTCGGGGGGATGGCGTTTTGTTTACCCTTGTGTGGGTGGCAACATGTAACCACGGGCGATTAATGCAAGATCCATTTTAGTGGAGTCGGACTTCGTTTCTGCAAAAAAAAGGCGCGAACGTTTAAACGCTGACTTTGTTTGAAAGACGCCGGAACAAGAGTTCAGTTCAATTTCAAACTGTACTGTGTGATCGGCGCAGCACTGTTTTTATCGAATGCGATACCTGCTTCCACCCCGCAGCGGGCAGTGTCTAATGCGTTATCGAATTGCGAGTAAGCATGGTGCATCGCTCCCAGCGCAAACTCGTTTCCGGAACCAATTGCCCAGTATTGGGTGAATTCGAATACTTCGCGCATCGAATAGATGGCGAAGATGCCGTGGGCATTGGCAATCAGCGCGGTGATTTGGCTCGACTCATAAGGATCTTCTTCATCTTCTTTGGGATTGAGGAAACATTCTTCCTTCAAAATGGGATGGAGTTTGCGGAAGGTTTCAAATATGGATTCCTTGCTGGTAAGCTGCACGTCCGGGCGCTTGGAAAGCAAGTTGGACAATACCAGATGGTGTGCCGCACTGCCGCATACACCGACAAAACTCTCTCCAATGCGCAGTATCTTGTCATGCGAGGCATCCTGGTTCGCATGCAGCCGGGTGTTGCCAAAAGTAGTCAAGGTGTCTGCCGCGATGGCGACGAAACCGTTCTTTCTTACAGCGACGATGGTAGTCATGTTTGCAGGGAATTAATGAACTCGAGCGATTTTATCATTGATGTCGTATAGCTCCGCGCTCCCCTACCGCTCAAATGCAAGTGTCTATTTTATGGCGATCCGTCACTTACCCTGGGCGGCTTGGCTGGATAGCGGGGGAAGCGGAAGGTTCGATATTCTCGTCGCTGACCCCGTCGTGACGATCACAACGCGTGGTGAGTCGACTGAAATTGTCGACAGTTCGGGAAGTCGCAGCACACCCGCAGATCCCTTTGCTCTTTTACGGAAAGAATTGGGTGACACTCTCTCCCCATTACCGGACATTCCTTTTGCGGGTGGCGCGTTGGGGTATTGGAGCTACGATCTGGCCCGCCGTTACCATCGGCTACCGTCACTCGCCAAGGATGCCGAACAGATCGCGGAGATGGCCATAGGGATCTTCGACTGGGCAGTCATAGTCGATCACCAGCAACACACTTCACGACTGGTGTCCCGCCACAGATTCGCACACACAAGCGGCGTGTTACCGCAAATTCTGGAACGGTTGCTGTCCGCCTTGGAGAACGAAAGCAGTGGAGGCCAACCCTTTCATGTGAATGCCCCGGCAGTTTCGAATCTAACTTATGCGCAATATCAGAAGGCTTTTGGCAGCGTGGCAAAATACCTGCATGAAGGGGATTGTTACCAAGTCAATTTGGCCCAAAGATATTCGTCTCCGGCAACGGGTGACGCCTTAACAGCGTATCTCGAACTGCGCCGGATAAGTCCGGCCCCCTACTCGGCTTTCCTGGATTGGCCGCAATTGCAGATCTTATGCGCGTCACCGGAAAGGTTTCTGCATGTTGCGCAAGGCAAAGTCGAGACCAAGCCGATCAAAGGGACTCGACCCAGAAACAACGATCCGGAGGAAGATGAGAGGCTGGCGCTGGAACTGAGCCGACATCCGAAAGACAGAGCCGAAAACCTGATGATCGTCGACCTGCTGCGCAACGATCTCGGCAAGAGTTGTTTGTTCGGTTCGGTGCTCACACCGTCGTTATTCCAGGTGGAAAGTTATTCCAATGTGCATCATTTGGTGAGTACGGTGACCGGGCAACTGAAAAAAGGATGTGATGCGCTCGACGTCATGCGTGACTGTTTTCCGGGAGGATCGATCACCGGCGCACCCAAACAGCGTGCGATGGAAATCATTGAACAATTGGAGCCGCATCGGCGGGGAATCTATTGCGGGGTCATCGGCTATGTGGGATTTGATGGCAACATGGACAGCAACATTGCCATTCGAACTATGGTGTTCTCGAACCAGGAAGTCCGATGTTGGGCGGGCGGCGGAATAGTCGCTGATTCGAAATGCGAGTCCGAATACCAAGAAACGCTGGATAAAGCCTCGGGCATGCTGGAATTATTTCGCCGCTTTGGGGAACGCGCCGCACCGAAAATACATTCGGGACAATCGGAGAAGAAATGATCAACCGAAAATCTTTTCGGCTAACTTGGCATCGAATTTGGCTCGATTGATGATGAATCTTTCATGTTGTCCCCTGGAGATAACATCCAAGCCGTCGTTGGCTTCAACTTGAAAAACGAGTCTCCGGCCATCGACCTCTATCAGTTCGACTTTGGCAGTGACCACCAAGCCGGGCGGTGTGGCTGCCAGATGTGATACGTCAACATGTGTGCCCACTGTTTGCTCGCTGGGCCAGTCGATATGCGGGTTGATACATTTGATACACGCCCATTCCAGAAATCCAACCATGAAGCCTGTGGCGAACACTTCCGGCATGACACGAAACTCTTCAGCCTCGGGATAGAGCGCAGGTACGGTCTTGGATGTCGGGATCGTAAAGGAGTGTTCGTAGCTGAGACCGGGTTTAAGTGTGTCTTTCATGTCCACCTCTGAATGCACAAGTTAGATAGAAAAAATCAAATCGGATTTTTTACGCGAATGATGCGGATCACCTCGGCGATTCTGCGCAAATTGCGCATGATGTTGGCCAGATGGACGCGGTTGCTCACTTGCAATGTGAAATAGATCGCAGTGTACTCACCTTCGTTGCTGAAATTGACATTCTCGATGTTGGATTCGGCCTCGGCGATTGCGGAAGCAACCTTGGCCAAAACACCGCGCCGGTTGGCTACAATGAGTTTGATGCTGACATCGAAAGGCCGGGTGATCTGCCTGTCCCACACCACATCCAGCCATTGTTCCCCGCTGCGACCGCGACGCAAGGTGGGACAGTCGTGTGTGTGTACCACCAAGCCCTGACCACTTTTGATGACGCCGATGATCGGGTCGCCTGGTATGGGACGGCAACATTTCGCAAACTGGACGGCCATGCCTTCAGTGCCCTGAATCGTCACGACTGCATTGCCAAGCGTATCGTTCAATACGGTGTCGCCAGTGTTGGCCAGTTGACGGGCAACCACCATGTTCAAACGTCGGCCCAGTCCGATATCGGCGAAAATGTCCAGTTGTGATTTGGCACCAGTTTCTCTCAACAGCTTTTCCCACCGAGCCTCGCTCAGGTCCTGAAGCTTGAGTCCCAGCGCATTGACGGCTTGCGAAAGCAGGCGTTCCCCCAGTTTCGCCGACTCAGTCAGATGCATGGTCTTCAAAGCGTGACGAATTTCGCCGCGCGCCTTGCTGGTTACTACATAGCCGAGCCAGGCCGGGTTGGGATGTGCGTGCGGAGCGGTGATGATCTCGACACGGTCTCCATTGTGCAGCTCGGAGCGTAGCGGTACCAACTCGGAATTGACTTTGCTGGCGACGCAGCGATTGCCGATGTCGGTATGAACCGAATAGGCAAAATCCACGGTGGTAGCGCCACGGGGCATCGCATAAATTTTGCCCTTGGGAGAAAACACATAGACTTCGTCCGGAAACAAATCGACTTTCAGATGTTCGAGGAATTCTACCGAGTCACCGCTCTGCGCCAGACTCTCTAGCAGACTCTGCAACCACTGGTGCGTCTTCTGGTGTAATTCATTGATCTGCGATTCCGAAGTCTTGTAGAGCCAGTGCGAAGCAACACCACTTTCAGCCAATTTGTTCATCTCTTGGGTGCGAATCTGCACTTCGATCGGTGTGCCAAAAGGTCCGAACAGGGCAGTGTGCAAGGACTGATACCCGTTGGCTTTGGGTATGGCCACATAATCCTTGAAGCGACCGGGGAAAGGCTTATACAAGCCATGCAGAACACCCAGTGCCAGGTAACAGGAAGGCACGTCTTCCACCAGAATGCGAAATCCGTAGATGTCCAAGACTTGCGCAAACGCCAACGATTTGGACTGCATCTTCTGGTAGATGCCGTACAAGTGTTTCTCGCGCCCCTTTACGTCCGCCTTGATGTGGTTCTCGTTCAAGCGTTGGACGATAGATTCCAAAATCTTGCTGACAACCTCGCGGCGATTACCGCGGGCGACCTTCAGCGCTTTATGGAGTACCGCATAACGATTCGGGTAAAGATACTTGAAGCTGAGATCTTCAAGCTCCTGGTAAAGCGTGTTCAAACCAAGTCGATTGGCAATGGGCGCGTAAATATCCATCGTCTCGCGCGCGATACGCGCACTTTTTTGGTTGGAAACGGAATCGAGTGTGCGCATGTTGTGCATGCGGTCGGCCAATTTGATCAGGATAACGCGCACATCGCGTGCCATAGCCATCAGCATCTTGCGGAAATTCTCCGCTTGCGCGTCTTCCTTGGTCTCAAATTGCAACTTGTCGATCTTGCTCAAGCCGTCCACCAGATCGGCCACTTGTTTGCCGAAGCGGTCGGCGATTTCTGTTGAAGTGATGCTGGTATCTTCTACCACGTCGTGCAAAAGGGCTGCAATGATGGC
>CXWL01118453.1_pt1 | contig 59972 bp, 59 predicted proteins | sample 590931 | NCBI WGS metagenome assembly CXWL01 (sample SAMEA3498368, study PRJEB10139) | groundwater metagenome | biome: water well; material: biofilm material | place: Germany | collected 2015-04-27 | reverse complement strand
CATGTGGAATATCTCTCCAACTTCCACCTTGCGGGATGTACTTCAGCCTATCCAGATTCGCCTTGCCCAGCTTTGCGCAAGCATGGTTATATATTTGTTCCGAGCCATCTCTCAAAATACTTTGCAATTCCGATTGCGAATTATCCGGGTATTCAACACCGTGCATCGCCTGCCCCGGCACGAGTTCCGGCAAGTCTGAAATGGCGTCCCATACCGTAGTCTGATCTTGCAAATGCCGCGAGAAAAGAGGATGTGTTTTCAGGCACAACTCTTTTGCCCCGGCAAAATTAGCCACCGCTTGCGCATCGTGGGTGGGTTCCGGGAACTCAATCTTTCCACTGTCGCGCAGGGCGATAAAGATCGTCCTGAATCGCATCTGAGGAACTCCATAATGTCCCGCAAATAGTATCCTATGCGCGACCTTGTAGCCCATCCCCTCCAGATGCTTATAAATGGCATCAACCACCGTCCCCTTGCCCAATGAAACCAGCCCCGGAACATTCTCAATCAAAATCGCTTTCGGATGCAAAATGTCGGCGATCCGCAGATATTCTTTGAACAGGTGATTGCGCTGGTCATCCAGCGATCTGATCGGCGCATTAATGGAAAATCCCTGGCATGGTGGCCCGCCCGAGATCAAATCCAACTCGCCTGACTTCAAACCTGTTAGCTCAAGAATGTCGTGCTCGGATAATTCGCAGATATCATCTGTAATGACGTGCGTTTTTGGATTGTTTTTTGCAAATGTTTCCGCATAAACGGGGTGTATATCAGAGCCCAGAATGGATTCAAACCCGGCCATTTGCAGGCCACAGGTCAAGCCGCCTGCGCCAGAAAAAAAATCCACCGATTTCAAGCCGCCCCCTTAAACCAGCCTGCCGTTGCGCACACGAAAACCTTTCGTGGCGAGCTGCCCCAGCCCCATGCCGCCATGCGCGTGGCAGATGGCGCAGGCCAGTGCATCCGCCGCGTCCGGGCCGGGCGTGCCGGACAGTTTCAGCAGGCGTTGCACCATCTCCTGCACCTGTTCCTTCTTGGCGTGGCCGTTGCCCACCACCGCCTGCTTCACCTGCAACGCGGTGTATTCCGCTACCGGCAATTGCGCCAGCACCGCCGCGCAGATAGCCGCACCGCGAGCCTGCCCCAGCAACAGCGTGGACTGCGGATTGACGTTGACGAACACTTTTTCCACCGCCACCTGTTGCGGCCGGTGAGTTTCTATCACCTCGCGCAAGGAATCGAGTATGGCTTTCAGGCGATCCGGCAATTCGCCATCCGGTGTTTTGATGCAACCGCTGGCGACATAGCTGAGCTTCTGCCCGGCCTTGTCCAGCACGCCAAACCCGGTGATGCGCAGGCCGGGATCAATACCCAAAATTCGCACTGGAGAAGAGGGCGGGGAGAAGGGAGAAGGGTGGCTCATCGGTGCGCGCGGGTTTTACCCTTCCCCCTTCCCTTTTCTCCCTGCCCTATCTCTCCCTTCCCGCTCATTCCCCGGTCACTGCCGTGGTAAACACTTCCTGCACGTCATCCAGGTCTTCCAGCGCGTCCAGCAGTTTTTGCATGCGCACCGCATCATCGCCGGTGAGCACTACTTCGTTTTGCGCTTTCATGGTGACTTCGCCCATCTCCGGCTTGAACCCCGCCGCTTCCAGGCGCTGCTTTACTTCGATAAAATCGTTGGGCGCAGTGATGACTTCGATGCTGCCGTCGTCATTGCTGGCGATATCCTCCGCTCCCGCATCCAGCGCCACCTCCATCAGCGCGTTCTCGTCGGTGCCGGGAGCAAAAATCATCTGCCCGCAATGCTTGAACAGGAATGACACCGAGCCATCGGTGCCGAGGTTGCCGCCATATTTGGTAAAAGCGTGACGCACATCGGCCACGGTGCGGGTCTTGTTGTCGGTCATGCAATCCACGATCACCGCCACGCCGTTGATGCCGTAACCTTCATAGCGCAGTTCGACGTAGTCCACGCCTTCCAGCTCGCCGCTGCCGCGCTTGATGGCGCGCTCCACATTGTCTTTCGGCATATTCTGTGCGTAAGCCTTTTCCATCGCCAGACGCAGGCGCGGATTGCTGGCCGGGTCGCTGTCGCCCAGCCTGGCCGCCACGGTAATTTCCTTGATCAGGCGCGTGAAAATCTTTCCGCGCTTGGCATCCTGCTTGCCTTTGCGATGCTGAATATTCGCCCACTTGCTATGTCCAGCCATAATCCTTCCCCATCAGTTAGTTCAACCAGCAGCCTAAAAAAGCGCCGTAATGTTATCATTTTTAGGCGCTTGACCCCAAAGCATCCAACCGAAAGGCATCCCATATGAACACACCGCTGCTCATTGCCAAAAACAACGAACAAGAACTTTGCCTGCTGCCGCAGATGGCCAACCGCCACGGCCTCATCACCGGCGCAACCGGAACCGGCAAGACCGTCACGCTGCAAACTCTGGCGGAATCGTTCAGCCGCATCGGTGTGCCGGTATTCCTTTCGGACATCAAGGGCGACCTGTCCGGCATCAGCAAGGCCGGCGGCGGCAACGAAAAAATTGCGGCGCGCGTAACGCAATTGCGGATCGAGGACTTCAAGCATCGCGCTTATCCGGTCACCTTTTGGGATGTGTTCGGCGAAATGGGGCACCCCGTGCGCGCCACCGTATCCGACATGGGGCCGTTGCTGCTCGGTCGCATGCTGAACCTGAACGACACGCAGCAGGGCGTGCTGGCGCTGGTATTCAAGATCGCCGACGACAACGGTATGCTGCTGCTCGATTTCAAGGATCTGCGCGCCATGGTGCAGCATGTCGGCGACAATGCGAAAGAGTTCACCACCGAATATGGCAACATCTCCACCGCCAGCATTGGCGCCATTCAGCGCGGCCTGCTGGAATTGAGCAACCAGGGCGCGGAGCAGTTTTTCGGCGAGCCGATGCTCAACATCGAGGATCTGATGCAGACCGACGGCAAAGGTGCGGGCATGATCAACATCCTCGCCGCCGACAAGCTGATGCCGTCGCCCAAGGTGTATTCGACGTTGTTGCTGTGGCTGCTGTCGGAACTGTTTGAAAACCTGCCGGAGGCGGGCGATCTCGACAAACCCAAGCTGGTCTTCTTCTTCGATGAAGCGCACCTGTTGTTCAATGACGCGCCTGCCGCGCTGGTGGACAAAATCGAGCAGGTGGTGCGCCTGATCCGCTCCAGGGGCGTGGGCGTATATTTTGTCACGCAAAACCCGGCGGACGTGCCGGACAAGATTTTGGGCCAGCTCGGCAACCGCGTGCAGCATGCCTTGCGCGCCTTCTCGGTGCGCGACCAGAAAGCCGTGCGCGCCGCCGCCGAGACCATGCGCGACAACCCCGAACTCGATGAGCAGGCCGCCATCACCGAACTCGGCGTGGGCGAAGCGCTGGTCTCGCTGCTCGACGAGAAGGGCCGCCCCGGCATCGTCGAGCGCAGCTTCATCGTGCCGCCGCAGGCGCAGATCGGCCCGATTACCGATGGCGAGCGCAAGACCTTCATCGCCTCCTCGCTGCTGGCCGGGTACTACGAAGCCGCCGTTGACCGCGAATCGGCTTATGAAATCCTCAAAGGGCGCGCCGCACCCAAGCAGGCCGCACCACAAGCCGCAGCCGCTGCACCGACCGGCAGCAGTGACAGCGGGGGAGGCATCGGTGGCTTGCTGGGCGGCATGCTGGGCGGAGCCTTGGGAGGCGGCGGCACTTCGCGCCGCCAAGGCATAGGCGAAGCGCTGGTCAAGAGCGCGGTTCGCACCATAGGCTCGGAAGTTGGCAGGCAGATTATTCGCGGCGTGCTGGGATCAATGCTGGGTGGCCGCAGATAGACCACAGGGGGCCTCTATAAATCCAAACCCCGTCGCGATGCTGCGTTGCTCAAGAAATTTTAACGCTTACATATCAAACATATGCTGCGCACTAAAATTTCTTTCGCGCCTTGCCTCGCTTAGGGTTTTGGATTTATAGAGGCCCCCACAACTAAAAACCGTATTTCAGCCACGGATTCACACGGATGAGCACGGATAGACAACAACTACGGGCGCAATTAATTGTGCCCTACGCCCATAATATCGGCAACCCAAAAGGTGGGCCATGAGTTAGTTGAAATCACAAAAAATCCGTGTGTTATCTGTGTTCATCTGCGGCTAATTATTTTTTGCATTATTTCAGCGACAGGGTAAATTTCACCAGCGTCTGGATGTCGGCATCGCTCACAGCCGGAGAATTGGCCGGCATCGGAATGCTGCCCCAAGTGCCTGAACTCCCTCTGGAAACTCTGGTGGCCAGTTTGTCCTCCGCGCCGGCATCGCCGCGATATTTGGCCGCCACGTCTTTCAATGATGGGCCGATCATCTTCTTTTCAATCGCGTGGCAGGAAAAACAATTGCTCTTTTTTGCCAGTTCGATTTTCTCAGGGTCATAGCTCGCCAGTTGAGCGGCGGTTTCTTGCCCGCCTGACACAGACGCCTGATTCCCGCTGTTGCACGCAGCGCACAACATGCTTGCCATAAACGGTGCAATCACCCATTTCTTCATTCGCATCACGCACCTCTCCATAAAGCGTATCGAAAAATTGCCGTTTCCAGGATTATTCAGATGCCTCGCTTACTGGTCTTTTCGCAGCCAGTTCAGCAAATAAGCCCATTGCTCCAATTCCCGTTCTGCCAGGTAATGCGGCAGGTCGAACAGGGTCTTGCCCTCGAATGCGGCGTTAACATAAGCTTGGGTTTCGCGCAAATAGGCCAATACAGGCAAATCCAGCCCGGCAATGAACTGCTCCAGTGTCGTCGCCGCCCGCGTGTGCGGCGCCATGCGCATCCCCACCACACCGACAAATGTCTTGCCCTTGCGCACCGCCTTTTCCTGTTGCAGGGTTTCGAGAAATTCACGGCTGGCCTGGATGTCGAATGACGACGGCGCTATGGGCACGATGATCTTGTGCGCCAGTTTCAGCGCGTGATCGAGATTCTTGCCGTGCAGCCCGGCGGGGGAATCAATTATCAGCCAATCTGCCGCAACGGATTTCCCCCCTTCCGCGCTTAACAGGCCGATGGATGGCAGGCTGAACGGGCGGCTGGACAGCCATAGGCTGGCCGATTTCTGCCGGTCCATGTCCAGCATGGCGACGCTGTTGCCGCAAGAGGCAAGATAGCCGGCGATGTTGGTCGAGAGCGTGGTTTTTCCGCTCCCTCCCTTGGGGTTGGCTATCAGAATGGCTTGCATCATTCCTCCTTTGGTTGTTAAGCAAGCCCGGATGGAATGCCATGGGATCCGGTGCAACCTTCGGCATGTACACCAATCCCCGGATTCCGACTTTCGGCCTGCATCCGGGCTACGCCGCTGTCTTCTCCAGGTTTATTGCGCGAGCCCGGCCAGTTCAGCATCCGATAATTTTTGTTGCGCCACCTCGAACAGCTCGCGCTCCTCAAAGCGGATATGCCGCACCAGCAATTCGGCGAATTCAACCATAACCTGCGCGCTGCTTTCGCGCGCCAGGCGCCGCAACCCGGCATGGTCGTCATGAGTGCGCCGCACCAGCCCAGCTTCTCCCGCCCGTTCCAGCGCGGGTAACAGCCACGATTCCTCGGCCTGGAAGTGCGGCTCCATGTCGGCGGCAAAAAGCGCCTGGATTTCATGCCACACCCGCTCCGCCTCCACCGTGCCTGCCGCACTTTTGGCGCGCTTGGCCAACACCAGACCATGATGGTGTTCATTTGACATATCTCGCAGTGCCGGGCAGCGTTTCATTGCTATGCACCCGTGCCGCAACCCTTCAGGGTGGAGCCTTGCCGCTTACAGTCGCTCACAACGCCCGTCGCGCCGGAGAGCAGTATCTCGTGGGGAGTCATATCGAGAATGCCACGGCGGATCACTTCCTTCAGGGACAAATCGAGCACATCAATCGGGTTGTAGTCGTCGGTCAGCACGACACCTTCATTGGATCCGTTCCAGACGTAACGCTGCGCCAATGCCTTGCGCACGACTTCGCGNNATCCCCGCAACAATTGAGATATTTCCGATATCGCCGCCCGTTCCAGGAACAAACAGCGGGAAAGCCTGCACCCAGGGAAAGACCTCCTCCAGAGTGCGCATCACCGACGCCGTCATGCGCCGTTCCGCCCCCAGGCTGCCCATCAGGTTGATCCCCAGCACACCGCCGGGTTCGAGCCGCGCCCGCGCCAGCTCCAGCGCTTCGCGCGAAAGCAGATAGCCGGGCGTGGTGTCCCCGCTGAACACATCGAGGATGATATAGTCGTAACGCGCCGATGCGGTGGCAAGAAAATACCGCGCATCAACCAAATGTACGCGCTGCCCTGGGGGGAGGCCGAAATGGGTGCGCGCGGCGGATACCACCTCGGGATCAATATCCACAACTTCCGTCTCGATACCATGAGCGGCGAAGCGGCGCGGGATGATGCCCGTTCCAAGCCCGATCACCAGCCCCCGCTTCCCTGCGGGATTGGACGCCAGAGTCAGGTGCTCCAGCAAATAGGAGTACTCGTACACGGACTGGCCTGACGCAACATCAATGCCGCCCTGGATCAATCCGTCAATCAGCATTTCCCGGATATGCCCGCCCGCACCCTGGTAATCAACGACCTGTACGCGCCCATAGAAACTGTCCCGGCTGTCCACCACTTGCGCCACCGTGCCATCCGCGAGCACCACGCTCCCCTTTTGCATCGGAATCGCGCCTGCCAGCAATCCCACCAATGGCAGCATCAGTGCAGCCATCCGTCCGCGAAACAAGGCGAAATATACCGCCGCAAGCGCCAGCAATATCGTCCCGCTCACCTGAAACGCGCGGCTCAAACCCAGCTCGGCGACGAGGTAGTATCCGGTGATGACCGTGCCCAAAAAACTGCCGGCGGTTGACACCGCATACATGAGGCCGACGGTGCGTCCGAGCTGGCTCCATTCCTTGGCTGCGAGACGGACCAGGAACGGCGACACGCAACCCAGCAAAAACAGCGGCGGGCCAAACAGGGCCAGCGCGCTGGCAAATGCGCCCCAGCGCAACCCCAAAGGCAATGCTGCCTGAAGCACTGCCGCCTTGGCAAACGGAACCAGCAGCAGCAGGGCGCCGGCGCCGGCGATCAGCCCGAACAGGAGCGACGGCGAGCCCGACCGGTCGGACCATCGCCCTCCTGCCACATAGCCTGTGGCGAGCGCCAGCAATGTAACAGCGATCAGCGCGGTCCAGACAAACAGGCTCACGCCAAAAAACGGGGCGATCACGCGCGCGCCCAGCACCTCGACCGCCATCACCAGGGCGCCGGTCAATCCCGCCGTGAGCATCAAAAAAGGCTGGAATAATTTGGGGAATCGCTGAACCTGCATTTCACTCATCATTTTTCCACCTGCGATATGTCGCGCACCGCGCCTTTGTCCGCTGAAGTAACCATCAAGGCGTAAGCCTGGAGCGCGGCCGACACCTTGCGCCGACGTTCCGCTGCGGGCTTCCATGCCTGCTTGCCTTTCGCTGCCATCTCCGCGCGGCGGCGCGCCAGCTCGGCATCGGAAACAGCGAGGCGAATGCTGCGACCGGGAATGTCAATCTCTATGCCGTCACTCTCCTGTACCAGCCCTATCGCCCCACCCTGCGCCGCTTCCGGCGAAACATGGCCGATGCTCAAACCCGAAGTGCCGCCGGAGAAACGCCCGTCGGTAAGCAACGCGCATACTTTGCCCAGCCCTTTCGATTTCAGGTATGAAGTAGGGTACAGCATTTCCTGCATGCCGGGCCCACCCTTCGGGCCTTCATAGCGGATCACCACCACATCGCCCGCCACAATCTTGTCGGCGAGTATGGATTCCACCGCCGCATCCTGGCTCTCGAAAATTCGCGCACGCCCGTTGAACTTGAGTATGCTCTCATCCACGCCCGCCGTTTTTACGATACAACCATCCGGCGCAATGTTGCCATGCAGCACCGCCAGCCCGCCGTCCTGCGAATAGGCGTGCGCCTGGTCGCGGATGCAACCGCCGGCACGATCCGCGTCCAGTTCCGGATACAGCATGGATTGCGAGAACGCGAGGGTGGTGACGATGCCGCCGGGCGCGGCGCGGAAGAATTTTTTCACGGCTTCGTCATTGTTCTGTGCGATGTCCCACTGTTTGAGCCCGTCGCGCAGAGTCTTGCTATGCACCGCACCGGTTTCGCCATGCAGCAACCCCGCGCGATCCAACTCGCCCAGAATCGCCGCGATGCCGCCCGCGCGATGCACATCTTCCAGATGATATTCGCTGGAAGGCGCGACCTTGCACAGCGTCGGCACATGGCGCGACAGCCTGTCCATGTCCTTCATGGTGAAATCCACCCCCGCTTCGCGCGCGATGGCGAGCAGGTGCAGCACGGTGTTGGTCGAGCCGCCCATCGCGATATCCAGTGTCATGGCATTCTCGAACGCCTCGAACGTGGCGATGCTGCGCGGCAGCGCCGACTCATCGTCCTGTTCGTAATAGCGTTTGGCGAGATCGACGATCAAGCGTCCGGCGCGCAGGAACAACTGTTTGCGCTCGGCATGCGTCGCCACCAGCGAACCGTTGCCGGGCAGCGACAAGCCCAGCGCCTCGGTCAGGCAGTTCATCGAGTTGGCGGTGAACATGCCGGAACAGGAGCCGCAGGTCGGGCAGGCGGAACGCTCGATCGCATCTACTTCCTCGTCGCTGCAGTGACTGTCGGCGGCGGCAACCATCGCATCCACCAGATCCAGGCCTTTCACCTTGCCCTGCCAGTTGACCTTGCCCGCTTCCATCGGCCCGCCGGAGACAAATACCGCCGGGATGTTCAGGCGCATCGCCGCCATCAACATTCCCGGCGTGATCTTGTCGCAGTTGGAGATGCACACCAGCGCGTCGGCGCAGTGCGCGTTGACCATGTATTCCACCGAATCCGCGATGAGGTCGCGCGAAGGCAGCGAATACAGCATGCCGTCGTGCCCCATGGCGATGCCGTCATCTATGGCAATGGTGTTGAACTCTTTGGCGATGCCGCCCGCCTTCTCGATCTCGCGCGCCACCAGCTGCCCCATGTCCTTGAGATGGACATGGCCCGGCACGAACTGGGTGAAGGAGTTGGCGATAGCTATGATGGGCTTGCCGAAATCGCCATCGGTCATGCCTGTGGCGCGCCAGAGCGAGCGGGCGCCGGCCATGTTGCGACCGTGGGTGGAGGTGCGGGAACGGTATGCTGGCATTGCAATTTCCTTAAATGAAGAACCGCGCCGGATTGGGCGCGCAGGTGAATCACGTATAATGAATTCTAACCCAACTTCACACGAACAGAATGCTCATTCATCCGCAATTCGACCCTGTCGCCATCCATCTCGGGCCGCTTGCCGTGCATTGGTATGGCTTGATGTACCTGCTCGGCTTCATGTTATTCCTGTGGCTGGGCAAGCGGCGCATCCGCGCGCTCAACCGCCCCGGCTGGGATAACAAGTTTCTCGACGACCTGCTGTTCTACGGCGTGCTGGGCGTGGTGCTGGGCGGCAGATTGGGCGAGGTGCTGTTTTACCATCCCGGCTATTACGCCGCGCACCCGCTGGAAATTTTTGCCGTGTGGCAGGGCGGCATGTCGTTCCATGGCGGATTCCTCGGCGTGCTGGCGGCGATGGCGTTGTTCGCGCGCGCGCGCAACATCCAATGGCTGCCGCTGATGGACTTCATCGCGCCCCTGGTGCCGCTGGGGCTGGGTGCGGGGCGTATCGGCAACTTTATCAATGCCGAGCTGTGGGGGCGCCCCACCGACGCAGCCTGGGGCATGGTGTTTCCCAGGGTGGACAGCCTGCCGCGCCATCCCTCGCAGCTTTATGAATTCGCCCTCGAAGGCTTGGCCCTGTTTGCCTTGCTGTGGCTGTATTCGCGGACACCGCGCCCGGCGGGTGCGGTGTCCGGCCTGTTCCTCATCGGCTACGGCAGCTTCCGCTTCCTCGCCGAATACACGCGCAACCCGGACGACGGTATCTTCGGCCTGATGACTTTTGGCATCAGCATGGGCCAATGGCTCAGCCTGCCGATGGCGCTGGCGGGAGCATGGATGATGGTGTGGGCGCACCGGAAAACACCCGCAAGTAAAAGCCCCTGACAGGAAAATATCCACCCTGCCAGAAGATCACGCCCGCGTTGCATCATGAAGAAAAATATGACTGCGGCGCTTGCGATTTACCCTTCTGGCCGATCAGCTTGCCGCTGGTGCCAAAATACAGTCCGTATATCGGAATAGGCTGGAAGTGGCTACCTGCATCATGGATACTGCCGCCCCAAAGCTTAAATTAAACCTTTCATGCAACGAACTTGCACAAGTCGAAAAAACGCCGGAGTCACCCTGGTCGAACTGGTGATAGTCCTGGTAATAGCCGCCATACTGGCGGCGCTTGCGGCACCGTCATTCACCGATTTCATCAACAACACGCGCATGACCTCCACCATGACGCAACTGACCGGCGACTTGAATCGCGCACGCAACGAGGCCATCAAACGCAATCAGCGCGTACTGATGTGCGTGCGCAATGCGGCGGGCTCCGACTGCGGCACGGGCACAGACTGGCGGAATGGCTGGCTGGTTTGCCAGGACAGCACCAATGATGGCGACGATAATTGCGATTCGGGCGCCGCCAACCAGCTTGCCGTGCAACAAGCTATCAATGCGAATTTTACCCTTGCCGGCAGCGCCGCTTCGATTCGCTTCAACCCCAACGGCACAGGCGGCCCAGGCACGCTGAATCTCCTCTCCGGAGTACAATCCAGGACCGCCAACATTGCCCCAACCGGCAACATCTCTGTCTCCAACCCGTAGGTGCAGGCATGCGCAGCCATTCACACCATCCTCCCACCGCCGCAAAACAACACGGTTTTTCCATGCTGGAGATCCTGATCACCCTGGTCATCGTCGCCACTGCCCTGCTGGGCACCGCCGGTCTCCAGGTTTTCGCCATGCGCATGAATCAGAGCGGACAATTCCGCACCCAGGCGATATTCCTTGCAGCGGACATCGCCGAGCGGATGGAGGCCAACAAAGCGGGAGCAGTTGCCGGAAATTATGCGGCCGCCCTCGCCACTACGCCCGGAACCGCCGCCACTAACTGTGGGACGGCATCCTGCAGTTCCAATCAACTGGCAACATGGGACCTCAGCCAGTGGGAAGCTGCTGTTGCAAACTTATTGCCGCAGGCGAGCTGGCAAATCACCCAAACTGCTGCCGGCAACCCCAGCACCTATAGCATCATCATCAGCTGGATAGACAAGCGCACGGATACAAATTATGGAGCATATAACGCCGCATCTTCCGTAGGAGTCAATGCTGCGGGCACCGGCGAACGCTTTTCCTACACCGCGACACGAACCGTCGCCAGCAATTAATGCCATGAACAACACAAGAAACATATTCTCCGAACACCCGCAAGGGGTACGCCGACGGGCGCCCAGCCGCTCCGCAGCGGCCCTCTTGCAGCGCGGTTTCAGCCTGATCGAGATGATGATCTCCATCACCATCGGCCTGATGATAGTCGTGGCGCTGGTGGGTGTGGTGGCCAGCAATTCGCGCAGCACCAAAACCAATGACCGCACTTCCGAACTGCAGAGCAACGGTCGCTACGCACTGGACCACCTCAGGCGCGAACTGCGCCATGCCGGTTATCGCGGCTATACCGAGGCAAAGCCGAACACCCCCGCCATCACCATTACCACCACCAACCCGACAGGGAGCGTCCCCGAATGTGGCGGCGCAGGCAGTGGTTTTGTACAGAATATCCGGCAGGGCGCCTGGGGGGCGAACAATCAAAATCCTTTTTCCACAAACTGCATTCCCGGCGCCAATTACGACAGCAGCATCAGCAGTGATGTGCTGGTGATCCGCCGCGTGGCCGGCGCCCCCATCCCAACAGCCGACCTTGCCGCCAACACGATCTATTTCCGTTCCACTTATTTCGCCGGACAAGCCTTTACAGGAGCGGCCCGGCCCAATATCAATCCCGGAGCATTGGCTCCGGATGATAATTTTGCATTGCAGGTTTATGCTTATTACATCGGACGCGACAACAACAATGTTCCCGCACTGCGGCGGGTAGCGTTGAAGGGCAATGGTGACGATTGTAATGGCACGGCGGCTACCGTCGCAATACTATGCGATGAAATGATCGTAAGCGGAATCGAACAAATGCAAGTGCAATACGGCCTCGCCACTACCGACTTGAGGACGCAGTACTACAACGCTGGCGATGTTACTGCCTCTGCCAGCCTTACCGGCACCTCCACCAATACCGCGCGAACCGATTGGGAAGATGTCAACTCGTTGCGCATCTGGCTGCTGGCGCGCAACACCCAGCCGGAAACAGGATATAGCAACACCACTTCTTACGAGATGGGTGATCTGACAGGCGCTAATGCCTACAACGTGAATGACAGCTTCCGCCGGCAACTGTTCACCTCGGTCGTGCAGTTGCGTAACCATTGAGGCCGCTTATCATGCAATCAGACATCGGGGGACAACAGAAGGAGGAAAGCGGAAGACCGGAGTTTTGTTGTGGCTTTGCCGCGTATTCTCCTGAAGTGTGCCGTGCGGCGGCACACAACCATCCGCCCTCTGCACCCCGCTCCCCATCCTCCGAGCGCGGTTCCACCCTGATCATCAGCCTGATCATCCTGATCATCCTGATGCTGCTGGGCGTCACCGCCGTGACAACCTCGAACACCCAATACAAACTGGCGGGCAACCTGCAATTTGAAGATGCGGCCATGAACAACGCCGAAACCGCCATCAGCACGGGTGAAAACTGGCTGAGAACGGGAACCAATTTTAATAATGCCGGATTCACCACCCGTAATGCTGCCAACACCCCTCATCTCTACCCGATAGGCGCTTTGGCCGATACCACCCCCTTGACAATGACATGGGATGACGCCAATTCCATCCAGGTGCCGGGCAATCCCAGCCAGCGCTATATCCTCGAACAAATGTCCTCCAACAGTCGTCTGACCGGGTCGAGCGCATTGGATGACGATCGCGCCAGCGCCATCTGCAACCGGGTCAACACCTACCGGATCACGGCGCGGGGCACGAGCATGCGCGGCGCAACCCGGTTTGTGCAATCTTACTACAGCGTTCTAAGCTGCCCATCAGGAGGCTGACATGCCTACATTCTTTCCCGCAAAAATGCAAAAAAACCAACTGGCCGGCCTCATCGCCCTGCTGGGGATGGCGGCTATTTTTATCAACACGGCCATTGCCATTACCGCATTCGTGCCGCAGAACCAGCCAGCGGGCTACGTTGCCCAGGACGAAATGTCCAGTTATAACCTGACCAGCGGAAATGAAACGCTGTACCGCCCGGAATACGAAAGGGATAAATGGAGCGGCAACCTGTATGCCTACCCGGTGGATGCGGCGGGAAATCTCGATCTTATCGGAGAGCGCTGGGTGGGCGGCGCGAGCGCGAATATTGATCAGCAGGACTACGACATGGGCCGCAAGATCGCCACCATGAAGATCGATGGCACCAGGGTGCCATTCCGCGCGTCGAGCTTTACGACGGGCGGCATTCAGGAAACTTCATTACAAACCACGGTCCTGGGCACTCTTTATACTTCCGAACAGATAGTCAATTTCCTGCGCGGCGACCGCTCCAACGAAAACACCGACACCAAGCTGCGCGCGCGCCACTCGGTATTGGGCGACATCATGCACACGCGCCCTTATTATGTGGCGGATGATGCATCTCCCACCATCTTTGTCGGTGCCAACGATGGCATGTTGCACGCCATCAACACAAATGACGGGACGGAACGCTGGGCCTATGTTCCTTCCATGCTGATCTCCAAGATGAGGGCTCTTGCGGCCAACCCGTATGAACACGACTACTACGTGGACGGGCAAATCGGCGTTGGCAAAATACTTATCTCCTCCATCAGCGCTACTGTCAGGCAGCGCGTGCTGGCGGGGGGGTTGGGCGGCGGAGGCAGGGGCTTGTACGCATTGAACATCAACTCGCTGACCGCCGCGACCGAACAGGAGGTCGCCGACAAAATCCTGTGGGAAATCACCCCAAACAGCGTGAGTTATGCCCTCCCCACCGTCCAGAATGCTTATACCAACCTGGGCTATACCTATGGTGTCCCGAAAATTGCCAAGGTGCATGGGGGTTCCGGTGCAGATATAGATGCGGTCATCGTGGGCAACGGCTATAACAACGGAGGCTCTAGCAGTTGCAACCCGTCCAGCGCCACCACCGGGGCAGGTGCCACCCTTGCCACTACCGGCAGCGATTGCCAGGCCTATCTGTATGTCATCAACGCGGTAACTGGTCAGCGGATCATGGCCATCAAGGCAGGCGCCAGCGGAACGGCAGCCAGCCCGAATGGCCTGTCTACGCCGGCCGCGCTGGACATCAATGCGGATGACGTGATAGACCGGGCGTATGCCGGCGACCTGAATGGCACCATGTGGAAGTTCGATCTTTCCGACCCCGAGCCGCGAAACTGGTCGGCCACTGTCTTGCACACGACCAATCCGGCGCAGCCGATCACCGGCAGGCCAGGCGTCGCCACGCATCCCGGCGGCGGCTACATGGTCAACTTTGGCACCGGCGCGACATTTACGGGCATTTACGGCACCTATAACCATAGCTCCTCAACCTGGACGACCCCATCCTCCGGCGATTTGGGCAACACGGCCGTCCATTATGTTTACGGGATCTGGGATAACCCCCTGGTGGCCGCCGGTTCCCTGGTGCCGCAGACGCTGGAAGAACGTTCTTACACGCATACCGACTCCGCCGGAAGCACGACCACGACCCTCGTGCGCCGGAGCACGGCAAACGCCCCGAACTGGGCAACGGACAAGGGCTGGCGAGTTGCCCTGCCGGCGGGCGAACGGATAGCGGGTGATGGCAGCTTCACGGAAAATGCCCGCTTCTACTTCAACAGCTACAACCCCACTGTCGCACCCTTTCGCGTACCCGACACAGACACGGATATCTACGGCGAAAACTGGTTGATGGAACTGAATTACCTGACGGGCGGCAGCAGCACGGAACCCTTCCTGGATATGGACGGCAACCTGTTGCTGAACAGCTCCGACCGGATCAAATATATCGCGGGAGACACCTCGATTCCCGCGGCTTGCGATGTGACCGTTCCCGCCATCGCAGCAAGCGCCACCTGCGCTATTCTCACCCCGAGCGAGAAAGGCATCCCGGTCGGCAAACTTATCTCCACCGGAGTGCAATCGCAGCCTATCCTGGTGCAACTGCAAACGCTGAACACCACGCTGTTCAACCAGAACCCGGATGTCATCTTTCCGGTTCTCCCTACAGCAGAACGCGGCGTGAGGGGCGGGCACTTTGACGCGGATATTTTTTTCGGTGCGAACAACCACTGCAGTCGTACTCCTGCCGTCGGCTACATAGATTTTACTTATGGCGGTGATAAAAACCTTTCCGATTTCTCCATCAAGGTGGCTGGGGTTGAAATATTGACTGACGACAACCCGCCCGAGAGGACCAGATCCCAACTGGCAGCTTGGGTCGTCGGCCACCACATCTCCACGGATTACACGCTGTCGGCAAGCGGAAACAGGATCACCATTACCGCAAGAAATCTGGGGGCAACGTATAACAGAACCCTTACCGTATCGGCGAATCATCTGGATGCGGGAGATAGGACTATCACCGATGTCACCGGCGGGGTAGATGGCAATCCCCCCATAGAGCTTTCGGATGTAAGCACCCTCTGCACACCGGATACCCATAGTCACCAGTATGACGACATCTATGACAAGACCGGATTGGACATGCTCAATCCCAGCTACCCGAACTTCAGGCTTTCACGGGCCATTCCAGATCCGGCCACCCCATTCAAGGTACTGATGATGAACCAGTACCTGAGCCCGGCGGCACGGTTCCACATAAACACCCCCGGCTACCTCCCCACCAGCGCCAATGGCTATATATCCGTCAAAGATTACCAAACTGCGGCAACCCTGAACATCGCCGCCGTGCCCACCCATACCCGCGCTACGTTACAAAGCCTGGCCATCAACCTGCCGACTGAGGGCTTTGTGGCGAGAGACTGGTGGGAGGGGGCGGCTCCGGATGAGCGCGCCGGACTGCACCCCACCAACTTTGGCTGCGTCATAAGAGACTCGGGGGTCGGGGCGGATATGTATAACCCCGTCATCCCTCCCGCAAATGGCACGAATGGCCCGGGTGTAGGCGGCCCTGGGGCTGTAACAGGCGCCCGCCATAATGGCGCGCTGACCGTGCAGATTATCAAGGACGCCACCCCGCAGGATGCCATCGAGCAAAATGTTGATGGGCGCCCGGAATACGGCTACCGCGTCAAGCATACGGAATTTTACAGATGGGTGCTGGCGGAATACAGCCTTTACTGGCATCACCCGAACAGGATGTGTTATCACACTCCAACAAACCAGCCTTGGTCCCTGACGAACCCGGATGGCAATGCGTGGAACACGACAGCGTTGATGACTGGGCACGGCTTCTCCAAGCGCCCGCCGGAAGACACGGCACCTTCTAGTGCCGCAAGCCCGCCCGCCGCCGGTTCGACGGATCCCAAATTGGGCATGACATCTGCAACCACCCATCCTGCAACGAACGTGACGAGGACGGTCATTACTTATGTTGACGGTTCCATCGAGACCGTGGTCAGAACCGAAAATAGCGATGGGACGGTGACCATCGTGTCAACCCTGAGAGATGCGCTGGGCCATGAAACAATCACGACCCGAACCATCGCCAGCGGAGCCGGATCGGTCAAGACAGGTGGTGACGAGCGCGGCTTGCAGTCCCGCACGGGACGTATTTCATGGCACGAATTGATCCGCAATTGAGTGACCGGGATACCGCCACAGCGGCATCCCGGCCCGTATGGGCAAACAACTCGTCTCGCCTTATCTGGAGAATAGAAACATGAAACAAAACCGCAGCAAAGGATTCAGCCTGGTTGAATTGATGGTCGTGGTGGTGATCGTCGGCATTCTCGCCGCAGTCGCCATGCCGAGCTACAACAACTATCTGGTGCGCGGCTCACGCGCGGCGGCGCAAACGGAATTGCTGGAAATAGCCAGCTTGCAGGAAAAAATTTACCTCAACTCCAACGCCTACACGCCCAACGTGGCCACGGCCTACAACGGCAACGCGGCGGGCGGGCTGGGCAGAACCGGCGGAACGACGCCCGATGGCAAATACACCCTCAGCCTTACCACAGACGGCCAGACCTATGCCCTGAGAGCCACGCCTGCCGCCGGAAGACAAGTAGGCGACGGCTGTATCACCATTCAGGAAAACGGCCAGCGGCAATGGCATGAAAATAATGATGCATGCAATTCAGCATCACCGAAATCGTGGTAAGGGCATCTTCGCTGTCAAAAAATGCCATCTTATGCAGGGGGTTCGGTGCTGTAAGGGTTGTCGGGTTTCAACCCGACATGTCGGGCTAAAGCCCGACCTACGCCTAATGGCTTATAGAGGCCCCCTTATTTGGGTTTATAACGCGAAATAGAATAAACCGGCGTTGTACAGCGCCCCTCCCAGGCGGCAACTTCCGCTTCCCGCAGCAGCTCCCGCATGAAGCCCATGGCTAACTCCATGCGTTGCCCGGCCTCCGGCGAAAGAGGGGAGCCAAGCTCAAACTGTTCGCCGCGTATGCACAGGACAAAGGCCGGCGGCGGCGCTTTCCGGTGAATTTGCGCATATACGGCCAGGACGGATTCCGGTGTGATGGAGTGGCTGTAGAGGGTGCGGGAGCCACTCGCCTGGGCGCGATAGAATGCATAGGGCTCTGGCGCATCCATGCACGCATCCATGAAAAGAATAATCCGGCGCCCGGCCATATCCATGACGTTTTCGACCTGCAACTGGAACACCTCCATCAGTTCAAAGTTTGCGCCATCCGGCTCTGTTTCGAGCCGGGCAACCAGCTTGCGCAGAAGCAGGGGCGCCAGGGCATCGTCGCCGCGAGATTCATTTCCGATGGCGAAGATGAGGATGGGTGCGGTCATCGGCCCAACTATCCTTGAGCCCGTTCGCATTGGGATCGAAACGTATATGGATTCATCCTAAAAACGGCGATTGAATCCGCAGATTACGCAGATTCCCGCAGATTTTCATATGGTTATTTATTTTTTATATCACACCCGGCGGGCGAATGGGCGATATAGTGCAAGCTTATGATTTATCTGCGTTAATCTGCGTAATCTGCGGACAACTGCTTTTTCCAGGTTCATGGTTTCCGGCAAACTGAGAAGAGCTATCGCACCCACAAAACCGCCAGTCGTTTTCTAGGGTCAATGTTCCTTCCCGTCTATTCTGGGCCTGAGCAGAAAAGGAATCAGGCGCCACCCGATGAGCGAGAAACAAATCATCCAGCACAGCGCGGATAACAGGACAAATACTTCGTAGCTTGCCGGCCAGATTTGAGGCGGGACAATCCGGATAAAACCACCAAGGATGGAAATCCAAATCGCGAATTTGTCGCTGGCTGTAAAAATAATTTTACGCCCGGTGTGGCCCAGCGATATCCGCACCAGCATCGCCGGGATTATCACGCCCATGCAAAACAGGGTGAAAGTGTGTGTCGCGACATCTCCGACGGTATTCAGTTTGCCCATCAGGCGCAAGCATTCGAGAAGCAGGTTCAGAACCAGGCTCAAATACCCGATATACATCACGCTAATATCCAGCCGGCTGAAGCCCTTCAGCGGGCTCCAGAACATAAACCGGTACAAGAGCAGCGCCGCTGTCGCCGCCAGCACGGCAACCGCGATGGAAACGGGCAGCGCCGCTTCAAAAATCGCGATAAAAACTCCCAGCCGGATCGCCGAATCCAGTTTCCTGTTTCTCAATATCTCGACCTGGAAAATGGATTTCATGAATTGTGACAGCGTGCGTTCCAGCATGATGGCTACCGCCAGCCGGAAAAGCCCGAGGGCCATAGTCCATCCCAGCTCGAAATATTGCTCGCTCAACAGCAGGTTCTTGCTTAGAAGGAAAAGCGGAAGCCCCAGGATAAAAAATATATTCTCCGGGTAGCTGTCATTCTTCCGGTTCGCGATGAGCGTCCACAAAAGCATCGCCAGGATCAGCAGCAGAAAAGCGTTGTGCAGCAGGAAAAGCGGTATTGCGGGGAAGCCGGGTGGAAGCAGGAAAGCAAACCTGTCCACCAGCCATAACACGACCAGCACAAACAAGATGGGGCCGTGGTATCCGCGTATCTTGACCCAATTCTTGGTGGCGGTTAACAGGAAGCCGCCGAGCACGGCCCATCCAAACCCATAAAACATTTCGTGGGCATGCCATTGCTGCGGGGTTATATCCGAACTGATCGCAATGTATTTGGCCAGCACCAGAAACCAGAACACCGGGAGCAGCGCCCCGCTCACCATGCTTAAAATAAAAAACGGCCTGAACCCGATAAGCCAGACCGGATGCCGGAAAAAACGTTGCGAGGTTTCTGTTGAACTCATCTCAAATATCCATCAAGGCCGCCATTCCAGCGAAGGCGGGAATGGCGCGCAAATCGTCTATCGGGCAATCCCGGTTATTCCCCGCGCAGACAATCCGCCCAGTTGTTCGGGGTTTCGTAGATGCGCACCCGTTCCAATAGCAGGCTGTTGCCGTAAGCGTCGCGATAAGCGCTGTCGAGCAGCTTGAATGCGAACATCGCCAGGTTCTCGGCGGTGGGCGGGGCATCCAGCACCACCGTCTTGTGTTCCGGCAGGCTGTTCAAAAAATCCAGCACCGCGCGGTCGCCGCGATATGCCAGGAAGGCGTGGTCCCACGCATCCACCAGTTGCTCCCTGGCAATGCGCTTCACTTCGGAGTAGTCCATTACCATGCCCTGCTCGGACAAACCGTCAGCGGTGATGACATCGCCGGAAAGGGTGATCTCGATGGCGTAGCGGTGCCCATGCAAATGCCTGCACTGNNGGAAATTCGCGAGGGCGCGATTATATCTTGAAAGCGGCAACCGCGCGGCGCAGGGCGGGTAGCGCATTGCTGTCAGCCTGCTTGCCGTAACGCAATGCGACATAAAGCGCGGTAATGTCCGCGATGGGAGTTGCAAGCTGCGGTTTCATCCGCGCGGCACGCGCGGCGAAATCCAGCGCCCCTTCGTGTGCGGCGCGCACGATGCCCCCCTTGGCCAGCTTGCGGCAGAACCCGAGATACAGGCGTTGCGCCGCCTCGGTATTGCGCGTGACCAGGCGGCGCAACATGAGCAGCGCGATCAGGCCGACCAGCAGCGCCATGGCGGCCATCATATTGAGCGCCATCTTCTGCCAGGTGACCGCTTCCATGCCCATGCGGGTGAGAAAGGCGAATTGCCGTTCCGGGTTATAGCCCAGCACCCATTGATTCCACTGGTTCGCCAGCCTGTCCATGTTGAAACGCAGCTTGAGCAGCAAGGGCGATTGCGTGCGCGCCATGAACGGCAGCGCGGCGCTATCCGGCACGGCGGAGGCCAGGCCGTTCCGGACGCGCGCCGGAGCAATGGCGGCGGTGGGGTCATAGCGCACCCAGCCGCGATCTTGCAACCATACCTCAGCCCAGGCGTGTGCATCGGACTGGCGCACGATGAAATATCCGCCGATGTCGTTGTATTCGCTGCCCTGGTAGCCGGTCACCACGCGCGCCGGAATGCCCGCCGCGCGCATCAGAAACACGAAGCTGGAAGCGTAATGCTCGCAAAAACCCTTGCGCGCCTCGAACAGGAAATCATCCACCGCATCGGGGCCGGGCAGCAGCGGCGGCTCCAGCGTGTACTGGAAACCTTCGCGGTTGAAGTGGTTGAGCGCCGCGCGCACCACCGCTTCGTCTTTTCCCCCACCAAAACCCTCCCCCGGAGGGGGAGGGATCGATTGTTCTTCCCCCCGGCGGGGGGAAGTTAGAAGNNAGTTAGAAGGGGGGCGCGGGAATCGCCAGCGCTATTCATGCTGTTTGCCCGCCATTCCGCAGCGAGCTGCCGGGCGCGCGGATTGAGGTTGCCCGGCATGACCAGCGCGCGCCGCAACTGGCGCGGATCTTCACCTGCGCTGGCGCGATAGCCCAGTTGCGAGCGCGCGTCATAGCGCAGCCGCGCGTTGACCGGGGTTTTTTGCTGCAACTGGAAATCATCCGTCATCCCCGCCGGGATCGAAATGCGCGTGGGCATTTCCAGCGCAAACAACCAGGTCTTGTTGTGCGGCTCCAGCGTCACCGTGTAATCGGTCGGGTTGTCCAGATTGTCCAGTTGTGCCGCGTTGACCGGAGCTATGCCTTTTGATGCGACACCCTTGCCGGGTGTCCATGTCTGCCCGTCGAATTCCCACAACACCGGCCCGCGCCAGTACATCTGATCGCGGCGCGGCGGCTTGCCATCGAAGGTGACGCGGAACGCCACCGCATCCGACAACGTAAGCCTGCTCAGGCTGCCGGGCGACATCGTGTCGTCCAGCCCGCTGGTGGCATAAGCGTCCTGCGGCATCCCCCACAGCGGCCCCTGCACGCGCGGAAAAAAAACGAACAGCACCAGCATCAGCGGGATGGCCTGCGCCAGCATGACGACGGCGATGCGCAGGCGCGGCTTGAGCGGCAGCGTGCTGTTTTGCAAATGCAGCCAGGCCGCCAGGATCACCAGCAGCGTGGCGAGCATGAACAGCGCGGCGGGGATGCTCTGCGAATAAAAGAAATTGGTGATGATGATGAAGCAGGCGAGATAGATGACCACCGTCGCATCGCGTTTGCTGCGCAGTTCCAGTTGTTTGAGCGAGGCAAGAAGGATCAGCAGGGTGACGCCTGCCTCGCGCCCGAACAGGGTGTGGAAAATGATGAGCAGGCCACCCACGCCGCCCAGCGTGATGGTGAGCAGCAACCAGCGCGGCGGCAACGGCAGATTCTGCCATGTGAGGTAGGCACGCCAGACCAGCAATACGGCGCACAGCACGCTCACCCACAGCGGCAGATGGTCGGCATGAGGGGCGCTGACCATCAGGATGCCGAGCAGCAGGCCGTAAATTACAGAAACCTCCAAGCGCCCGTCACTCCCGCGAAAGCGGGAGTCCAGCTCTTTTATTGGACTGGACTCCCGCTTTCGCGGGAGTGACAAATTAGAGATATTTCCCCATTTCATTTCCGCATTCCTTCCTGACCGAACAACGCCAGCGCACGCAGGCATTCCTCGCGGTGCGACATTCCCCTCCCCGGCGGCAGCTCGGCACCGGGCAGGCGCAAACCGTAAATCAATCCCTGCGCTTCGGCGTCCAGCACCCAGCGTGCCAGGACTCCCAGCCTGTGCTCGGTGTGCAATGCGGGCAGCAGCGACCAGTCCAGCCACAGCTCCTGCCCCTGTTGCGCGCTGAATTGCTTGACCTGCAAACCCTGTTCGCGCGCCAGCGCTTTCCACGCGATGCGCTGCAAGGCATCGCCCGCCACATAGCCGCGCAACCCGGCAAAGTCCTCATCCCCCGCCGCCGTGGCGGCGCCTGTGCCGCTTTGCGCCAGGCCGGCAGGCAGCGACTGCGGAGCGGCAGGCTTGGGATAGACCAGGCAGCGCGTGTCGAATTGCAGGTATGACCAGGCATGGAACAGGCCGAGCGGAAATTCGGTAAACAAGATGAGCCGCCCGCTGCCCAGCCAGCCGCGTTGCGGCGCCGGGAACGGCAGCTTTACTTCGATGCTTTGTTGCGCGGGGATATCGAACGTCACGCTGTGCCCGTTACCGTCGTGCAGGTTAAGCTGGTAGCGCGGCAAGCTGCCGGGGTTGTGGAAGTGAAAAACGAACTGCGCCATATCCCCGGCGAATACCGCATCTACCCGGCCCACCCGCACTTCCAGTTGCGCCATGTCGCGGAAGGCATAGAGCATCGTCATCATCCCCAGGGTGCCGAGCAGGAAGGTGAGCACGTAACCGAGGCTCAGGTTGTAATTGATGTCGCCCAGCAGCATCAGCAGCAGCACGAAGGCGAAACCCATGCCTTGCCGCGTGGGCAGGATGAAAATGCGGCGCTGCGTGAGCACGGCGGTGCCATGCTCGATATACGGGCGGAACAGCCAGGTGCGAAATTGTTGTTTGACTGCGGTGAGCACCGGTGTGAGCCTTTATAAGTAAATCCAACAACCAAGCGTTATCCGCCCTGCATACTGCACGACAAGGTTATGCCAATTGCGCCAATTTTCAAATAGCTCCAGAATACGATCGCACGTTGCGGGATGTACTCCGCACATCAGCAGGCTTGAAGGTGAATGGGTGTGTGAAATGCGTGCTACCCATCATTCACGAGGGCTCGACCATGAAAACATTCACCAGATTTTTTCTCATTCTTACCGTCCTGTTTTCTGCTGCTGCCCTTGCGCTACCCAAAGGAGCAACCATGACTACCTCTGACCACGCCAAACAACAAACCGCCTACCTCGCGGGCGGTTGCTTCTGGGGCATGGAAGAACTGGTGCGGCTCATCCCCGGCGTGCTGGAAACCGAAGTCGGCTATACCGGCGGTGCCACGCTAAATGCGCGCTACGAGCAAGTGAAGACGGGCGACACCGGCCATGCCGAATCGCTGAAAATCGTGTTCGACCCGCAGCAACTCAGCTACCGCCACCTGCTGTTCGAGTTCTTCCGCATGCACAATCCCACCACGCGCAACCGGCAAGGCAACGACATCGGCACGCAATACCGCTCGGCGATTTTTTATCTCAACGAGGACCAGAAGCGCACTGCCGAAGAGGTCATCAAAGCCGTGGATGCCTCCGGCGACTGGAAGGCCAAAGTCGTCACCGAAGTCGTGCCGTTCAAGGAATTTTTTCGCGGCGAGGAATACCACCAGAAATATCTGGTCAAGAACCCGCACGGCTACACCTGCCATTACATCAGGAGGATGGATTTGGGGGAGTAGCGTTTAACCCAGATAATCCATTAGGGCGCGAGATGATGGCGGGGCGGGTTGCGAGGCAGTTTTGTCGGTTGGGAGAAGCCCATAGCGGGTCTATGGGCGCCGAGCAAGCGGCAAAAATGGCCGCAAACCGACCGCCAGCACTCGCGCAGGCTCGAAGAGCCGCCTAATAGATTATCTGGGTTTAACCCACGATAACTGCACCAGGCCAGGCTACCCGGCTCAAGGTGCGGCCACCATATTCCATAACTGCATTTCAAGAATTTCCACAGCGCGGAGCAACACCACACAGGCAAAGAAATATGCCGCCGCCCCACACCAGCGCTATTGCGATTCAATCATATCAGGGCGTATCCTTCCTGCGCGTCCGGAATAAAGAGAAAGCCCAGCGGGTTCGCCGCCGGGCTTTCGGATACAGACTCAGCCTTTCGGCTTCATCTTTATTGTAGCAACGGCTCTCACCCCGGATGAGCTACAACGGCTGCATTATCAGGGAGAATAATAATGACAAGCAAGCAAAAAAATTTAGGTGGGCTCACTTTCGGACTGGACATCGGCATCGCCTCGGTTGGCTGGGCGGTGCTGGGAGAGAGCCGCATCGTTGATCTTGGAGTGCGGTGCTTCGACAAGGCGGAAACCGCCAAGGAAGGCGAATCGCTCAACCTCGCGCGCCGCACCGCGCGGCTCATGCGCAGACGCTTGCGCAGACGTGCATGGCGGCTCACTAAACTGGCGAGGCTGCTCAAGCGCGAAGGCTTGATCTCCGACGTAAACATCCTCAAGCAACAACCCGCAAAAGGTTTCCAGACGCCCAATCTCTGGAAGCTGCGCGTGGAAGCGCTCGACCGCAAGCTCGAAGCGGAAGAATGGGCGCGCGTGATTTATCACCTCGTCAAACATCGCGGCTTCCACTGGATCAGCCGGGCGGAAGCCAAAGCTGCGGATAGCGACAGCGAAGGCGGCAAGGTCAAGAAAGGGCTGGCTGGCACCAAGAAACTGTTGCAGGAAAAGAATTACCGCACCGCTGCTGAGATGGTTATGCACGAATTCCCCGAAGCCCAGCGCAACAAACAGGGCGACTACAGCAAGGCGCTCTCGCGTGAACTGCTTGCCGATGAATTGAGAACTCTGTTCCTTCATCAACGCAATTTCGGCAACCCTCACGCAAGCGAAAAGCTGGAAGCAGCCATCCTCGGCGACGGCGATAAAAAAAGCGGATTGTTCTGGGCGCAAAAGCCCGCACTGGCTGGCAAGGACTTGCTGAAAATGCTCGGACATTGCACTTTCGAGAAGGCGGAATACCGCGCGCCAAAAGCCAGCTTCACCGCCGAACACCATGCCTGGCTGACGCGCCTCAACAACCTGCGCATCGTGGTGGATGGCAAGCTGCGCCCGCTCACCGAAGCGGAACGGCAAATCGCCCTTCCCCTCCCCTACAACCAAGCCAGCGACTTCAGTTACAAACAACTACGCAAGGCGCTGACCAGGGCGGGCCTGTCCGACGACTTCCGCTTCGCCGGACTTTCCTATCCGAGCGACAAGCAGAAAACTGAAGAGAAGGCCAAAGACCCGGAAGATGAAAAGCTCATCAAACTGCCTGCGTGGCAAGAATTGAAAAAGGCGCTTAAGGGCGCCGAACTGGAAACCGAATGGCAACAATTATCGGTTACCGCACTCGATGGCAGGCCGGAACTGCTCGATAAAATCGCCGAGGTGCTTTCCGTGTACAAGGAAGACGATGAAGTCGAACGCGAACTTGGCAAACTCGATCTGCCGAACAAAGACAAAATGGTGGATGCCTTGCTCGACATCCGCTTCGACAAGTTCAGCAATCTCTCGCTCAAGGCGCTCTATAGCATCCTGCCGCACATGGAAGCCGGGTTGCGCTACGACGAGGCCTGCATCAAGGCGGGTTACCACCACAGCCAGTTGTACAAGATCGGCGAAGGAGAGCACACCTACCTGCCGCCGTTCTATTCGGGACGCGACAAGGATGGGCGCCTGAAACTCAACGAAGACATGGACATCCCGCGCAATCCGGTGGTGCTGCGCGCGCTCAACCAGGCACGCAAGGTGGTCAATGCGCTGATCCGCAAATACAAGCAACAGCCGCACGAAGTTCATATCGAAATGGCACGCGACCTGTCGCGCAACTTCGATGAGCGCCGGGACATCAAAAAGGAACAGGACACCTACCGCGAACGCAACGAAAAAGACAAGGCGGCCTTCGCCAGCGAGTTCAACGTCGTCGGCACAGTTAAAGGCAAGGATTTCGAGAAATATCAGCTCTACCGCGAGCAGCAAGGCAAATGCGCCTACTCGCTGGAGGCGATGGACATCAACCGTCTTTGGGAGCAAGGCTATGTCGAGATAGACCACGCCCTGCCCTACTCGCGCAGCTTCGACGACAGCAAAAACAACCGGGTGCTGGTGCTGGCGCGCGAGAACCGCAACAAGGGCAACATGACGCCATATGAACACCTTGGCGGAGCAGAGAATAGCCCGCGCTGGCAAAACTTCGTCGGCTTCGTCAATTCAACGAAAACTTATCGGCAAGCCAAGCGCAACCGCCTGCTCAAAAAAGATTTCGGCGAGAAGGAAGCCAAGGACTTCCGCGAGCGCAACCTCAACGACACGCGCTACATCTGCCGCTTCTTCAAGAACTATGTCGAGCGCTATCTCAAACTGCATGACGAAAGCGATGCGAAACGCTGCGTGGTGCTCAGCGGCCAGATGACCTCGTTCCTGCGCACCCGCTGGGGGTTGGTCAAGGTTCGCGGCGACTCCGACCGCCACCATGCGCTGGATGCCGCCGTGGTTGCCGCAGCCAGCCACGGCATGGTCAAACGCTTATCCGATTATTCGCGCCGCAAGGAGCTGGAAAAAGTGCGCGAAGGTTTCGTGGATGTGGAAACCGGTGAGATCGTGAATCCAGCCATGTTCGACAAACTGGAACAGCACTTCCCTTCCCCCTGGCCGCATTTCCGCGATGAACTGCTGGTGCGCTTGAATACCGATGCCCATGACGAGCTACGCACCAAACTTGAACCGTTCAACACCTATCCGCCTGAAGCGCTGGAAGAACTGCGCCCGCTGTTCGTCTCGCGCGCTCCGCAACGGCGCAACAGCGGTGCAGCGCACAAAGAAACGGTTTATGCACAACCAGAAAGCCTCAAAGCATCGGGAAGCGTCACACAGAAAATCGCCGTGGCCGATCTCAAACCTGCCGACGTGGACAAACTGATAGACCCACACCGCAATGAGAAACTCTATGCTGCGCTACGGGACTGGACGCAAAAGCGCGACGAACGGGAAAAACGCGCGAAGGAAATCGGAAAAGCTGCAAAAGAAGCCAAGCGCGAATTAACACAGGAAGAGAAGACCGAAATCGAGCGCTTGCGCGCCTTGCCGCGCAAGCCGGACAAGAGTGGCAATCCGACCGGCCCCATCGTGCGCACCATAACAATGGTGATAGACAAACTCTCCGGCATTCCGATACGCGGCGGCATCGCCAAGAACGACACCATGCTGCGTGTGGATGTTTTCACCAAGGCGGGCAAGTTTTATCTTGTGCCAATTTATGTGTATCAAGCGGTTGCAAAAGAGTTACCAAACAGAGCTGCGACAGCAAATACGCCGAGAGAGTCATGGACTTTGATTGATGACAGCTATCGATTCTGTTTTTCTCTGTATCCAAATGATTTGATAAGGCTGAAAAATAAAGGGGCAAATTACTTCGGATACTTTGCTGGGGTTGGTGTCACAACTGCCAGCCTATCAATCAAATCGCATGACAACAATCAGGCTGTAGCTACAGGCAAAGCATGGCAAGGAACCTGGGTTAATCTGGGGGTAAAAACTGGAATCGAATGCTTCCAGAAATTTAACGTAGATGTCCTCGGCAACCTCTACCCTGCCCCGCCGGAGACCCGCCGTGACCTGGCGTAGCGTCGTCATCTCCCGCCCCGCCAAGCTCAAGCGGGATCATTACTCGCTTGCCATCGAGCAGGAGCAGACTGCCTGTGTGCCGTTCGAGGACATCGCGGTGATCGTGCTCAACCACCGCGAGATCACGCTCACCCATCCGGTGCTTTCTGCCTGTGGCGAATATGGCATCAGCCTGTTCGCCACAGGCGACACGCATCATCCCAGCGGCGTGTTCATCCCCTTCTTGCCGCATTCGCGCGCCACACGCTGGCTGCGTTTACAGCTCGACTTGCCGCGCCCCGTCGCCAAGCAAACCTGGGCAGCCATCGTGCGCAAGAAAATTTCCAACCAGGCCGCCGTGCTCCGCATTGCGGGGCGCGATGGCGCGGACAGGCTGGACTCCTATGCGCGGCGGGTGCGCTCCGGCGACTCGGATAATCTGGAAGGTCAGGCCGCCTATTTCCACTTCACCCAATTGTTTGGCAAGGATTTCCGCCGCGACCATGAACGCTTCACCAATGCCGCGCTGGATTATGGCTATGCGGTGCTGCGCGGCACGATTGCGCGCGGGCTGGTAGCGCACGGGCTCATGCCTTCCATCGGGCTGTTCCATGCCAGCGAGCAAAATGCCTTCAACCTCGCGGATGACGTGATCGAACCGTTTCGTCCGCTGGTGGATTTGTTCGTGTACAGGATGGTGCCGCAACCCGACGATGAACTGCATCCCGAAGACAAGGTAGCGCTGGTGGGCCTGCTCAATGTGGACGTTGGTATGCCGCGCGGCAAAATGTCCGTGCTTTCCGCCATTGAGCACATGATAGAAAGCCTCGCCCGCATCTACGATGGTGGCAACGAAACGCTGCTCGAAATGCCGAGCATCATTGGGCTGGAGCAACACTGGCTGGAGTGTTGAAATATGCTCACACCTCAAAACGGACGACTTTGTCATTCCCGCGTAGGCGGGAATCCAGTTCAAACAAAAACACTGGATTCCGGGTCAAGCCCGGAATGACGGGACACCATGAGTACGGAGACCCGACGATTCATGCGCCTGCTTGTGCTCTTCGATCTTCCCGTTGTCACCAAGGCCGAACGCCGCGCCTACACCGTGTTCCGCCGCTTCCTGATTAACGATGGCTACGACATGATCCAGTTCTCGGTTTATGGCCGCATCCTGAATGGCAACGACGCGCTGGAAAAGCACATGAAGCGATTGGTGAACAGCCTGCCGCCGGAAGGCTCAGTGCGTTGCCTGACGGTAACCGAGAAACAATTTGCCAGCATGAAGCTGCTTGTCGGGTTGCCGCTTTTTCAGGAAAAAGCGCTCAAGGCTAATCAAATGCTGCTGTTTTGAATCTGGATTTTTCAAACAGAACGCCCGCCCAGTTTAGGCTGGGCGGGCGTTTGTGTGAGGGCTATTGTAGAGCATCCGGGGTGAGAGAGGGAGCTACAACATGACACTGCCAGCACCGACGCGAANNAACCCGGATTGTAGAGCATCCGGGGTGAGAGAGGGAGCTACAACCGTGTCGACGCTCTCTAGCACCGCCTTGAAATTGTAGAGCATCCGGGGTGAGAGAGGGAGCTACAACCACGCCACCAAGCCGGATTGAGGGGCATAAATTGTAGAGCATCCGGGGTGAGAGAGGGAGCTACAACCAGTCGGAATCTTTACTCATCAGTGCGGACATTGTAGAGCATCCGGGGTGAGAGAGGGAGCTACAACCTTCGTGGGCGAACATCACCGGCAATAACCATTGTAGAGCATCCGGGGTGAGAGAGGGAGCTACAACGATTGAAGGGGCGCCCCACAAGGGGGCACCCTTCAATCGTTCCCGCTTCGCGGGGTTTAGCAAGGACAAGCGCGGCTATTGTTGTGGTGAATCACGTTGGCTCCACCACCCTCACCCTAACCCTCTCCCGCCTGCGGGAGAGGGTATAGAAGTTCCCGCACCGGCCTGAAACTTTTGCGATGCACGGCGGACACGCCATGTTCGCGCAGGGCGGCGAGATGCGCGGCGGTGGGATAGCCTTTGTGGTCGGCGAAGCCGTAGTGCGGATATTGTTCGTGCAGTTGCAGCATCAGCGCATCGCGCGCGGTTTTCGCCAGTATCGAAGCGGCGGAAATTGCGGCGATCTTGCTGTCGCCCTTTACGACGGCCTGGCTGGGAATGCCGGTTTGCGGGCAATACAGGCCATCCACCAGCACTTGCTGCGGTTGAATATCCAGCGCCAGCACGGCGCGGCGCATCGCCAGCAAGGTAGCTTGCAGGATGTTGAGCCGGTCTATTTCGCCGACATCGGCATAGGCCACCGCCCAGGCCAGCGCGCGTTCGCGGATGATGGGCGCGAGCCGGTCGCGCTGCCGTTCGGAAAGTTTTTTGGAATCGGCCAATCCTGCAATGGGGTTGGCGTCGTCGAGGATCACCGCTGCCGCACTCACCGGCCCGGCCAACGGGCCGCGACCCGCTTCATCCACGCCGCAGATGAGGATATTTAGTTGCTGGATTTTTCATCTCCTCTGCCCCTCTACCGAAAAAACCCCTCATCCTAACCTTCCCCCCGAGGGGGAAGGGATGATCGCCTTCTCCCCCTTGAAGGGGGAGGTTTGAGAAAAGGGTTGCGGACGAGGAAAAGTTATTGTTGCGAGTGTTCTCTCAGGCGGTTCGCAGGTACGGCAAAATAGCCGCAGCGGCTTTCTGCGCGGTGTTCTGGCGCAGGGTCAAATGCAGCGCAGCGAAAGTCTCTTCAAGCTGCGCCACCGCATTCTTGTCGTTGACCAGGTTGAGCAGCGCCTGCGACAGATTCTCCGGCGTGGCGTCTTCCTGCAACAGTTCCGGCACCACGAATTTTCCGGCGAGGATGTTGGGCAGGCCGACATACGGCTGGTATTTCTTGCGCTTGCTCAGCCAGTATGTAAAGCCCGGCATCTTGTAGGTGATGACCATCGGGCGCTTGAGCAATGCGGCTTCCAGCGTGGCCGTGCCGGATGCGACCAGCACGCCGTCCGCCGCGATCATGGCGTCGTGGGCGTGGCCGAACAACAGGGTGACGGGCAGGTTTTGCGCTTCCAGTTGCCACAGCACCGTTTCAAAAATGCCGCGCGTTTCACGGCTGACCAATGGCACCAGAAACTGCGCGTCCGGCAACTTGTGCAAAATCAGCTTCGCGGTTTCGATATAAGTCGCGGCCAGTTGCCGCACTTCGCTCTGGCGGCTGCCCGGCAGCAGCGCAAACACCCTGCTCTGTTTGGGCAGGCGCATCTGCTCGCGCATGGCGGTGCGGTTGGGCATATCCGGCAGCATATCGGCCAGCGGGTGGCCGACATAGGTCACCGGCACACCGGCCTTTTCATACAGCGGCGCCTCGAAAGGGAACAGTGCGAAGATGTGCGACACGGCCCGCTTGATCTTGTGGATGCGTTCGCCGCGCCACGCCCAAATGGAGGGGCTGACATAATGCACCGTGGGAATGCCGCGCTCTTTCAGAGCCAGTTCCAGATCGAGGTTGAAGTCCGGGGCATCCACGCCGATGAACAAGTCCGGCGGGCTGGAGATGAGCTGTTCGCGCAGCTTGCGGCGGATGCCAACAATTTCAAAGTAGTGGCGCAGCACTTCGACATAACCGCGCACCGCGAGCTTTTCCATCGGAAACAAGACTTCCATGCCCGCCGCCTGCATCTTCGGCCCGCCGATACCGATAAAACGCACTCCCGGCACCGCCTGCCTGATTGCTTCCATCAGGTGGCTGCCGAGCAAGTCGCCCGACGCCTCGCCCGCGACCATGGCGATGGTTTTAATGGGTTGCGACATAACATTCAACTTAGGAGCGCTGCGAAGCATTGTCGCGCAGAGCCTCTTGGAGCATGGTGTTAGGCAATGCTGCTCGCAGGAAGCGTTTTTCAGGCAGCTTTGATTTTGCCATGACATCGGAGAGTGCTGTGCCAACAAGGGCTTCTTTACTGCTACCTACAATAAAACATGCGTGAGAGACGTAAGCAAAGCAATGCACACCACCAGTGCGAAGAGTATTGAGCTTTTGCTCTAGGGAGACACGCTCATTGCCACGTTGGAGGCTTTGATCAAAAACCAAGGTCAATGAGTTGGGGCGTAATTTGATGAGGTCGTTGAGCTCACCGGCAAATAGGTATTCTGGGGCTTTTGTGCCCTTTGTGGTTTTCATTCTGAGTCCGGTATCTGGATCAAGAAAGAGATGCCCACACTTAGAGGCACTTGCCAAATAAGACGAACGGTCAGTGATGGTAGTCAATACCTCCGTTGAAACTATGTCAGCATCAAGAAAACTACTGAATGCGGCAATTTCGTCGTCTGTTGCGGGCTCGGTTAGCATGGGGTGTACCGACCAATTGCCAAGGTGCCTGAGCCAGTTTATGAGCGATAATTTTACTATGTCATACGAGTCACCGAAGTAGCGCATGTGCATGTGTATTCTCGCCATCCAACGTGAATTAACGGATGATGCCGCGCTTGGAATTCCCCAGAAAATCTGCCAGCACATGAAGTTCGGGGTGGGTATCAGCCTGCCCGAGTATGGCGTTTCTCGCCTCATCCAGCGTCAGCCCGGATTTATAGAGGGTCTTGTAGGCGCGCTTGATCGCCAGGACCGCGCCGCTTGAAAAACCGCGCCGCTTCAATCCTTCCGAATTGGTGCCGTGGGGTGAGGCGGGGTTGCCGGAAGCGGTGACGTAAGGGGGGATATCCTGCAACAGGATGGTTCCCATGCCGGTGATCACATGCGCGCCGATCTGGCAGAACTGGTGTACCACGGTGAAGCCGCCAAGAATGGCGTGGTCATCCACCAGCACATGTCCGGCGAGCTGCGCGTTGTTGGCGAAAATGGTGTGGTTGCCGATCTGGCAGTCGTGCGCCAGATGCACGTAGGCCATGATCCAGTTGTGGTTGCCCAGGCGCGTCACGCCGACATCCTGCGCGGTGCCCAGGTTGAACGTGCAGAATTCGCGGATGGTGTTGTTATCGCCGATTTCCAGCCGCGTCGGCTCGCCCGCATATTTCATGTCCTGCGGAATTTCGCCCAGCGAGCAGAACTGGAACACGCGGTTGTTTTTGCCGATGCGCGTGTGCCCGCCTATCACCACATGCGGGCCGATGTGCGTGCCGGCGCCGATCTCGACATGCTCGCCGATGATGGTATAAGCCCCCACTTCAACGTCATCTGCCAGCCTGGCGCCGGGATGGATGAGTGCCGTCGGGTGGCGCATTATAACTTCCGGATGGCGCACATCAGTTCGGTCTCGGCCACCACCTGCCCATCCACTTCAGCGGTGGCGCTGAACTTCCACAAACCGCGCAGGTTGCGCAAAACTGATACTTTGAAAATCAGTTGATCGCCCGCGCTGACCGGCTTCCTGAAACGCGCTTCATCAATGCCGACAAAGTAATACACCGACTTGTCGTCCGGCTTGGTGCCCAGGGTCTTGAACGACAGGATCGCCGCCGCCTGCGCCATGGCTTCGATAACCAGCACGCCGGGCATCACCGGGTGGTGGGGGAAATGCCCGCCAAAAAACGGTTCGTTGATGGTGACGTTTTTCAGCGCGACAATATCTTTGCCCGGTTCGCAAGACAGCACGCGATCTATCAGCAGGAACGGATAGCGATGGGGCAAGTACTCGAGAATTTCGTGAATATCCATTTGTGTGCTCATCAATCTTTCCTTTTCAGAACTTCAATTTCTTGCTGCAATGTTTTGACTTTATCCGCGAGCTCGCCCAGATGGCGCAGATGGGCGGCGTTCCTGCGCCAATCTTCGTTTGCGCTGAACGGGAAAATCCCGGTATAGCTGCCGGGCTCCCGTATGGACTTGCCGATCAGCGTGAAGGATGAGATTTCGACATGATCCGCAATTTTCAAATGCCCCAGGATGCCGGCGCTGCCGCCTATCCGGCAATGGCGCCCGATGGTGGTGCTGCCCGCAATGCCGACACAACCGGCAATCGCGGTGTGCGCGCCGATGCGCACGTTATGCGCCACCTGAATCTGGTTGTCCAGTTTGACCCCGTCCTCGATCACGGTGTCATCCAGCGCGCCGCGGTCTATGGTGGTATTCGCGCCGATTTCCACGTCGTCGCCGATCACCACGCGGCCTATCTGCGGGATTTTCAGCCAGCGCCCCTCGTCCATCGCGATACCGAAACCGTCCGCGCCGATCACCGCACCGGAATGCGCAATCAACCTGTTTCCCAGCACGCAACCGTGATACACCACCACGCGCGGATACAGCAGCGCATCTTCGCCGAGAGTGGTTCCCGCACCGATGCTGCACCCGTCCATGATCACGCAGCGCGCGCCGATTTTTGCGCCCGCCCCGACGACCACATGGGGGCCGATATGGGCTGTAGCATCAATCAGCGCGCCCTCCCCGATCACGGCGCTGGGATGGTTGCCGGGCAAAGCCTGCGGCGCGGGGTTCAGGTACGCGGAAACCTTGGCGAAGTAGGCATAGGGGTTGTCGCACTCGATGCGGGGAAGCTGCGTCGCACCGGCATCCGCCGTGCCTACAATAACCGCACTGGCGCGCGTGGCGGCAAGCTGAGCGCGGTATTTGCCGCTTGCCAGGAAGGTGAGATGCCCGGCCTGCGCGCTGTCCAGCGTGGCGACCTGGCTGACGGCAGTGTCGGCATCGCCCAGCACACGCCCGCCGAAGCGCGCCGCGATGTCCGACAAACGGTGGCTTGTGCGCTTCATTCGAGCTACGGAATTATTTTTCTTTGGACAGGTATTGCAGCACCTTTTCGGTGATGTCTATTTTGGGGTTGCGATAGACCGCTTCCTGCAACACCAGATCATATTTTTCGCTTTCCGCGATCTGCTGTATGGCCTTGTTGGCTTGCCCCAGAACCACCGCCAGCTCCTCGTTCTTGCGCAGGTTCAAATCCTCGCGGAACTCGCGTTGCAGGCGTTGCAAATTCACATTCAGGTTGTCCAGCTCGCGCTCTTTATTCCGGCGCTCGACATCCGGCAGCGTCATGCTTTCCTTGTCCAGGAATACCTGGATATCCCTGGCTTGCTGGGAAACCTTCTTGATTTCCTGGTCGCGCGCGGCAAACTCTTTCTCTATTCTCTTCTCCGCCTTCAAGGCGGGCACGGACTCGCGCAGGATGCGCTCGGTATCCACCACCCCAACCCGGAAATCTGCGGCAAATGCCTGGCCGAAAACAGCCACCAGCAGGATCGGCATGAATCTCATGATCCATATATTCAGTTTTCGGGTTTTCAATTTCATTCTCCTCTTTAACGTAATACTCGCGTAGCGATTCGTTTGCCCCCTCTCCCTCCGGGGGAGGGTTGGGGTGGGGGAAACGGGCATGGTGAATTCTATTATCAGGGGCGGCATATTTGCCATGCCCGTTAAAATATCGAACCCAGCGTGAACTGGAATTTCTGCAACTTGTCATCGGGCCGCTGGTTCAGCGGTTTTCCGTAACTGATCTTGAGCGGGCCGATAGGCGACATCCATGCGAATGCCATGCCGGCAGAGTACCGCAGGCCGGATGTTCCTGTCAGGTCGCCCTGGCCATACACCGCGCCCGCATCAACAAAGGCGCTCAGGCGCACCGATTTTTCCTTCGACATCCCCGGCATGGGAAACAGCAATTCGGCGTTTCCGACGATGCGCTTGGTGCCCCCCAGCGCGTTATTATAACTATCGCGCGGCCCCAATGAACTGGGCTCAAAACCGCGCACCGAACCCGGCCCGCCGGCATAGAAGTTCTTGAAGAACGGCAGCGGCTTGCCGCCATAACCGTTCCCGATCCCCCCTTCACCATTCAGCATCAGGGTCACTTCACGGCTCACCGGGCGAAACCACTGCTGCTGGTAGGTCAGCTTGTAGTAACGCTGTTTCGATACCGGCAGGGCGATTTCCGTAAAAGCATGCTGCACTATGCCTTCCGTGGTGTAGATCACGCTGTCGCGGCTATCGTGGCTCCAGCCTACCGTGCCCACCAGGTTGGTCGTGGAAGTGCCAAATATGTTGACGTAATCCACAAAGCGCTGCGAGCTGGTAGGCGTAAGGGAAAGTTTGGTCTGCTCTGCCGACAAGCCGTAGTGTATGGTCTCGTCATCGCTGATCGGGACGCCGAAGCGCAGCCCGGCGCCCAGTGTGGAGGAAAGGTACTGGCTGACCGCAGTGCTGGTCGAATCCACATTGCGTTTGTATAAATCAAAACCCCGGCTCATCCCATCATCCGTGTAATAGGGGTTGGTGTACGACACCGAATACACTTTGTTGACCTTGCTGGTATTGACCTGCGTGGAGAGGTAATTGCCTGAGCCGAACAGGTTGCGCTCCGTAACCGAGGCGGTCAGCACCATCCCCTCCCCGCTGGATATGCCTGCGCCTATGGAGAAATCGCCGGTGGCCTTTTCCTTCACGGCCAGGCTGACGTCCAACTGGTCATTGGTGCCATGCACGGGAGGCGTCTCAATATTCACTTCGCTGAAAAAGTCGAGGCGGTCCACTTTCTGCTTGGATTTCTTGACTTTTGAAGCGGAAAACCACCCGCTCTCCATTTGGCGGAATTCGCGCCTGATCACGGTATCCCGCGTCTTGGTATTTCCCGCGATATTGATGCGCCGCACATACACGCGCTGCCCCGGATCAACCATGAAAGTGAATGCCGCCAGGTGCTTTTCCTTATCCAGATCCGGCACCGCGCTCACGTTGGCAAAAGCATAACCGTCATCGCCGAGGCGGTCGCCGATCTTCGTCGTGGATGCGGTCAACTCCTTGCGCGAAAATGTATCCCCCGGCTTGACCGTAACCAGTTTGCGCATTTGCTCGTGCGGCAGGATACTTTCCGGCCCGGCGAATTTGATGTCGGAAATCGTGTACTTTGCGCCCTCGGCAAGATTGATGGTGATGTAAATATCTTTCTTGTCCGGCGAGATGGAAACCTGGGTGGAGTCTATGGAAAACTCCAGATAACCCGCGTCGAGATAGAACGAACGTATGGTCTCCAAGTCGGCGGACAGTTTCTGCTTGGAATACTGGTCGTTCGAACCGAACCAGCCCAGCCATCCGGGCGTGTCGAGCTTCATCATGTCGCGCAATTCGGCTTCGCTGTAGGCATGGTTGCCGATGATATTGATTTGCCTGATTTTGGAGACCTTGCCCTCCTCCACGTTAAAGCTGATGGCGACGCGGTTGCGCTCCATTTCGGTGACAGTGGCCTTGACCGCCACTCCGTATTTGCCGCGCGCCACGTACTGGCGCTTGAGCTCCTGCTCGGCCTTGTCCAGCACAGACCTGTCGAAAATGCGCCCCTCCGCCAGTCCGACGAACTTGAGATTGTCGCGCAATTGGTCTTTTGGAAAATCCTTTACGCCTTCGATTTCCACGCTGGCGATCGCCGGGCGTTCGCGCACCAGCACAATCAGCACACCTTGCTCCACTTCAAGGCGCACATCCTTGAAAAAGCCGGTGGCAAACAATGCGCGTATCGCCGTAGCCGCATGTTCGTCGTCCAGTGTGTCGCCGACCTTGACCGGCAGGTAGCTGAACACCGTGCCCGCCTCGGTGCGCTGTATGCCCTCCACCCGGATATCCTTGACGACAAATGGATCAATCGCTGCTGCGGAAGTGGCATACAGCAGCGGTATCAACGCCGCCAGTATTTTTAATTTCATGTATTGTTTTCAACCTAAAAGGCGGATAACGTCGTTATACAGCGCAAAAGCCATCAATGTGGCGAGCAGCGCGATACCCACCTTCTGTCCGGCCTCCCACGCCTTCTCGGACACAGGACTACCCTTTAATCCTTCAGCCATATAATACAACAAATGTCCCCCGTCCAATAAGGGAATGGGGAGCAGGTTCAACACCCCCAGGCTGATGCTGATCAGCGCCAGGAAATCCAGATAGGCCCCCACACCCAGTTTTGCGGACTGTCCCGCAAAATCGGCAATCGTAATCGGGCCGCTCAGGTTTTTCAGCGATAACTCGCCAAACACCATCTTGCCCATTACCCTCAAGCTCACCACGGCGGTTTCCCATGACTTGCGCACAGCCTGCCTGAAAGCGGCGAATGGCCCATAGCGCACCTCGGTCATCTGCGCCTCGAACACCTTGTTGTCTATGAACGGCCCGATGCCGATCTTGCCGACCCGCTTGCCCGCCTCGGTAACCCCATCCGGCACCAGATCAACCGTCAGCAGATTGCCGGGGCGCTCGATCTCCAACTGGAGCGCCATGCCAGGATGGCTGCGCACCACTTCCACCAGTTCCGTCCAGCGCGTGATGGTTCGCCCGCCTGCGCGCCTGATCTGATCGCCCGGGCGCAGCCCGGCACGCTGGGCAACACCTCCTTCTGTCAGAACGCCAATGATGGGCTGCACCATGGGCTGGAACTGCCGCAGGCCAAGCTTTTGCATGAAATCGCCATCCAGGTCGCCAGGCGCGAGCACTTTCAAGTCGAGCATGTGCCGGACTGTTCCCCCCTCTGCCGTGCGCCCCTCGATATGCACCTCCGAAGCTTGCAGGGCCAGGTTCAGCAATGCCCACCGCACCTCCTCCCAGCTCGGAATTGGTTCCCCGTTGATGCTGACTATGGTTTCCTGGGCCCGGAATTGCGCCATGGCTGCGGGTGTTTGCGGCTCGACATCACCCAGCATGGGTTTCAGCCCCGGAACGCCCTGCATGAACAACACCCAATACAACACGACTGCCAGCAACAGATTGGCCGCTGGCCCCGCCACCACGATGGCCATGCGCCGCATTACCGTCTGGCGGTTGAAGGCGCGGTGCAGCTCGTGCTCACCCACTTCGCCTTCACGTTCGTCCAGCATCTTTACATAGCCGCCCAGAGGAATGGCGGAGATCACCCACTCGGTTTCGCCGCCTCCGAAATGCCTGGCAACCAGCGGCTTGCCGAAACCGATGGAAAACCGCATCACCTTCACCCCGCACCGGCGAGCCACCCAGTAGTGCCCCAATTCGTGAATCACCACCAGCACCGCAATGGCCAAGGCAAAAGCCCATAGCGTGGTCATGTCGCGCGAACCTGCATCAGTTCGAGCGCCGCTGCGCGGGCGACCGCATCGGCGTTCAGCACATCATCCAGCGTATTGACCGCAGCAACCGGAATGGCTGCCAGCACATCTTCTATCATGCGCGGAATGGCGAGAAAGGGAATTTGCCTGTCGAGAAAAGCGGCCACGGCAACCTCGTTCGCGGCATTCATCGCGGCAGGCGCGGTGCCGCCCGCGCGCAAAGCCTGATAGGCCAGCGCCAGGCAGGGAAAGCGCGCGAAATCCGGTGCCACGAAATCGAGCGTCGCCACCTTGAGCAAATCGAGCGGCCCGACTCCCGATTCAATGCGCTCGGGGTATGCCAGCGCATAGGCAATCGGCGTGCGCATGTCGGGGTTGCCCAACTGCGCCAGCACCGAACCATCCACATACTGCACCAGCGAATGAATCACGCTCTGCGGGTGTACCACCACCTGAATGGCATCGGCCGGCGCGTTGAACAGCCAGTGCGCCTCGATAACCTCCAGCCCCTTGTTCATCATGGTGGCGGAATCCACCGAAATTTTCCTGCCCATGCTCCAGTTCGGGTGCGCGCACGCCTGCTCCGGCGTGACGTTGCGCAACTCGGACAGCGGGGTATTGCGGAACGGCCCGCCGGATGCGGTGAGCAAAATTTTACTGGCCCCGCTGGACGCCAGATCACCGGAATAATCGCGCGGCAGCGACTGGAAAATGGCATTGTGTTCGCTGTCTATGGGCAACAGCACCGAGCCGCTTTCGCGCACCGCGTCCATGAACACCGCGCCCGCCATCACCAGCGTTTCCTTGTTCGCCAGCAGGATTTTTTTACCCGCGCGCGCCGCAGCCAGCGTCGGGCGCAAGCCGGCCGCGCCGACAATGGCCGCCATCACCGCATCCACCTCGGGCAAGCACGATACCCATTCGAGCGATTCGGCCCCGCACAGCACTTGCACGGCAAGACCGGCGGCGGCAATTTTCTGCGACAGCCGCGCGGCAGCGGCCTCGTCCAGCAACACCGCGTAACGCGGCCTGAAACGCACGCATTGCTCAAACAGGACGTCATCCTGGCGCTGCGCGGTGAGCGCCACCACGCGGTACCTGTCCGGGTGGCGCGCCACCACATCCAGCGTGCTGGCGCCTATGCTGCCGGTGGAACCCAGGATGGCAAGGTGTGTAATGCGATTCATGACAGTTTCTGCAGCATCATCGCCAGCGCGGCCAGCGGCAGCGTGGAAGTCAGCGCGTCTATGCGGTCCAGCAGGCCGCCGTGGCCGGGCAGCAGCGCACCGCTGTCCTTGACCCCGGCCTGGCGCTTGACGGCGGACTCGAACAGGTCGCCGATTACCGCCAGCCCCACCCACCACCAGGATGCAAGCAGCAGATAGGGGAGGAATTTATATACGTCAGCAACGCCGCTGCCCCATGCCGCCAGCGCCACATATGCCGTCGCGCCGAGCAGCGCACCGATCACGCCTTCCCAGGTCTTGCCCGGGCTGATGCTGGGCGCAAGCTTGTTTTTCCCGAACTTGCGCCCGGCAAAATAAGCGGCGATGTCCGCCACCCACACCAATCCCATCACGGCGAGCAGCCACCACGGATTGGCTGCGCGCAAATCCATCATCGCCAAACCGGTCGGTATCAACAACGCCCAGCCGACCAGCGCCATCAGCAGCGGTTGCCGCACCTGCCAGCCGACTATCAGCCAGGTCGGCACCACGATCAGCCACAATAGCGCCGATACCCCATAAACCAGCAAATGCGGTGCTGCAGGTTGCATGAAGGCGTGGCCAGAATCAAACCACACGATACCGGCCATCACGGCCAAGGTCAGCCACCAATAACCGTAGGCAACCTTCCCGGATAACCCGGCAAGCCGCGCCCATTCGGATGTCCCCTGCATCACCATAACACCGACCAGCAGCGACCATCCCAAAGCAGGCAGATAAAACAAGGCAGACAAGAACAGCACCAACAGGACGACCGCAGTAATGACACGCTGCTTAAGCATCAACATTCTTTCTCTGCGCTTGCTCGCCCTGCAATTGCTCGCTGGTTCGCCCGAAGCGGCGCTCGCGTCGCTGGTAGGAGTGGATGGCGGCCTCCAGCGCATTCCGGTCAAAGGCCGGCCATAGCGTATCGGTGAAATACAGCTCGGTGTAAGCCATTTGCCACAACAGGAAATTGCTGATGCGCTGCTCGCCGCCCGTGCGGATGAATAAATCCGGCTCCGGCGCATAATGCATGGAAAGATAGGGTTCGAGTTCTGTTTCGCTGAAGCCGGCGGACAATTCCGGGCGCACCCGCAACATCGCCTGCACCGCCTGCATGATGTCCCAGCGCCCGCCGTAATTGGCGGCAATGGTTAGCGTCAGGCTGGTATTGGCTGCGGTGAGCTGTTCCGCCTCGGTAATGCAGCGGTTGATCCGGCCATCAAAACGGCTGCGGTCGCCGATGACTTTGAGGCAGATGTTGTTTTCATGCAGTTTCCCAACTTCGCGTTCCAGCATTTTCAGGAACAACTGCATCAGAAAGGAAACTTCGTCCGCCGGGCGGCGCCAGTTCTCGCTGCTGAAAGCAAATAAAGTCAGGTACTCAACACCCAGATTGCGACAGGCCTTCACCACCTCGCGCACTGTTTCCACACCGCGCTGATGGCCCGCCACGCGCGGAAGGAACCGCTTCTTTGCCCAGCGGCCGTTGCCATCCATGATGATGGCGATATGGCGCGGGACACTTGGGGCGTCGGGGATGATGCGGGTGGAGCTTTGGAATAACGCCATTAGGAACCCTTGTCAGAAGACAGAGGACGGGATACGGCGGACAAAATGGGGGCTGACGCGGGCATGTTGATGTTCTGTCTGCCGCCCTCCGCTAAACCGCCATCAAGTCGGCTTCTTTGGCTTGCAGCGCCTTGTCTATTTCGGCGACAAAGCGGTCGGTCAGTTTTTGTATATCCTCCTGGGCGCGGCGCTCGTCATCCTCGCTGATTTTTTTATCCTTGAGCAGCTTCTTGAGGTGCTCGTTGGAATCCCGTCGCACGTTGCGCACCGCCACCTTGGCGTTCTCCGCCTCGCCGCGCACCACCTTGGTCAAGTCGCGGCGGCGCTCTTCGGTCAGCATGGGCATGGGCACGCGAATCATGTTGCCGTGGGTCGCCGGGTTCAGACCCAGGTCAGCGTCGCGGATCGCTTTTTCCACCGGCCCAACCATGTTCTTTTCCCATGGCTGCACCCCTATCGTGCGCGCATCAATCAGGGTTATGTTGGCTACCTGATTAATCAGTGTGGGGTTGCCGTAATAATCCACCGTCACATGATCCAGAATGCCGGTGTGCGCCCGTCCGGTGCGCACCTTGCCGAAATCCGCCTTGAGCGTTTCCAGCGTCTTGCTCATTTTCTGTTCGGTGGTTTTTTTGACATCGGAAATCATCTCTTCCCCCATCAATTGCAATGCACCAAAGTTCCTTCGTCTTCACCCATCACCACGCGCTTCAGCGCTCCATGCTTGAAGATGCTGAATACAATGATGGGCAGATTCTGGTCGCGGCACAGGGTCAACGCAGTAGCGTCCATCACCTTGAGGTTTTTGGTTATGGCCTCGTCAAAACTCAGTTTCTGGTAGCGGGTGGCGGAAGCATCTGTTTTCGGATCGGCGGTATACACGCCGTCCACCTTGGTCGCCTTGATGACGACATCCGCATCCATTTCCACGCCACGCAAAGCGGCGGCGGTATCGGTGGTAAAGAACGGGCTGCCGATGCCCGCCGCGAAAATCACCACCTTGCCCTCTTCCAGATAGCGCAACGCCTTGCCGCGTATGAACGGCTCGGCCACCTGCTCCAGGTTGAGCGCGGACTGCACGCGGCATTCTACGCCGCTGCGGTTCATGGCATCCTGCAAAGCCATGGCGTTCATCACCGTGGCCAGCATGCCCATATAGTCTGCCGTAGCGCGATCCATGCCCGCGGCGGCAGGCGCCACGCCGCGAAAAATATTGCCGCCGCCGATCACCACCGCCACCTGCACGCCCAGCGCAACCACCTCACCGATCTCGGCGACGATGCGCTCGATCACGGCGCGGTTGATGCCGTAGCTGTCATCCCCCATCAATGCTTCGCCCGACAGCTTGAGCAGGATGCGCTTGTAGGAGGCAGCCATCTTGCTTACACCTTCGCTGCTGCGGCTACGGCAGCAGCCACTTCAGCGGCGTAATCTTCGACTTTCTTCTCGATGCCCTCGCCCACCACGAACATCTGGAACGCGGAGACGGAAGCGCCCTTGCCCTTCAGCAACTGTTCGATGGTCTGCTTGCCGTCCTCGGCCTTGACGAACACCTGCCCGAGCAGCGTCACCTCCTTGAGGAATTTCTGCACCGTGCCTTCGGCGATTTTATCCAGCATGGCTTCCGCCTTGCCGGCTTCGCGCGCCTTCTCGATTGCGATGCGGCGCTCGGTGGCAACCTCCTCTGCTTTCACGCCGGAAGCATCTATTGATTTCGGTTTGCTGGCGGCGATATGCATCGCCAGATCCCTGCCCAACATCTCATCGCCGCCGGCATAATCCACCATCACGCCGATCTTGTTGCCGTGCAGATAGGAAGACAGCTTGCCGGTGTGCGTGGCATAGCGCGCGAAACGGCGCACGCTGATGTTCTCGCCCAGTTTCATGAGCAGGGCCTTGCGCACTTCTTCCACGCTCCCGCCGCCGGGCAGCGCAACGGCGGACAAGGCCCCGATATCGGCTGGATTGCTTTGCGCCGCAGCCTGGGCCACGTTTCTGGCAAATGCCAGGAGATCTTCATTCTTCGCCACGAAGTCGGTTTCGCAATTCACTTCCGCCAGCGCGCCGGTCTTGCCATCCGCGCCGATAAAAACGCCAACCACGCCTTCGGCCGCCACGCGCGAAGCCGCCTTGCTCGCCTTGGCCCCGCTCTTGATGCGCAACAGTTCCTCGGCAGCTTTGAAATCGCCATTGGTTTCCGCCAAGGCCTTCTTGCAATCCATCATGCCGAGGCCGGTAGCCTCGCGCAGTTCTTTCACCATGCTTGCGGTAATTTCCGCCATTGCCAAACTCCTTAGAAATCATGACTTACAAAAAAAGGGGCTCGCGCCCCTTTCGGCAAAACCGGTAACGCCTAAGCCGATGCTTCCTCGACTTGCGCCACCACCTCGTTGAGTGCCTGTTCGCGACCTTCCAGCACCGCATCGGCCATGCCGCGCGCATACAGGCGTATCGCCTGGCTGGAGTCGTCATTGCCCGGAATGACGTAATCCACGCCGATCGGGGTATGATTGGTATCCACTATGCCGATGACGGGAATGCCGAGCTTCTGCGCTTCCACGATGGCGCCCTTCTGGTAACCGACATCAATCACGAAAATTGCGGAAGGCAAGCCGTTCATGTCTTTGATGCCGCCCAAACTGCGATTCAGCTTTTCCAGTTCGCGCTGCATCATCAAGCCTTCCTTCTTGGAAATCTTTTCCATGGCGGCGCTGTCCAGCATCAACGCTTCCAGGTCATGCAGGCGCTTTACGGATTGCTGCACCGTCTTGAAATTGGTAAGCATACCGCCCAACCAGCGGTGATCCACATAAGGGCAACTCGCCCGTGTTGCTTCTTCCTTGATGATCTCGCGCGCCTGGCGCTTGGTCGCGACGAACAGGACGTTGCCCTTTTTGGCAACCAGCTTGCTCACAAACTTCACCGCATCGTTGTACATGACAACGGTTTTTTCCAGGTTGATGATGTGTATCTTGTTGCGATGGCCGAAAATAAACGGCGCCATCTTGGGATTCCAATAACGGGTCTGGTGTCCGAAATGGACGCCCGCTTCCAGCATTTGACGCATAGTTACAGCCATGATTACTCCATGTGTTAAGGGTTAAGTTTTTCCACCCGTCAGCCTGACCCTTGCGGGCACCCCAACATGAACGGGTGTGTGGATTTCCGTCCGCCCGCGCTCCATTCCTATGGGATCGCCGGACAAATCGGGCGCGCATTGTAACACCCGCCCCGCCCGCGCTCAACCTTTTGGTTCGACACCTTTTGGGCGGCAGTTTCGATCACAGGGGCTCGACCTGAGCGCATAAATCAGGCATTCTTATGGCTGTTCACTCTGGACTCCGAGCGAGATTGAAAGAATTTGAGAACCCTCATCTCCTATCATTTCGGGTGAACGACCTATTGAAAACGACAACTTAAGGAACCAAAAAGATGGCTCACGATTGCTCCCACTCCACCACTCCCGACATGCGCTACCCCTTCGATGCAAGGGGTGTCGCCAAGCGCTTCCGCCACGCCGCAATTTTTGGCGCGCTGGATTCCCTGCATCCGGGTGAAACCATGCTCTTCTGCAACGACCACGACCCGCTGCCGCTGCTCTCCCAGCTGACGCAACGCTACGGCAACGGTATTGAAATCAATTATGTCGCCCGCGACCCGGGGCAGATCGTCATCGAATTCAACCGTAAATAACCGTGTAATGCCGGTCACGCAGATGCTGACGGCAGCGGTGAATTCACCGTTGCCGTCGCACTGTCCTTGCTCCACCCCCTTCTATCCGCCACATCTGCCCACCTCGCCCGGATAGGAACATGCCATGCCACAATCTGAAATGCCCTCCGAGGAATATGTGCGGAATGCCCCGCATAACGTCATTGATCCGGAAGCCGGCATGAACATCGTTGACTGTGCCTGATGTACGGCGTGGAAATTCCGGGCAGGCAAGAATTGAATCGGCCCTGTGCCTGATGGATAATTTTGGATAAAAACCCATAGCCAGTGCGGCTTCAGCGGCTTCCCCTGTTTAGCCCGGATATTTCATGAGTTCGCGTGATGATCGCGCAGGATTTTGTTTGGTGTAGCGCGCGTAGCGGGCGTCATGTTTCGTGAAGGAGCGGTGTAGTTATTCATACACCCGACGAAACAAAATCTTGCATAGCAAACAAAAGGCCGGCGAGGGCGCGCGCAAGCTCATGAAATATCCGGGCTAAGGCGCCTCCAGAAATTCAGGGCTCGCCCAAGTCATACTTTCGCTTCCTGCCGCCGCACCATGCGGCGGAGCATGCCAACCATCACCATACACCACACAACAACAGCCACCCATAACATGACATGGGAAATCCGATGCAACGGCTCGAATTCAGCCGCAAGCGCAAGCCGAAAACTGGTTACGGTATACATGCCGAGGGGAAACACAATGCTCCATTGCAATGGCTCATAGCGCAAGGGAATATGGCGAACAAAATGCTTCCAACACCCGACAACAACCAGCAAGGGAATCCACCAGGTAGCCCATGCCCAGGAAACCAGAGCCACCATATCCACTATGGGATGCAAAGGGATAAGAACCGTCATGATGGGGTCTGATAAGGATAAGGCGCTGCTGGCATTGGCGCAGATGGCGGCGGCCCCCATAATGACCCACATCAGCGGGGTGTAGTCGTCATCGCTCATCTCCTGAAAGAAGATACGATAACAAAACAGCGTTACAAAAATCCCGTAAAGGATCAAACCGATTCCCCATAACATATAGAGCCACACCATCATATAGTCGGCATAACCTCCGAGTTGGGGAATAATATTCAGACCATGCAAAACCAGTGACTGCGTGCCCACAATGCACATCAGCCAGCCACCGTGAACGACATTCGCATCCCGCTTGGCATGGGGGAGTGTCAGGACACTGAAACTACAGTGGAGCAGCACCGCCCATGCCATGAGAGCGTATATCCAGCATGCAAGCGCCAGATCATTCAGATCATGGAGAAAAAACAATATCCCGCAGATATTGGTTGCGGCAACAAAGGAAAAGAAGAAGAAAGTTGTTCGCGGATTCGTCAGCTCATCCCACACAACTTTCGGGAAACGTATCAGGCGCACTGTATATAGAACCAATAGCGCGCACCAGGAAATCAGCGTGATCACATACATCACGTCCGATAGCATAGGCTTCTCAAGCATATCCAGCGCTATGGCGATAATCCCCGTCGCCATAGTCAAGGAGAAATAGCCTGGGTACAGGTTTTTCAACCAGGCCAACTTAGCGGTATCAATATCCATTTTTCCCAACCTCACAAACAATTCCGCCCATCATGTGATAACAGGCTGCTCAAGCGTAGCGATGGGCAAATACAGGCAAAGGGGCCATCCACGCAAGAAATAAAACCCAGCCGCACATAAAACGCTTTCGCCTTATCGTGCCTGGCACCCACCACCACGGAGTACAACCCCGCCCGTTGCGAAAACTCCACGTCCAAGCGCAAAGCAAATGCCAGCAAATCCTGGCCGACCCCCTTGCCCCGATAACAACCATCCACCGCCAATCGGCCAATGCGCAACATGGGTGCAGGATAACGCGGCAACTTCAACTGCGCGGGCAACGATGACGTAGCAACGGTTTTGCTGGAACGATCTACTAGTGTCGCGAACCGGAAATAACGGGACAAATGAAACGGACGGATTTTTTGCCAGGCAAGGCACAGGCCCGCAGCCGTATGGGGTATACGGCAAGGGGGTGCAACGATGCATGGCGGAAAAAGACGCCGTTTGCTTTCCGCCTCGGCGATTAGCTCTTCCTTGCTGAGCCGATAATCTGGCTCAATGTGGGGGCAAAAGCCCGCTAATCCCGTCCTTTCAATTTCTTCCCTGCGCACGCTTTGCAGGTTGTTTATCACGCCTTGCCATGCTGGGCATTCGCCACCTTCTGCGGGCTGGCCTCCAGCCATTCCAGCAGCTTGGAGTGCAACGGCAGGCGGGAGACCTTGCCACCATAGCGCCCAACTGGATCGCACTCGATCACAAAGGCAAATTGCTGCTCAGCCACGAACGCCACAGAGGATGGTTTCCCACGGCGATTGAAGCCTTCGACGAAATGCACCGCGCCATCCGCAATTCAAGCTGCTGCTCAACGCCAACGCGCTCAAGCATTTTACAATACACTCTTGTGCCTTGGTTAGCCAAAGTAGTTGCAGCCATACACTTCAAGATACAATTCAACCTGGTGCAAAGAAGGATTTAAAGCCGTTCGTGCTGGCAAAGTACGGGCGGTTTTTATCATTTCAATTGCCGGCCCAACAACAGGGAACCACGGTTAAAATAATTTCCTATTCCCGCTTGCTCCCTGCTCTCGTTGCCGGCTCCTCCACCGGAATCGAGGGTGTTGGCGATCAGGCGGTTAAGCGGTCAAATACCCGGCACGCCTTCCAAGCCATATTCGCTTTTTCAGAGCTGCAAAGGGGGTTGCATACATGATTCCGGCAGCACCCGATCAAACCGGTTTGCACGGCTTGCCGCAAGCCGAGGCTCAGGCTCGCCTGCAAGCGGAGGGGGCAAATGAACTGCCCGCAACCGGGCGGCGCAACATGCCTGCGATTGCGCTGGAAGTGGTGCGCGAGCCGATGTTCCTGCTGCTGGTGGCTGCCGGGGCGATCTACCTGTTGCTCGGCGATGTCAGCGATGCGCTGATGCTGCTGGGCTTCGTGTTCGTGGTGATGGGCATCACCATCTACCAGGAATACAAAACCGAGCGGGTGCTGGAAGCATTGCGCGACCTGACCAGCCCGCGCGCGCTGGTGGTGCGCGATGGCATCGAGCGGCGCATTGCCGGGCGCGAGGTGGTGCGCGACGACATTTTGATTTTATCCGAAGGCGACCGCGTACCGGCGGATGCGGTATTGCTTTCCTGCAACGACTTCGCGGCGGACGAATCGCTGCTCACCGGCGAATCCGTGGCGGTGCGCAAGATCGCCCGCGATCTATTTCAACCCCAATTCGAAAGCGAGACAAGGCGGCGACAAGCGAGCGACGAAGACAGTGTAACTAACACGGCCAGGAGCGAGCGCGAAAGCCAACGCAGTATCACTGATGAAGTGGGGTTGAAACCCGGCGGCGACGATCTGCCCTTCGTTTATTCCGGCACGCTGGTGGTGCAAGGGCGCGGCATGGCGCGCGTGATGGCGACGGGGCCGCACACCGAGATCGGCAAGATCGGCAAAGCCTTGCAGGAACTGGATAGCGGGACCACGCCGTTGCAGCAGGAAATCGGCAAGCTGGTGCGCAGCCTCGCCATCATCGGCGTGTTGCTGAGTTTGCTGCTGATGGTGATTTACAGCCTGACCCGTGGCGACTGGCTGCACGGGCTGCTGTCCGGCATCACCCTGGCGATGTCCATCCTGCCGGAAGAATATCCGGTGGTGCTGACCATATTCATGGCGATGGGCGCATGGCGCATTTCCAGACATCGCGTGCTGACCCGGCGCGTGCCGACCGTGGAAGCGCTGGGGTCGGCCACGGTGCTGTGCGTGGACAAAACCGGCACGCTCACGCAGAACCGCATGACAGTGCAGCAGTTGATCGCAGGGAGCGCATCGTTTGTGGTGGATGAAGCGCATCCCATCTTGCGGGAAGAGTTCCACGAACTGGTCGAGTTCGGCATCCTGTCCAGCGAGACCGAGCCGTTCGACCCCATGGAAAAAGCCATCCACGCGCTGGGCGCGCATTATCTGGCCGCCACCGAACACATCCATCGCGATTGGGATCTGGCGCACGAATATTCCCTGTCGCCGGAACTGCTCGCACTCTCGCACGTATGGCGCGCGCGCGACCGCGAGGAATACGTGGTGGCGGCAAAAGGCGCGCCGGAAGCGGTGGCCGACCTGTGCCACCTGAACGAGCAACAGTTGGCGATACTGGCCGTGCAGATCAACACCCTCGCGGCGCAAGGCATGCGTGTGCTGGGTGTAGCCAAAGCCAGCTACCGTGGCAGTGTATGGCCGGATATCCAGCATGATTTCGATTTTGAATTCCTGGGCTTGATCGGCCTCGCCGACCCGGTGCGCCCTGCCGTCACTCCCGCCCTCAGGGAATGCGATGCGGCAGGCATCCGTGTGGTGATGATTACCGGCGACTATCCCGCCACGGCGGCAGCCATCGCCAGACAGATCGGCCTGGACACAGGCAGCGGCGGCATTATCAGCGGCCCGGAACTCAGCCAGATGGACGACGCGACACTGCGCGAGCGCATCCGCCACAGCAACATTTACGCGCGCATGGTGCCGGAACAGAAATTGCGGCTGGTGAACGCGCTCAAGGCGAACGGCGAAGTGGTGGCGATGACCGGCGACGGCGTGAACGATGCGCCCGCGCTGAAAGCCGCGCACATCGGCATCGCCATGGGCGCGCGCGGCACCGATGTGGCGCGCGAGGCGGCGGCGCTGGTGCTGCTGGACGACGATTTCGCCTCCATCGTCCACGCCGTGCGCCTGGGGCGCGGCATCTACGACAACCTGCGCAAGGCGATGGCCTACATTTTCGCCGTGCATATCCCCATCGTCGGCTTGTCGCTGATTCCGCTGCTGCTGGGCTGGCCGCCGGTGTTCGCCCCGGTACACATCGTATTTCTGGAAATGATTATCAACCCTGCCTGCTCCATCGCCTTCGAGGCGGAGCCCGCGGAGCGCGATGTGATGCGGCGCCCGCCGCGCAACCCGCAGGAACCGCTGTTCGGCGCCCGCATCCTCCTGCTCAGCCTGCTGCAGGGAATGCTGCTGTTGCTGGCCACGCTCGCGGTGCTGGGCTACGCGCTGAGCCAAGGTATATCGGGAGCAGGGGGCGCATCGGAAGAACAGGCGCGCGCGCTGACTTTCTCCACGCTGGTCATCGGCAATCTCGGGCTGATCCTGGTCAACCGTTCCTGGCAGCACACCCTGCCGCGCACGCTCGACAGCCGCAACCCTGCTTTGTGGTGGGTGATAGGCGGGGCGTTCGGCTTCCTCCTGCTGGCACTGGCCCTGCCCTTCCTGCGCGAGGTGTTCCACTTCGCCCCGGTCACGCCTTTCCAGCTCGCGCTGTGCCTCGCCGCCGGACTGTGCAGCGTGCTGTGGTTCGAGTTGTACAAGCTGTTTCAACGGCGCTGAAATACCATGCGCAGCGGCATCCTGGCTTTTGCGTTTGGGGTATGGCTGCTGCAACAACAAGCAGCTCTCCCCGATTTGCGCTGGGCATATCTTCCCGCAATCCTCGCACCCGCCATTTTGCTGCCGCGCCGCGCGTGGTGGCAGCGCGTTGCCCGCCTTGCCCTGCTCGCAGCCTGCGCCGGTGCGCTCGGCTTTTTCTACGCCGCAGGGTTTGCGCAGCAGCGGCTGGCCGACGGCCTGCCCGCCGCATGGCAGGGCAAGGACATCGAGGTGGCCGGCGTGGTGGCGGAGATGCCGAAACAGCACGAGCGCGGATCAAGTTTTGTTTTCGATGTCGAGCGCATCATCACCCCGGATGCCAGCGTGCCGCGCCATCTGCTGCTCTCCACTTATTTCGATGAAGAAGGCGAAGCATTGCCATTGCACGCCGGGGAGCGCTGGCAACTCACCGTGCGCCTCAAGCAACCGCATGGCGCGAGCAACCCTTACAACTTCGACTTCGAGGCCTGGGCGCTGGAGAGGAATCTGCGCGCCACGGGTTACGTGCGCGGCAAAGCCGACAACCGGCGGCTGGATGCGCGGGCTGCGGGGACGGAATATTTCATCGAGCGGATGCGCGAGGCCGTGCGCGAGCACTTCCGGCGAACGCTGGGCGATGCGCCTTACGCCGGCGTGCTGGCCGCGCTCGCCATCGGCGATCAAGGCAGTATTCCCGCATCGCAGTGGCAGGTGTTCACGCGCACCGGGGTCAACCATCTGATGAGCATTTCCGGCCTGCACATCACCATGCTCGCCTCGTTTGCTTTCGCGCTCGCTTACGCGCTGTGGCGGCGCAGCGTGCGGCTCACGCTGGCGCTGCCCGCGCGCAAGGCGGCAGCGGCAGCCGGGTTGATGGTGGCGCTGGCCTATGCGCTGCTGTCCGGTTTTTCCGTTCCGGCGCAGCGCACTGTGTACATGCTGGCCGCCATCGCCGCCGCGCTGTGGCTGTCGCGCACTATCGCCGCGTCGCAAATCCTTGCCGCCGCTTTGCTGGCCGTGCTGCTGGCCGATCCGTGGGCGGTGCTGTCGCCGGGCTTCTGGCTGTCATTCGGTGCGGTGGCGCTAATTTTTTATGTCACCGCGCACCGCATAAGACGCATAAACGCGGGCAACACAGCATCCGTCATTCCCGCGCAGGCGGGAATCCAGTCTGATCAAATCACCGGTTCCCCGCCTGCGCGGGGACGACAGTTTGTTATGGACTTCCATTGGCTGGTCGAATACGGTCGCGTACAGTGGGCCATGATGATCGGCCTGATCCCGCCGTTGCTGGCGCTGTTCCAGCAAATCTCGCTGGTGTCGCCCATCGCCAACGCCTTCGCCATCCCGCTTATCAGTTTCATCGTGGCGCCGCTCACCCTGCTCGGTGCGCTGCTGCCTTTCGGCTGGATTTTGCACCTCGCCCACCAGGCCATGCACCTGTGCATGGTGCTGCTTGCATGGCTGAGCCAAGCGCCTGACGCGGTATGGCAGCAGCATGCGCCACCCGCGTGGAGCATCGCGCTGGGTATGGCGGGCGCGCTGTGGTGCCTGCTGCCGCGCGGCTTTCCGGCGCGCTGGCTGGGGCTGATTGCGATGTTGCCGATGTTCCTGGCGCTCCCCCCTGCCCCGCCGCCTGGCACCTTGCGCCTCACTATCTTCGATGTCGGGCAAGGCATGGCGGTCGCCGCGCAAACACACGGCCACGCCATGCTGTATGACACCGGGCCGGATTTTAACGGCGAGGCCGACAGCGGCAACCGCATCCTGGTTCCCTCGTTGCGCGCGCAAGGCATCGCCCGGCTCGATGGCCTGATGATCACGCACGATGACACCGACCACACCGGCGGCGCGCTTTCCGTGATGCAGGCCATGCCCATCAATTGGCTGTCTTCTTCGCTGCCCGCGCAAAGCCCCATTCTGCAGCAGGCGTCCCCCTCCCTAACCCTCCCCCAAAGGGAGCGGGGACTGTCTCGCTGCACCGATGGCCAGAACTGGGATTGGGATGGCGTACATTTTGAAGTGCTGCACCCGTCGCGCGAAAGCCTTGCGCAGGAAAAAATCAGCAAAAATAATCTGGGCTGCGTGCTGCGCATCAGCGTGGGCAAGCACAGCGTGTTGCTCGCCGCCGACATCGAAAAAGATTCCGAATGGCGCCTGCTGAAACAGCATGCCGACAAACTGCCCGCCACGCTGCTGCTGGTGCCGCACCACGGCAGCAAGACCTCGTCCGTGCAGCCTTTCGTGGAAGCCGTGCATCCGCGCTATGCCGTATTCGCCGCAGGTTACCGCAACCGCTTCGGGCATCCCAAGGAAGAAGTCGTCGAGCGCTACCGCGCAACAGGCAGCGAGTTGCTGCGCTCGGACGAGGACGGCGCGATCCTGGTGGAGATGGACGCGCAAAATTTCAGCGTGGAGCGTTATCGCAAGACGCATGCGCGGTATTGGCAGCAACCCGGCGCTACGGCAAAGACGACAAATACCTTGGAACTCACTGACTAATCCCAATGTATCAGTCAGAACGAATTACATCGCTATGGAAAATTTACTATTTGATCGAAAATCGCGCGAGATGATCCGGTACCCTAAAATACGCGAAGTGATCCACGATGGAAACAAACCGCCGAAGCTGGGAACGTACACCCCGCCGCCGCCTTATTGGGTTGTGAAGCGCATAAAATAGACACCAGATTACCCGTTATGAACAATGCTGTTCACTTAAGAAAATTCCGTTCGCCCTGAGATTGCCGAAGGGCTCTGAGTGAGCCCTATCTGAAATTGATCGAGAAGCATTGCACGAGCGCGCTGAATATCCTCGACCGGTTCCACGTTGTCGCCAAGCTGAATCTGGCGCTCGATGAGGTGCGCGCATCCGAGGCCAGGCGGCTGGTGCAAGACGGCTACGAACCCGTGTTAAAGAAGTCGCGCTGGTGCCTGCTCAAGCGCCGCGAGAATCTGACGGGCAAACAGCGAGTCAAGTTGCGCGATGTCCTCCGCTATAACTTGCAGAGCGTGCGCGCCTACCTCTTCAAGGAATATTTCCAGCAATTCTGGGACTACGATTCGCCCACTTGGGCGGGGAAGTTTCTCGACCAGTGGTGCGCGGAAGTCATGCGATCAAGGATTGAACCTCTGAAGAAATTCGTCCGCACCGTCCGCAATCATCGCGAACTTTTGCTCAACTATTTCCGGGCCAGAAAAGCGTTTTCCAGCGGCATTGTCGAGGGGCTAAACAACAAAGCCAAAGTCACCATGAGAAAAGCTTACGGCTTCCGTACATTCAAAATGCTTGAACTGGCGCTATATCATGTACTTGGAAAATTACCAGAACCAAAACTTACCCACTCATTTTACTGACGAACCTTATTTTTGCAGCCACAATGTTTTTGCCTAGACCAGGGATACAATCAACTGTCGCGGCACGGGAATACCTCACCCCAGAATACGGCGCTGGTGGAGGTTCATAGTAGAGCCCCGTTTTCTCGGCCTTCATACGCAGCAACTCATGCGCGCCGTACAAATACACCACGAAAAATTCACGCAGGTATTTTGCGCCGGTCACTCCCATTTCCACTATCGCTTCATCCATCGCAGTCTTGAGCGGCACGGGCAGCCAGAGCCGTAATACCGCTTCATTGTCAGCCAGATCGTAAATGCCGCGATCACCCTCGTAGAGCTTGTTCAGCTTGTTAAGCTTGACCGGTAGCTCACTGCTTTCCGGTTCACCGTTTTCTGATTTGCCGCTTGCTGGTTTACTGCCTTCTCCGCCGAACCATTTCAATAACGTGCCGAGCATAAAAATTCCCCTATTTATCTGCTTGCCACCGATAGGCTGCCGGATCAAAAATCACTCACCGTATTTTACGGCTTAACCGTGTTGTTTCAATAAAGAAGTTCAGCAATACATGGTACGAGTGCATATTTAACCCCGGTGCAGCGCCAACAAAATCAATGGATTGTAAGTCGGGTTTCAACCCGACATGTCGGGCTAAAGCCCGACGTCTAATGGATTATCTGGGGTTAACCTGCCGAATGGGTGATGCCCGATGAACACCATAGCGATGGTATTGATGGGCTGGGCACTGTTACTTGCTCAACCCGCCTGTGCAGACTTCACTGGCAAAGTAGTAAAGGTTGCTGACGGCGACACCATAACGGTGCTGCATGACAATACGCAGATAAAAATACGCTTAGCCTGTATTGACGCACCGGAGAAAGCACAGCCCTTTGGCAACGCCGCCAAGCAGCACATGTCTGAAATATTTTTTGGCAAGGAAGTGCATGTGGTCGAACAAGGGCGCGACAAATACGGGCGCATCATCGGCAGGGTATATCAGGGTGAGGTTGACGTGAGTGCCGAGCAGATCAAACAAGGCATGGCGTGGGCGTATCGGAAATACACCAAAGATGCAGCACTCTACCAGCTCGAAGATAAAGCAAAGCAGCAGCAGCTTGGGCTATGGGCGGATGCTGCACCAACGCCACCGTGGGCATGGAGAAAAATGGCGCGATGAATTACGACGGGCACTTGCCGCAAACTATCGAACTAACAGTTGGCGTACTGCCCGAACGATTAGCAGCGGGTGAAAAGGTCAAAATCGCTGCCATGTCGCGGGATGACCTGATTAACCTGCACTTCGGCCTCGGCACGTCGATTCGCAACGACTTCGGCCTATGGTGTGGGAATACTGCCTTGCTGGAAAGCACCGGCAATAGTCATCCAGACGATGCCGCCATGGCAATCATAGAGGCTCTATGGCATCGGTTGAATAATGCGTAGTTAGCTGGCTTTGTGTTGGATGAATATCAGGAACGCAACATGGTGATTGCAGCCACCACTCGAAGCTGCAAATTAAAATGGGGGAATCAAATGAAAAACGTAACGCTGAAAATTATGCTGGCCTCTATCGGTGCGCTTGTGGCACTTCCTGTCAATGCTCATGCGCGCAATTGCCAGGCAACAGGCAGCACCGTTTTCTGCGATGATGGCGTATCCTATCAGCGCAGCGGCAATACGACTTTTGGCTCTGACGGGAGCACCTCGCAACGAATTGGCGATACAACCTTCCGTTCCGATGGCAGCACTTCCCAGCAAATTGGGAATACGCGGTTCAACTCGGACGGATCAACATCGCAGAGAATAGGCAATACTATCCACAACTCCAATGGAACGAGCTGCCAGATAATCGGGAATCAAATGTTCTGCAACTAACCGAAAGGGTTCAATAGAAAATGAATTTGACCACTAAAATAGCCGGGGCGTTGGCATTGCTGCTCGTGATGTATGTGAGCTTTTCGTCTCCCGGAAAAGTGGTCATTACAGAAACTGGCGACATCACTGGCATAATCAACAACGCACGGGAATTGGTGCAGGGAAAAACATTCTGGCAAGGCCAGCTCGATGCAATAACAATCAAGATCGGAAAGCTTGAGGCCGAGCCTGCCGAAACCGCGAAGATGAATCGTGAAATGGAAAGTATGATGGTTGAAGCGAAGCGGGACGAAGAAAAAATGTATCGCGACTATCCTGATACACGCCCTTCTGAAGCGGAACGTCAAGCTGAGGCGCTGCGGGATAATGCGGATCGTATTGAACAGGCGGAGTTGGATCGCACGATGGAAAAGGAACGGTTGGAACAAATTGCCTCGCTGCGAAAAATTTATGCTTTGGTCGAGAGCCGTGCAAGATGATCTGCCATCCTGACTCTGCATTCGGGAGGGCGCAAAAAGCGGGTTCTCTCAACTTGAACGTTAGGCCACTTGGAGGCAACGATGAGACCTTTGATATTCGACCTTCTCTTCAAAGACGACCGGATGTTCGTTCTTGAGATAACCCAAGCAACGACGAGCAGCCTGACATCTGCTGCCCCAAAAAAACAGGAGTGGGCTTTGGTTACACGACGGAATGTCCCCGGTTATCCGCCACACCGCATTAACAGCTTTGCAACTAGAGTCGAGGCAGTCGAGTATTACAAAAAAGTAGTTGCCGAAACGCCTCGCGTTAGCCTCGGTAACAAATCACCTGACCCCATACCGACAATTGAAGAGTATACGCGCTGGCTAACAGATGAAGGGCTTTACGACCCTCTGCTGAATCCAGATGCCCCAATATGCAAAGACCAATAAGTCGCTGCTCGATATTATGAAACTCACCAAATTTGAATCACTCCGGGCATACCCTAAAACATGCGAAGTGATCCACTATGACGGAAGCAAGCCGCAAAAGCTGGGAACCTACACCCCGCCGTCGCGCTATTTGATATTGAGGCTGGTTGTGAATCGCCATAAAACCGTATCCGATCAACGATCAACACATAAGCCTTCGAGAGCTAATGCAGTTGTAGCCACGCACATCAGGATACAATTCAAAGTAACGCAATAGAGGAGAGTAAGCCATGATTGAGACCCTGAGTATCGAACCAGAAATAAAGCAGCAATTTCATCAACTGGCCAAGGAAACACACCGGACAGAAGCTGAAATAATCCACGAAGCCCTTGCCGGATATCTTGCCGCAGACCGCCACTATGTCGAAGTGCTCAGGCAAAGAATTGCAGCGGCTGACCGTGGCGAATTCGCCAGCGAAGAAGAAGTCGAAGCGATCTTTGCCGAGCGCGGTAAGTAATGGCACTGCGCTGGCTTGGTGCAGCGCTTGATGACCTGCGCGCGATCAAGGCTTACATCGCCGAAGAGAACCCCGATGCTGCACGGCGGGTCATCGCCAGCATTCGTAGCGAGACCGGCATTCTGATAAGCCAGCCCACTATCGGCAGGGCTGGACGAATATCTGGTACACGGGAGTTGGTCATGAGCCAATACCCTTACATCGTGGCTTACCGGGAGCAGGGTGGCGACGTGCATATTCTCGCTGTAGTTCACACATCGCGCCGATGGCCGGAGCAATTATTGAAAAGCAAAAAATAGACTTGCCCGCTTGCTACGCCCCATCACGCCTACACTCATGAAAGATTTCTTTATCTACCTGCTTTTCGCTGGCATTGCGTGGCTGGTGTGGCGGGCGTTTACAGGGAAACCCACCCCGGCCAGTGAGCAGCCGTCAAAGGAAGACAAGGAAGCCCGCCACTTGCGCGACGCGCTGCAATTTGCCAAAGACCAGCATAGGGTTTTGAGCAAGAAACAGCGCGAACAGGATGCCTGGCAACGGCAGTTTGGGGCTGCCCAAGCGGCTGAGCTTGATTCACTTAGCGGCGTGGAATTTGAGGAATTTCTCGCCGGATTGTTTCGCGCCCAAGGCTACGCCGCCGAACTCACCCCCACATCGGGGGATTACGGTGCAGACCTGATCTTGAGCAAAGACGGCAGGCGCATCGCAGTGCAAGCCAAGCGCTATGTGGGCAGCGTAGGCGTGGCAGCCGTGCAGGAGGCGCTTTCCGGCATGGCCTATTACAAGTGCCATACCGCTTGGGTGATCGCCACCGGCGCATTCACCCCAAATGCACTGGAACTGGCGGAAAAGTCCGGCGTGAAAATGATAGGCCGCAGTGAAATCGGCAACCTCATGGCGCAGCACAAAGCGAAAACCAACAATGGATGAGCGCGAAAATCTCCCGGCCAAATTAGCTGCACAAGGCTTGGTTGCTACGACAGAGAAACGTGGCAGCCTTGTGGCTCGTGGTATGGCAGACGTGCGGATCAGCGAAAAGATGGTATCCAATGAAACTGTTGTTGCCTGGGGTATTGACTTGGGCACGACCAATTCGACGCTCTGCCGGACAACCTTGCCCGCAGGCGCAACATCCCCCACCGAGCCGGAGGTCGTGTCGCTGCGGCAACCCACGATAGCCGGTGAGTTCACCGGCACATTATTGCCCTCGATAGTGGCGACTTATCAGGGGCGCGAGTTTGTCGGCCAGGGCGCAAAAGATTTGCGGGCATTGATGGCCGATGCCACCACGGGCATCACGCGCAATGTGAATTTGTTCCACGATTGCAAGAATGAGATCGGCACCAAGCGCACCTATTCCAATGCACCGGAAGGCTATCGCAGCCCGACCGACATCGCGGCGCGCATACTGGGCTATTTGCGGCGCGAGGAGATCGGCGAGGCAGCTCAAGGCAATGTGGTCGTCACCGTTCCGGCTTCTTTTCAGGCCGCCCAGCGTGCTGAAACGGCACTCGCCTGCATGAGCGCAGGCATTGATGTGAGCGGTGGACGCTTGCTGGATGAACCGGTCGCCGCCTTCATTGACTATGCCTATCGCTATGACCGCAGTCTGCTGAAATCCATAACCGGCAAGAAGAATCTGCTGGTTTTTGACTTCGGTGGCGGCACTTGCGACATCGCCCTGTTTGGGCTGACGCACACCGAGGAGGATGCACCCGTACAGGTCACTACCCGCTCGGTTTCGCGCTTTCATCGGCTGGGCGGCGGCGACATTGATCTTGCCATTCTGCATCGGGTACTGGTGCCGCAACTCTGCACCGAAAACGGCCTTTCCGAATTCGATTTGTCATTTCAGGAAAAGACCAAAGTGATTACACCGGCGCTGATCGCCGTGGCCGAGGCGCTGAAAATTCAGATATGCAACGAAATATGGCGGCTACAGCAATTCGGCAAGCTGGATGCGATGCCGCGCGAGGACATTGTTGCCCGCTATCCGGCACAGGTTTCCATGCGCCAGGGCGAGCGCATGTTGAAGCTCTCGGCGGCGACGATCACTGCGGTGCAGTTCGACGACGTGCTTACCCCATTCCTGAATACCGAACACCTGTTCGCGCGCAGCACGGAATATCGGCTTGAGAATTCTATCTTTGCGCCCGTTGCGGATGCGCTGGAGCGTGCCCAGATCGAACCCGCCGAAATCGACTTTGTGCTGGCCGTGGGTGGCAGTTCACTGATTCCTCTTGTGATGGATGCACTGCGCGGCTACTTTCCGCGCGCGCGTATGCTGCAATACGAAGACCGCAAAGATGCCCAACTTGCTGTGGCGCGTGGCGCGAGTCTTCATGCTCTGGCTTTGGCAACCAGCGGGCGAGGCATTATTGCCCCGGTGGTGCAAGACGACATTTATCTGGTCACGAAACAGGGTGATCTCAAGTTGGTGGCGCAGGGAGCAGCTCTGCCTGTTGTTGGCAACAACGATAGTTTGACCGTGCCGGAGGATGCCTTCGAGAAGACGGTATGGTTATTTCGCGAGCGCTTGGCAGAACACAAGCTGACAGAAAAGCTATT
>CXWL01003593.1_pt1 | contig 60356 bp, 41 predicted proteins | sample 590931 | NCBI WGS metagenome assembly CXWL01 (sample SAMEA3498368, study PRJEB10139) | groundwater metagenome | biome: water well; material: biofilm material | place: Germany | collected 2015-04-27 | reverse complement strand
AAAAAATTCAGGCTTTAAATCAAGTGGTGTAGTTTGTCTATGTGTGAAAAAATTGACTCTCACATTATTTTAATTAAAGAGGGTAGATTTTCGCATCTTTTAGACGGAATGATGGCTATTCCTTTTGCACTTAGTATTATGGGGGTGGTTGTCGGTTTGCTTGTGGTAGCCTCAGGTCAAATTTCCCGTGCAATGGTTGATAATGCAGATAATACAAGACAGATACTTGCATTCATCAAGAGATTTACTCTTGAAAAAAAACACACCAACGTAAGAAATACAAAAACATAGCTCTTATTTGTATTGTTTTAAAAAATGACTCTTTTATAGATTGCTAGATTACGTGAAACCAACATACACGATGGGTAAGATTATTTAGTTGTTTTCGCTTTTTGGCTCGCATTTTTAGTTACAGTTAAATGGATATGAAAAGAAATACAATAACAATTCTGATGATAAGTATCTTATCCCTTTTCGCCTGTAGTCAAAGTCCAGAAGATGCTCGTAAAGAGTTAGGACAGATGAATATCCCTTATAGCGAGGATGCATTCATACAGGTAGTAAGAAATGGTGACATTTTGGCGATAAAGTTATTTTTGGCTGCTGGAATGAATGTGAATGCTAATTCAAAATGGGAACAAGAAAGCGCGTTAGCTGTAGCTATTTCAAATGGTCGTACCGAAGTAATTGATTTTCTATTAGATAAGGGGGCTGATCCGAATGCAAATGGCGGAAAACCATTACAGAAAGCGGTATCAAGAGGTTCAGTTGAGGTAGTTCGAAAATTATTAGAAAAAGGTGCGACTTCAAACTCAGGTATATCTTTTATAATCGCTTTAAATGCAGATCAACTTGAGATAGCAAATTTATTACTTGCTAAAGGTATCGATGACCCTAATATTGCATTCTATGGTAAGACTGCATTAGAAGCAGCAGTAGAAAAAAGTAACGCAGAGATTGTACAAGATTTAATAGGACGAGGAGCCAATCCAAAAATTCTAGTTCAAAACTCCACAAAATCTTTGCTAATGATGGCGTCGGAAAAAGGCAATAAAGACATCATAGATGCCTTGTTGAAGGGAGGGGCTAATGTTAATGAGTCTTTTCAGTTCCCTAATAATCCGAATACCTCACTTCGAAGCGCTGTTGAAAATAAGCATTTCAATGCCGTAAAAGCATTATTAGCAGCCGGAGCTGATCCAAATATTGGCTATAAGGAAGGGTATACTTATACAACTGTCTTATCAATAGCAGTTAAGGAAGATCTAGTTGATATTGTAGGTACACTACTAGAAAACAAAGCTGATCCAAATGCAAAGATTGTAATAAATAGTGAGTGGGGGAGCACCCCTTTGATGGTGGCTATCGGGAATGGTAATATTCCAATTGCGAAGCTTTTGTTACAGCATGGCGCAAATATCAATGCTATCAGTACCCATCAGCAGACCTCATTATTGATAGCTGTTGACAGGAATAATGAGGATGCTGTCAAATTTTTGATCCAAAATGGAGCTGATGTTAATGTAACTCTTCCATTTGACCGAACAATTTTAGATCAGGCTTATTACTTCAAACGGTCACCAAGCATAATTAATTTATTAGTAGACGCAGGTGGACAAGCTCGACATGAAAAAGGGTCTGCAGTGGTTACGTTCGGTAATTCCTTAAAATCCAAAAAAGTACAGTCGCTGTTACAAAGTGAAAAAATAAACACTACATACGATGTGCCAGTTATTGAAAAATCCGACGCCGTTGCCATCGTAAATGGCAAATACATTAGCAAAAATGCCTTGAAGACTCTGGAGAATGAGATTGCTCAACGCAGTCATGGACAGACTTTCCCTAAAGAAAAACTGATCGAAGAACTTATTCAACGGGAACTACTGGTTCAGGATGCTATACAAAATCAATTGGACAAATCTCCTGAATTCATCGCCCAGTTTGAAGCTGCTAAAAAAACATTACAAACAAAGCAATCGTATAAGTCTTCTGAGTCTATGGCTCAACTTGAGGTTGCAAATCGGGAAATTTTAACACAAGTTGATCTACAAAACTTCTTAAAAGCGAATCCGGTAACTGATGCTGAAATCAAAGCTGAATATAGCAGTTTAGTCACAGCTGATAACGGAATTGAATATAAAGCTCGGCATATTTTAGTAAAAACTGAGGCAGAGGCTAAAAAACTAATTACAGCATTAGACAAAGGTGGGAGTTTTGTCAAATTAGCCAACAAATATTCGTTAGATGCTAAAGAATCACAGAATGGTGGCGATTTAGGCTGGTTCGTTTCTAGTCAAATGGTTGCACCCTTCTCCGAAGCAGTCGAAAAACTGGAAAAAGGGAAATACACCAAAATGCCTGTGCAAACCCAGTTTGGTTGGCATGTCGCTTTAAGGGAAGATTCCCGTGTAAAAACCACACCTTCCTTAGACGCAGTAAAAGAGCAACTGTTGCCAAAATTGCAACGTAAAAAAATACAAAACTTGCTCGAATCGTTGCGTAAAAAGGCTACTGTTGAAATATTGGAGCCGCTAACCCAGTCAGAATCTAAGCCCGAAGTTACTCTTGAACAGTTAAAGTATCCTGACCAAGAAGTAAAAGTCCGAACCGAAGATCAACAGACGATTCAAGCTTCTCAAACCAATAACACATTAGAGAATAATTATTCTGATTCGAAACAAAGCAATTCTTCAGAAAGCCCTCCGCGTATTATGGTTATGCGTATGCTTGAATACGCGGTTAATGATGGCGGCCTTAGCTACGAATCTCAAATACAACAAACCAAACTTCAAATTGAAGGGTTACCGAAACCAATAAAAGGCGATAAGAAAACCGCAAGAAGGATTAATGATGAAGCACTATTGTTATTTAATAATAATGGCTTTGAAAGTGCAGCAAAAAAGCTTACAGAAGCAAATAGGCTAGATCCATCTGATGTTGAGATTATAAATAACTTAGGTTATTCATATCTTAAACAAGGCAATCTGGATTTGGCGCAACAGTCACTGATTACAGTTTTAACTATGTCACCAGGACGTGCAACCGCATGGTCAAATCTAGGAGACGTTCTCGCTAAGAAGGGGGATATAAATCGAGCTGTAGCTTGCTTTTCAAATGCTTATAGATTTTCAAAAAACAGAGATAAAACATATCAATTAATGAAAAAGCTCAATGAAAATGAAGATGTATCTACGTTAAAACAAGCAAGGTCTATTATTATAGATTGGGCCAAGAAAACTTATCCAGACATTAAGTAACAACTACATAGCAAAATAATTAGATACTCTACTTCATGTCGTACCAAAAGAGTTTATTTATATCTTTAACTTCATCAAGAAGTCCTGAAGGAGTTGAATCGAAAAAGGATCCTCAGTTAATCAGATACGATTTAATTAAATGAACATCAAGCTATATATATTATTCCTATCTACCGTTATTGCACTTCCTTGTGTATCTATAGCTGAGCAATCAGAAGGATGTGCAGCACTTAATAAGGCAAGTACAGAAGGGTGTGCAGCACTTAATAAGGCAAACTCACAGTCTACCGCAGCAGCGTGTGCTGCAAGCCAGAAAGCAAATGCAGCAGCGTGTGCTGCAAGTCAGAAAGCAAATGCAGCAGCGTCTAGCAAGAGGCAGTTAGAGTGGAACGCTGCGAGTACCAAGTCACAATTAGAACAAATAGAAGAATGGTTCAAGACACAATCAGAAAAAACGGCTGCATGGTTTAAGGCACAGTCAGAAACGACTACTACATTCAAGGCACGGTCAGAAAAGACCACTACAAGTATCCAGAAGACGGACAGTCTTGAGAATGCCAATTTTTGGTGGGAATCTACCAAATACTCTGTGGGTTTTATTTTGGATCTTGCTCCACTGGAGTGGTTCGGTGGTGTTCCTGCCTACATTGGTACAACACTCCCCATACTTGAGGTGATAAAGGGTGGCAACACAATCGAAAAAGCTCAGACTTCAGCCCAACTTTTTAAAGACCGTAATATTCAGGTTATAGATGAACTGTATAGTAATCGTCTGAATGTCCGACAAACTTTGGATATGGAGGCTAGAACTAGATTCGGCAAATCTGTGACTTGGTCACAACTAACAGATGATAAAAAAAATCAAATAATCGAATATAGTGGCGGATGGGATGATTTTTTGATGTCCATTTGTGGTGGCTATACTAGCGGATGTGCTGGGCCTAAAGTTGTATGGGATGCTTTAGGGAAACCCTAAATAAGTCTATCATCTCGATTTTTTGTAGGAAGCCAACTAGGGAGTCATCGGCTCAACGCGTAATGCGGAACCGTGAAAGGAGTTTTGCTGTATGACGAAGCAGGGATTTATCTGACAAGCTAGCTCGGTAGGATTGTTGGTTTGTCCGCGTGACTCACAATTGTGATCGCCTATAAAGCCTATGAAACTTCAGATCCTTTTGTTGATTAATACCCTACTTTCCAAAATAGGTACACTTCGTGACCATAATGGGGATAGGCCAAACATAAAGCCAGAAAATCTTGATGCGTATAAGAAAATAATTCTTGAGTATACGACTAAATATCCATAGTAACCGGGATTTAATTTAAAAGTTACCAGATTTTTTCTATATAAAATTGCTAGGGATGAGCGCCAATTTTCATGGATTTAATAGTGGATTGCGGTTAAGGGACGACGACATTTAATGTTGCTTTCATCAAGAAAAATTAGACAGAAATCTTTCAATCAAGCTTAGGGGATATTTATGAAGACAAAATCAATTCTTGGTGTAACCGTATTGTTAGTATCTTGTACAGCATTGGCAGCAGATAGCCCTTTTGAAACAGGAAAGACCTATATGTTTCAAGTTGGCGGATTTTTAGCTAAGCCATATCAAATTAAGGAAGTTAAAGGTAAATGGGTTTTGTTAAATGCGGATGTTTGTCAGAATGAGGTTAAAAGTAACGAATGTTGGGTTAATTCTGATATGATCCCTGTGATAAGCCAACCAATTAATAATCAATGAATTGATCTTCTTAACTAAGTGCTTAACTCGAGTTACCCTGCTTTGTTACTTCACTACGAATCGTTTGCTTGATACATACGTAAGCAATGGGTTCAGGATAATTGGGTTCGTTGATGAGTGTCCGTAATTGAGAAATATGGTATCAATGTTTGAACAGCGGCTTAGGGTCGAAAACGAGCGTTCATTTCACTATAATTATGAGCTTACACAATGTCCGCTTTCGAGCCGGTCTAGTTAAACCTGGCAGATTTTCTGAATATTTTCTCATCAAAGTTAATTTGAATGTATTGCGCATTCCTCTATCTTTAGACTAAACTAGTCTAGTCTATTTCAAGGACATCAATTATGCAAACCGTTAACTTATTTCACGCTAAAACGCATTTATCCAAGCTGGTTGACCAGATTGCTTCCGGCGAGGAAAGCGAGTTTGTCATTTCCCGAAATGGCAAACCCGTTGCACGGATGATTCCGATTGTTCAAAAAAGCGATGTTTCTTGCCGTATTGGTATTGCTCAAGGCCAGTTTGTAGTGCCTGAAAGTATTGATGCCTTTAATGAGGAAGTTGCTGATTTATTTTATGGCAAGCATACCGACGATGCGCCTGTTACTTGATTCCCAGGTGGCACTTTGGGGTTTGACGAATGATCCCCGATTGACGCTTAAAGCGAAAGAATTCATTCTGAACCCCGCTAACGACATTTTTATTAGTGTGGCTTCAATCTGGGAAATTAGCATCAAATATCAGCTCGGTAGAGGCGATATGCCAGTGTCTGGCAGTCGTGCCACGGAGTTATTTACGGCTGCAGGTTATGAACTGTTACCGATCCAGGCTGCTCACGCCATAGCAGTGGAGACATTACCCTCCATCCATAACGACCCTTTCGACAGGTTACTAATCGGCCAGGCATTAACCGAGCCCATGCGATTGATTACTCATGACCGCACTGTAGTTCAATACAGCGACACGATTATTTTCGTCTAATTAGCTTTTATTCGTTTAAATCACAAGAAAAACGCGTGCCTTTTTCCTGCACATTTGAACCATTGATAATAAAATATTTTATATAAATAAATAATATTATCTTGCTGTTGATCAAACTCGTTTTTACGTATACCCTTAGTTGATAAACAGACCCTAAAAGGAGCCATGAACAAAAACATCTTATTATCCTGGCTGGGTATAACCGATCTGAAAGCAGCGGGTCAAATAACTTCACGACCGGATGAAAGCATCGGTGATGGCCCCATCCTTGGGGCTTTGAAAACCCTGCACTTTGATGAGTTGCATATCCTGTACAATCAGGAAAGTGCCATTGCAGACGCCTTTAAAGATTGGCTTGTCCAGCACATCAAAATTAATACGGTACTGATACATCGGGCATTAAGCTCTCCCGTCGACTTAACCGACATTCACCGTGCTCTGGATAGTTATCTTAAGCAACTAACTACCCAAGACGCCAATTCTGATATCAGTATTCATTTGTCGCCTGGTACTCCCGCCATGATGGCTGTATCAGTCCTGCTCGGCAAAACCAAATACAACACGCGTTTTGTGCAGTCGACCAAGGATAAAGGCGGTGAATTCGTTACCATCCCCTTCGACATTTCGGCCGAGTTTGTACCGCAACTCGTTAAACAGTCCGACAAAAAATTAGCCGAGCTGGCATCGGCGCCAGCACCCTTATCAGCTGCCTTTTCCGACATCATTACCCAAAATCCGGACTTAATCCGTATTATTCACAAAGCCGAGAAAATCGCATTTCGTGATGTGCCCGCTTTGATTATGGGTGAGTCAGGAACCGGTAAAGAACTGTTTGCCAAAGCCATTCACAATACCAGTCTTCGCAACGGCAAACCCTTCATTACCGTCAATTGTGGCGCTATTCCCAGTGAATTGATCGACTCCGAACTCTTTGGCCATACAAAAGGGGCCTTTTCCGGTGCGATCGCGTCTAAAGTGGGTTACTTTGAAGCCGCTGATGGCGGGACCTTGTTTCTCGATGAATTTGGCGAACTCCCTGAAAGTGCCCAAGTTCGATTACTGCGTGTCCTTCAATCCGGCGAAATCAGCAAGGTTGGCGACAGCAAAACCCAGATCGTTGATGCGCGCATAATTGCGGCAACCAACCGAAATTTATCTGCTGACATTGTCACCGGCCGATTTCGAGAAGACTTGTTTTATCGTGTTGCCATTGGCATCATCACCTTGCCACCGTTGCGGGATAGGCCCGGCGATATCGCCTTACTGACAGATAATTTAATGACCCGTATCAATCGAGATGCTGCCAACCAACCCGGCTATATAGATAAAAAAATTTCTATTAATGCAAAAAATATTATTCTCAATTACGCTTGGCCGGGTAATATCCGTGAACTTCATGGTACCTTACTCCGTGCATCAATCTGGTCGGAATCGGAAACGATTACTGAATCTGACCTGCTTGATGCCATGATTGCCAGACCGGCAAAGGCGCAAACCAGCGAGTTACCCGAAATCGGCGAAGGCATTGATATACAAGCCGTCCTGGAGGATATAAAACTCGGCTATATTCGTAAAGCAATGGCACAAGCGGCGGGCAATAAGAAAAAAGCAACGGCGCTTTTAGGGTTACCCAATTACCAGACCCTGACAAACTGGATGGACAAATTAAGCATCCAATAAAGGTTGGCACGCTCTTCGCTAAAGAAGAGCTATGGACAGAATCGAATCATGCAATCACAAAACTTTGAATTTCTCAGAAGCACTTGGCCGGAGCTCTCCGACCTGGCGGGTTTTGCTGAACACTACGCACACATTGACCCGCAAAGCGCACTGACCAAACTGCGCAACTTTGCTGAGCGTTCGGTGACGATTGTGTATTGCCAACTCGGCCTGCCAAGACCGCCGCAAGCCAATTTCATGGAGCAACTGACGAACGCGAGCTTTGAGGCGGTGACACCGAAAGTGGTGATCGATAAACTGCACGCCCTGCGCATACATGGCAATAAAGCAGCCCACGGCGATACAATCTCCGAACAATCCGCGCTTTGGCTATTAAAAGAAACTTTCGATATCGCTCGCTGGTTGTTTGTTACCTATGCCAATGGGGATCTCGCTGGTGTGAGCGATTTTCAACAACCCCAAGCCCCGCAGTCCGCAAAAGCCGACTATAAAAAAGAACGTAAAGCGCTCCTGGAGCAATACGCCAAACAGGAAGCGCGGCTGCAGGCCATGTTGCAACAACTGGAAGCTGAGCGCGAGAAAGCCGCCAAGCTTCAGAATACCGCCGAAGAATTAAAACAACTTCAAGATCAGGCCACCAGTAAAGGGCAACAAGCCGCCCATGACTTACATTTTAATGAAGCGAAAACGCGACAATATTTAATCGATCTGCAACTGGCGCAAGTAGGCTGGCAGCGGGATCGAACTGATCAGGTCACTCTGGAAGAAAAAGTTCTACATCAGCCTACAACCAGTGGAGATGGTTATGCCGACTATGTGCTGTGGGACGATAACGGGAAACCGCTGGCCGTTGTCGAAGCTAAGAAAACCGCTATCGATGCCGAAACAGGTCGTCACCAGGCCAGGCACTATGCCGATGGTCTGGAAAAAATGCACGGCCAGCGCCCCGTCATCTTTTATACCAATGGTCATGACATCTGGATCTGGGACGATCACCCGGCACAAAATTACCCGCCACGCCGTTTGTACGGGTTTTATTCCAAATCCAGTCTGCAATATCAAGTGCGCCAACGTGCTGAACGTAAAGCGTTTAACAGTGTTACGCCGAAAACCGATATATTGGGCGAACGCCTGTATCAGCATGAAGCACTCAAACGCATTACCGAGCGCTTTGAAAACAAACAGCGCAAAGCCTTGGCGGTACAGGCCACCGGCACCGGCAAAACCCGCTTATCTATTGCCTTGTCCGATGTCTGCATGAAAGCCGGCTGGGTGAAGCGTGTCCTGTTTGTCTGCGACCGCCGCGAACTGCGCAAACAGGCCAAAAATGCCTTTAGTGAATTTCTCTCCGCGCCTATCACCGTTTTGACCAGCAAAAGCGTACAGGACACCCACAACCGGATTTTTGTGGCCACCTACCCGGCCATGATAAAGGTCTTTGATGCCTTCGATCCCGGCTTTTTCGATCTGATCATCGCCGACGAATCGCATCGCAGTATCTATAACATCTATGGCGATATGTTCAAGTATTTTGATGCGCTGCAAGTGGGCCTTACTGCCACACCTGTTGAAATGGTTAGTCGTTCGACCTGTCAGCTGTTTAGTTGTGACTTCAAACAGCCCACCTGCAATTATTCTTTAGAAACCGCTGTTGAAGAAGGCTACTTGGTGCCCTATCAAGTAGTGAAGCACACCACAAAATTCTTGCGCGACGGTATAAAGGGCAAAGCTTTAAGTCCCGAAGCGATTGCCGAACTCGAAGATCAGGGCGTCGATCCGAACAGTCTAGATTTTGATGCGGCAGAAATTGATAGCGCCATTTACAATAAAGACACTAACCGCAAAATTCTGCAAAACCTGATGGAAAATGGCATTCGACTAGCGGATGGTCAAACCTTGGGTAAAACCATCATTTTTGCACGCAACCATATCCACGCCAAATTATTGGAAAAACTCTTTGATGAAGGGTATCCGCAATACGGCGGCAAGTTCTGTCAGGTGATCGATAACTACGATCCTCGTGCTGACGAATTGATAGATGATTTCAAGGGTGATGGCAGTAATGGTCATCTGACCATTGCCATTTCCGTCGATATGCTGGATACCGGCATCGATGTGCCGGAAATCGTCAATCTGGTGTTTGCTCGTCCGGTCAAATCGCCGGTGAAATTCTGGCAGATGGTCGGCCGTGGTACGCGCTTGTGTAAAGACCTATTCGGACATGGACAACATAAAACCCATTTCCTGATTTTTGATCATTGGGGCGTGGTTAAATTCCACGGCATGAAACAGCGGGATGTTGTCATCACTAAAAGCAAATCATTGATGCAACGCCTGTTTGAAGCTCGCTTAAGCTTGGCTAAAGTCGCTTTACAACGCGCCGAACTGGATTTCTTCGATGACGTCGCCGACTGGCTGCATAAAGCCATAAACAGCCTGGATGATAAAACCATTGCCGTTCGTGAAAAATGGAAACTCAAACAGCAGCTGAGTCATCTGGAAGTCATCCAGCAATTCAGCCTCAACACTGTTATCTTGTTGGAAACTGAAATGGCACCGTTAATGCAGTGGCTGGATGTGCGTGGACACAGCGATGCCTACCAGTGGGATTTACTCATCAGCCAGATTCAGGAACAAAAACTACAGCACTCCGCTGGCTTCGATGATCTGGTCGGTGATGCTATGACTCAGTTGTTGCAATTGCAAATGAACCTCAACCAAGTAAAAGCCAAAGCAGGGCTGATCAAGCAATGTCATCAACTGGCCTGGTGGCAGGCGGCTTCCTTGGCAGAAATCGAAGCAGCCCGCGTTGAACTACGCAGTATCATGCAGCACCGGAATAAACCAATCGGCCCAGGCGGTGAACCCCGGATTATTGATCTCACCGACAGCGACGAAATAAGCGAAAAGCAAAGTACCTATTTGAATGCAGTCGACATGGTGGCCTATCGCGTAAAAATCGAACAGGCACTGAAAACCTTGTTCGAGCATAATCCGGTACTGCAAAAAATCCGTCAGGGCGAAGCAGTGACTGAAGCCGAGCTGACGCATCTCAATGCGCTAGTCCACACCCGGCATCCCGATATCGATCTCAACGTACTTAAAAGCTTCTACGATACTGCAGCACCTCTGGAACAAATCCTCCGCTCGATTGTAGGAATGGATGCGGACAAAGTGAATGAACGTTTTGCCACCTTCATTCATCACTATCCCAGCCTGACGGCTCGGCAAGTACAGTTCTTAGGTTTACTCAAGCGTCAAATCGCCCAGAGCGGTGCCATTGAAATCAACAGTCTTTATGAAATGCCCTTTGCTGCCATTGGCGAACTGGATTCGTTATTCACCAACGAAAAGCAAATTGACGACTTGCTATCCATTGTCGAAAGTTTCGGCAAACAACCGACTACCGCTAGCCCAACTCAAACACCAGGAACACAGCCATGATTACAGGCGAACTGAAAAACAAAATCGATAAACTTTGGTTGGAGTTCTGGCAAGGCGGCATCGCCAACCCCTTGACCGTCATCGAGCAAATCACCTTTCTGATGTTTGCCCGCCTGCTCGACATCAACGAAAGCCGCGATGAAAAACGCGCCGCGCGGACCGGCAGAACCTTTACCCGCCGCTTCAAGGAAAATGAACAGCACCTGCGCTGGAGTCAGTTCAGCCATATTGAAGATGCCGATCGCCTGCTCAACGTCGTGCGCGACGAAGTCTTCAAGCATTTTCGCGAACACACCAGCGACAGCCGTTTTGGCGATTACATGAAAGATGCACGTATGGTTATCGATAAACCCAGCCTGCTGGTCAAAGCTATCGAAATGATCGACGCCTTGCCACTGGAAGCCGGGGACACCAAAGGCGACTTATACGAATATTTGCTCAGTAAATTGACCACCGCCGGCATCAACGGACAGTTTCGTACTCCGCGCCACATCATTAAGCTGATGGTGCGGATGCTCGATCCGCAACCGGATGAAGTGATTGCTGATCCGGCCTGCGGTACCGCAGGTTTCTTGGTCACAGTCATGGAATACCTGCTGGAAAAATACAGCAGTGAACAGGGTATCGTCCGCGAACAGGTCGTCGATGACAAAGGAAAAACCATCACCCAGCAAATCTATACTGGCGACTTGCTCGATCAATCGCAATGGCAACACATTAAAACTAAGATGTTTCATGGCTTTGATTTTGACAGCACAATGCTGCGCATTGCCGCCATGAACCTCTACATGCATGGCGTTGAAGATCCGGATATCCATTATCAGGACTCCCTGGCCCAAAGCTTTGCCGATCACTTTCCGCAACTGGAACAAAACGCCTTCAACGTCATTCTGGCCAATCCGCCGTTCAAAGGCAGTCTGGACGAAGACACCATCAATCCGCCGATACTGCGACTGGTTAAAACCAAAAAGACCGAACTGCTGTTCATCGCGCAAATCCTGCGCATGCTAAAAATTGGTGGCCGCAGTGCCACCGTTGTGCCGCAAGGCGTGTTGTTCGGTTCCTCCAACGCCCATCAGGCGGTTCGTGAACTACTGATTGAGCATAACCAGCTCGAAGCGGTCATCAATTTGCCTAGCGGTGTATTTAAACCTTATGCCGGTGTTGCCACCGCGATTTTGATCTTCGCCAAAGGCGGCGCGACCGATTACGTCTGGTTTTATGATGTGCAGGACGACGGCTTCTCGCTGGACGACAAACGCGATGCGCTGTTTCAAGATGAGCAAGGCAACCCGCTTGGCTTTGCCGGTGACTTGCCCAAGGTGCTGGAAGCCTATCAAAAGCGCGATAAATCCATTGCTGATACTGTTGCCAATGACAAAACTCAAGCCTGTTTTTGGGTCAGTAAGACCGAAATTGTTACCAACAAATACGATTTGTCGGTCAATCGATATAAGGAAACCGTACATCAGGAAGAAGACTTCGAAGATCCTAAGGCAATATTGCAGCAATGGATGAGCTTGGTGGATGATATTCAGGGTGAATTGAAAGAGTTAGAGGGGATGCTGTGAGTTGGCCGGAAATATGTCTTGAGGATTTGTTAGAGGATATTCAACCGGGATTTGCTTCAGGCCAAAATACAACAGATGGAATTCTGCAAGTTAGAATGAATAATGTTAAGCCAGATGGAAGTTGGGACTGGAGTAAAGAAAGGCGTGTTCCTGCAACAATTAGGCAATTAGAAAAATATTCACTTCAACCAGGCGATATTTTATTTAATGCTACTAATAGCCCAGAGCAAGTTGGGAAGTCAGCACTGTTCCTATCATCTGAAGAGCCAGTTACATTCAGTAACCATTTCTTGCGCCTTAGAGTCAAAAAGAACAAGTTAGAAGGAAGTTATTTGATCAGATATTTGGCAAGTTTATGGAAGAAACGCGTATTTGAAAATATGATTGATGCTTGGGTAAACCAAGCCACAGTGCAGCGTGATAGCTTTTTAGCTCTTCAAATTCCGGTCCCGCCATTGGATGAACAAAAACGCATCGCTGCGATACTCGACAAAGCCGACAGCCTGCGCCGTAAAAACCAGCAAGCCATCCAACTCGCCGATAAATTTCTCCGCGCGGTGTTTTTGGACATGTTCGGCGATCCGGTGACTAATCCGAAGGGATGGGAGGTAAAGCCAATATGTAGTATTGCTGATGTAAAAACGGGCAATACACCTCCACGCGCACAACCAGAGTTTTATGGCGGCTATATAGAATGGATTAAGTCTGACAATATTAATACCCCTCGTCACACATTAACTAGTGCCAGCGAATATCTGTCCAAAGAAGGTTATTTCGTAGGTAGAAAGGTTCCTCAAGGTTCCACTTTAATTACATGTATTGCGGGAAGTTTTGATTGCATTGGAAATGTTGCTTTTGCAGACCGTGAAATTTGTTTTAATCAACAAATTAATGCTTTAGTTCCATTGACGGTAAAGCCTTGGTTCCTTTATGCAATGATTTTGTTTTCAAAGAAAAAAATACAAGCAGTTTCAACTAATGCAATGAAGGGAATGGTTAGTAAAGGCGTACTAGAAAAAGTTGAAGTGATATACCCTCCTATAGACTTACAAATAGAATTTGAGAAATTATTTGAGAATCAAAGAAAAATCATGTTGCAAACCGAAACTAGCAAACAATCGGCTGATAATGCTTTTTTTTCACTCAGCCAAAAAGCCTTCGCTGGTGAACTCTAATGCCTTTCCAGCAATCGCCCCAACAACTGGCTAATTTACTGCGCGAATTATGCAAGTTACCCAAGGAAACCGAATGGGTTGAGTTCAAGCACAATAATGACGATCCGCAAATGATCGGCGAATATATTTCCGCTTTAGCCAATTCGGCTGCGTTGTTAGGCAAGCAATCGGCTTATATGGTTTGGGGCGTAGCGGATACTGATCATGCCTTGCAAGGTACGGATTTTAAACCCTCAACAGCCCGCCATAAACAGCAGGAATTGGAAAACTGGTTGTTGCAAAAAATCACACCGAAGATTCATTTTCAATTTCTGGAGTTTAACGTAGAAGATGATGCGTTTGTCATTCTGGAAATATCGGCCGCCAACCATACGCCCGTGCAATTTGATGGCGTGGAATATATCCGGGTGGGTTCTTACACCAAAAAGCTTAAAGATCATTCCGCCAAGGAACGCGAATTATGGCGCATGTTTGATCGGGTGCCTTTTGAGCGTCAAATAGCCACAGATAATCAAAGCAGCGAACAGGTTTTAAATCTCCTTGATTACCCAGCGTATTTTGATCTCGTTAAGTTACCGCTACCCGATAATCGGGTCGGAATTTTAAATGGCTTGGAAGCCGATGGTTTAATCATTAAAAGTGATAGCGGCCAGTGGCATATTGCTAATCTGGGCGCTGTTTTGTTTGCCCGTAAATTAGAAGCCTTTCCACATTTAGCCCGCAAGGCGGTCAGGGTGGTGTTATATCGGGGTAATAGCCGGGTGGAAACCATCCGTGAAATACCTGGCACCAAAGGTTATGCGACGGGCTTTGAAGGCTTAATCGGTTTCATTAATAACCTCTTGCCAGAAAACGAAGTAATTGGTCAGGCGCTACGCAAGTCCGTGCCGATGTTTCCAGAGCTTGCGATTCGTGAGTTGGTGTCCAATGCCCTCATTCATCAGGATTTTTCCTTAACGGGCACGGGCCCGATGATTGAGATATTTAATGATCGTATGGAAATCACGAATCCAGGTATTCCTCTGGTAGACACGCAACGTTTTCTCGACAGTCCACCCCGCAGCCGCAATGAAGCATTGGCTTCGTTTCTGCGTCGTATCGGTATTTGCGAAGAACGCGGCAGCGGTATAGATAAGGTGGTATTCCAAACGGAGTTTTACCAGTTGCCGGCCCCTGCGTTTGAAGTGACGCCGGAACATACCAGGGCAATATTATTCGGGCATAAGGATTTCAAGGAGATGGATAAGGAAGACCGCATTCGTGCTTGTTATCTGCACTGCTGCCTTAAATATGTGAATCGTGAGCCAATGAATAACACATCATTCAGAGACCGTTTGGGGGTAGATGTAAAAAACAGCGCGATGGTCAGTCGGATTATCAAGCAGGCTACCGATATCGGTGTCATTAGGCCTTATGATGCGGATGCCGGAACTAAAGCGATGCGTTATGTCCCGTTCTGGGCTTAAGCATTTGCTTGACTGTTGCTTGACTGCGATAAAAAAAGCATCCGGCGGTTACCGGTAACTACATGATGAATATGATAAAACTAAAGTATATTTGCTTGACCGATGCTTGATTGTACATGTTGGCCAGCAAATTAATCCTGTTGGTAGAGATAAGCTGTAAAAAAATTCACCGTGGCAATTATGCTAGCCAACAAATACAAAATTAATTATTTTTTCATAAGTTATTTTATACGTATCATCACTGTCATCTTCGTCATTTGCAATTAAAACCCAATAATATCAATGCTATATATAATTTTATGTTTTGGCATTGCATTTGCTTTATTGAAGTTAAGCCCATTTTGGGCGAAACAGCTTAAGGAGCAGGTAAATGGGTTACGAAATTGATTTTATAGGGGTTGGTCAGGAATCCCAAAGTGGTGATGCCATTCTAGTTCGGTTTGGAAATTTGCAGGGCTTGCGGAATGAACAAACCATCGTATTAATCGATGGTGGTTTCAAAGATGATGGTCAACGTATCGTTGATCATATCCAATTACACTACCAAACAGATAGTGTTGATCTTGTAATCAGCACCCACCCAGACCAAGATCACATTAATGGGCTTGAGGCCGTGATTAATGCACTAGATGTTAAAGAGCTTTGGATGCATCTCCCTTGGGAACACAACCAGGGTTTAGCTGACCAATTTCATGATGGTCGGATAACAGACAACAGCATCAGTGAAAAACTTAAAGAAACACTTAATAAAGCTCATGAGCTTTATAACCTAGCATTATCAAATGGTATCTCAGTAAAGGAGCCATTTACTGGCTTACTCGATGCTAAAGGCAATGTAAAAATATTAGGTCCATCCTTAGATTATTACGAGAGCTTAATTCCGGAATTTGATGGAATGCCCGAAACTAAAAGCGTAAACGCAATAGTTGAAAAAGCCTTTTTTAAAACGCTGACTTCCATTAAAAAATTCTTTGCAAGTTGGGGCGATGATCAAATTCATGATGATAGCACTACCTCTGCTAAAAATAACTCCAGCGCGATTACTCAGATTATTATTGATGGTAGGCGACTTATTTTTACAGGTGACGCTGGTATTGATGCCCTTAATAATGCAGCTGACCACCTTGAAAACTGCAATATTAATGCAGAAATCCGCTTCATTCAGATACCGCACCATGGCAGTCGGCACAATGTTGGGCCTTCTGTATTAAATCGATTGATCGGGGCCCCTGTGTCAGCAGGAGTGACAAGATCTATTACTGCGATTGCATCAACCGCTAAGCAGGGGGAACCAAAGCACCCGAGAAAATCAGTATTGAATGCATTCACTCACAGAGGCGCTAGTGCTTTAGCAACAAGAGGGATTGGAATTAGACATCATCATAATGCTCCAAGTCGGCCAGGATGGACTCCCGTGACCCCGGAACCTTATCATTGGGAATATGAGGAGGAGATCTAATTATGGATGTGCTTGCTAAATATTTTGATCATTATGTCATTAACGCTAGGCTTAAACCGGCATTCTTTGCATTAATGCCAATTGCAATTACTACACTAGTAGTCCACCAATTTTGTTTTGACGGATATTTAATGTAATCTATTAATTTTCTATAGCAACCCAATGAAATTGAATAGATTACCCTATGCCGGCAAAAAAATATCGCGTAAAACTGACCGAAGCTGAACGTCAAGAATTAAAAGAGTTGCTTAACAAAGGCCGAATAGCGGCGCGGAAACAGACCCATTCTCGAATCCTCCTGCAATGTGATGAATCCGGCGCAATCCCAGTCAAAACAGATCAAGACATTGCGGCCTCCTTAAATATAAGCACCCGAAGCATTGAACGAGTTCGTCAATCTTTTGTGGAAGAAGGTTTGGAATCGGCTTTAAATCCAAAGGTGCAGAAACACCATCGCCCTAAAAAGCTGGATGGTGCTGCAGAAGCTTTTCTGGTTGCCACAGTTTGCATGGGCGCACCCGAAGGGCGGGCGGAGTGGACGATGCAATTATTGGCCGATAAATTGGTTGAATGCAAGATAGTCGATTCAATCAGTGATGAAACCGTTAGGACAACATTAAAAAAAATGCACTTAAACCCTGGCTAAAGGAATGCTGGTGTATTCCCCCCAAAGCGAATGCCGAATTTGTTTGTGCGATGGAAGATGTCCTGGAAGTGTATCAGCGAATCTATGCGGATGGCGAAGTTTTGGTTTGCATGGACGAAACCAGCAAACAGCACATCAAGGAAACTCGTACACCTTTGCCAGTCAGACCGGGTGAGCCGGAAAAATATGATTTTGAATATGAACGTAACGGCGTTAGTAATCTATTTATGCTTTCAGCACCCCTTGAAGGATGGCGTCATGTCAAGGTGACAGATCACCATACTAAACAGGATTGGGCTCAGGTTATCAAAGAGCTGGTGGATGAGCATTTCCCTGAAAAACAGAAAATAGTCTTGGTGATGGATAATCTGAATACCCATAAGCCCAGTTCTCTTTATGCCGCATTCAAACCGGAAGAAGCGCGAAGAATTGCGGATCGTTTAGAAATTCACTATACCCCCAAACATGGTAGTTGGTTGGATATGGCGGAAATAGAAATCGGTATCATGGCCCGGCAATGCCTTGACCGACGCATACCTGATCAAGATTCGCTGAAGCATGAGATAAAGGCTTGGCAGGAGAAGCGAAATCAGAAAGGCGTTTGTGTGAATTGGCGCTTTACCACTCAGGATGCCAGAGTGAAATTAAAATCTCTATATCCGACTATATAACTTTGGCTGACTACTAGCCTGGTGCCCTAAAGCGCAAGAAGTTGGAGGGATTGCCCTCACATTTCTAATAACCTTTGGAGCAATGGCGTTTTTGTCCAACCTTGTTTCTAATTTAGGAAATCGATTACAAACAAGGCTTTTTAACGATTGGGGTGGAACCCCTACAACTATTCTATTGCGACATGCCGACAAGACTCTGGATGTCTACTCAAAACAACGCTATCACAAATGGCTACAATCGAAACTTCCCAATTTTACAATGCCATCAGCTGAAATTGAAAGTATGAATTCCGTCGATGCTGACCAAATCTACACTAGTGCAGCAAATTTTCTTAGGGAATATACTCGGGATAAGGACAAATTCCCTATGATATACAGTGATAATGTGGCGTATGGATTTGCTCGCAATTTATTGGTGCTGAGATCAGTAGGTGTTGGTGTAACCTGGATAAGTATCTTGTTAAATGCAGCCCTTGTAAGTTTCTATTTTATTACGGCAAGCGAGGGTTTCACGGAATTTGTAGTTCATAATATCTCTATGATTATTTTTGCAAGTGGGTCAATACTTGTCTCTGTAATTTTACTATGGATATTTGTTTTTTTAATTAACGATAGTTATGTTCACGGGCGAGCCGTACGCTACGCTAAAAGCCTCCTAGCAGTGTGTGAAACATCGAATTAACTCATTGACAGGTAAGCCACTGGTTTTACCAGTGCGACTATCAAGGCTTTGCCTTTAGATTTAGTTTTAAAAGACATGTAAATTGACCTTCGGGCTTGGCGGTCCGAATCACGAGAGGGTCAATCACATGTCATACGAAAGTTTAAGTCATTCAAAATGGGACTGCAAATATCACATAGTATTTGTGCCGAAATATAGAAAGAAAGTGCTGTATGGTAAGATTCGCAAGTTTTTAGGGCCGGTATTGCACGAATTGGCAGCCCAGAGACGGAGCAAGATTTTGGAAGGACACATGGTACAGGATCATGTCCACATGTTGATTCAAATTCCGCCGAAATATGCGGTGTCCGAAGTTGTTGGTTATATCAAAGGGAAAAGTGCCATCGCAGTGGCTAGGCAGTTTTCTGGCAGGAAGACTAATTTCAACGGCGAGAGTTTTTGGGCACGGGGCTACGCGGTGTCTACGGTTGGTTTTGAAGAAGAACAGATTAGGAAATATATCCGAAACCAGGAGCAGTTGGAAGGGCAAGGTTCTGGAGACAGCGGGGAATTTTAAATAATCACTGAAGTTTAACCTTGGCAGCCCTTGGGGCTGCTAACAACCGTCAAGCCCCCCGCTTAGCGGGGGCGATATGACTTATAAGCAATGCTGAATATAATTTAAACCCCATCAGCTTTCGACAATAATCGAAATAGACTTTAATCAGAAAGGACTAGTGTGTATAAATCAATCTGCCTATCAGTGTTTTTGTAATCACTGATGGCCCTATTTCCATGGATGTTAGACCTATTATTCCCCTATGCTGCCAAAAGATTGGTTAAATAATTTTTTATTGTCGCGCCAGATTCAATCCACTGATAATCGACCACTGTATCGTTACCGAATGAACGATGATGAGTTTGTGTCATTAAAATCGGCTTTAAGTACCACTGCTTTATTCGGTATTGATAACATCCACAAAACAGCTGGTTGGAATGCAGCGTTTGTGATTTACGCATCCGAGTGGTGGAGGCGTGAATATGATGGCAGCTCTTGGTCTTGGGACAAGCTATTCGCTTCCTTCAATGCCGATGTCAAAGTTTTATCAATTAATCGACGTAATGTATTGGTTGAAACTGGCTTGCGTTACTGGAAGCGCGAAGTGCGTAAAATCAATGACAGCTATCGTTATCTTGGAACTATCGCTATTGAAGGTGGCTTGCCACTTAATCAAATCACTAGCAAGTCCAATGATTGGCTGGGTAGGGTTTTCAGACAAGTTATTCCGAAATATAGCCGGTTGCAGCACACCGGTGTCAACGCGGAAAACTTAGTTGACGAATGTGATTACATCATTCCCAGAACCTATCAAAATGAGCAGGTGTTTGCGATTCTTGGCGACATGGTCAAAACGGTTGTCGAGTTCAAGCAGAAATATGCTTTGCAGGATTGCAATGATCCGATTGGCGTTTTAGATCAAAAATCGCCGACCTGGCGGGAGAACTTTCCATTACCTATCGGAACGGAAGTGGGTCAAACGTTACTTTCCGACATGGTGCTGATTGCGGCTAAGGTGTCTGATCAAAAGCCAAACCAACCATTTCGTGGTGTTCGTAAGCTGGGTGCTGATGGTGTTTTACAACTGCATTTTGAACTTGCTGGTTTTGTTCCAATTGAAAGACTCAATCTTGTCGAGCCGATTCCGTCGAGATTGGATGTAGAGTTAGTCAGTAGCGACGGCACTGTAAAGTCGTTAGGTGTGGCTTTAAAAACAACCTATCAAGGTAAACCCTCCCTGCAAATACAACGGTGTGCCAGTATCATTAAAGGTGATCAAGCGGCCAATGGGTATTGGTTGCGCTTAAGGCATTTATCCATGTTTATCTACAACGATGCGATTGCCGATTGCGAAGAACTTGATACAGAGGCACCCTGGACATTTTGCCAGCAAAACGATGACTGGATTTTGGAAGGTGTAGCCAGTATCAGCGCGCGCGCCAATCTGGTTAGGATTCTTTACCCCTCTCAGCTGCGGTGCCAGGAGAGCGAGAGCGTTGTTGTGTTGCAGACTTCGTCGCACAATCGCTTTATCGAAGCCAGCGGGATAATCCAGTTTTCTAATCATGACGGTGCGAATTTTGTCATTAAAACAGGGCAAGATGTTTCGGCGGATCGGTTTTATCTGCAAGGCAAATTACTGGAGTTTATCTCTCGCCCAATGCCGGTTTATCTAGGACTGCCAACGCTGGTTTGCGTGAATAACGAGAATGAAAGACGCACAGAGATTTCTGCTTCTAAATTGGTTGCACGATTAGCGAACACTCGAAACCCTTGGTCACCTGCATCCGATATTCATCACGGTGTTATTGAAATTCGTTATCAAGATAGCCAAGGCAATGTTCGGTTCCGAAAAAAATGTGCGATATTGCCCGAAGATTTTTTGGCTCGATTCAAACCATCGCCAAAATCACTGGATGGTCGTATTTGCTTGGACAACCTCGGCAGTGCTAAGGTTATTTGTGAATCAGCAATTCGATACACAATAAATTCAGAAATAAATGCTGTCTGTGTTGATTTGTATGCTGATAGCGCTCCGCCTGCTTATGTGGATTTGTCGTTATCTTGGCCACGACAGCCGGAAATGCTAACCGTCACGCTGCCATTTCCGGCGCGTGGTGGACAAATTATCAATTCAGAAGGGATTAAACAATCCTCAAGGCAACCCTTGTTCTTAGACCAACTTCACGGTTTTAGGCTCAGATTGTTCAATGAGGTGCCTAATAAAAACCGGCATTTGCAGATTGAATTAAGACTAAAAGACAACGTTTTGAGCGATGCTCGTGATTTGTATTTCCGCGATGATGTGAGATTTAAAGGCGCTGTTATCGAAATAGCCTTGATCGACTATCAAGAATGGTTTCAATCCTTCTTGGCGATTAGCAGAAATCTGGACAGTAATGTGTCGTTTGCCGTTTATGAAAATGGCACGGAATTACTTAAAACCGAGGTGTTTCGCTATCAATTTATGCTTCAGAGGGATTTGGTATCAGGCAGTGTCGAGCTGGACAGCATAGATCATGCGTCCTTGGGTCATGATCAAATTTCAGGCATTGAATTAAAGGCAATGAGACTGGCTCAACCGGAGCAAGCTCACATTACTCTCGAATCGCAACGTTCAGAGGAGGCACTGACTGGGCGTTGGTTCTTTTACCCAGAAAAGCGTGATTTAGGGAGTTGGTTGATTTATCCGACGGAATCTTCTTCGGTATCGCTTCGGCCTATTTTGTGGCACATCGGGGAACAAGCTGATGATTCTGAATTGTTCATCAATGGTGTAACAACGCTGCACCGTGCTGTAACGCTTGGTAATGATTATAGGCAAGAGTCAATCCGTAACGTCCTCAAAATAATGTGTTCCGATCATGAACACAGTGGTTGGAATTATTTAAGAAATCTGTGTAAACATTGTATGCATTTGCCAATGGCAAGCTTTGATGTATGGACTATTTCCGTAACCAGCACTGAAGTTTTGGCCAATTTGGTTTTCCAAATGGATGAACACTTTACCAAAAAGCTAGGTGAAGAACTTCCCGTTTTCTGGGAACTTATTCCAGTTCAGGATTGGATAGCTGCATTGCGCAGTTTGCAGAATTATCTGGGCAAAACAATTGATGATCCTGAGGATACGCAACTCATCATTGAAAGTCGGATTAAACGTATCACAAACCTAAATCAGTCGATGGTATTAATTTCTAGACTTCTCAAACAGGAGTTCTTCAATACGCCAGATCAAGAGCTTAATGCCATGAAGGGTATTCCCTTTGATGTGGTGAAAAATATAATCCGAGATTCGCAGCAGGAATTGGATAGACGACAAGCCGAAAGTCAATGGCCTGAGATGTTAAAGCCAGAGCTTATGGCTCGATGGTTACAACTGGATAAATCAGCCCAACGGTGGCTAACTCTTAATAGCATTACCGACCATCACCGAGCGGTTACGATTCTGCCCGTTCTATTAGCCATTTATTGCTCAACGCATTCAGCTCCTGATAATTGGCTGGGCGATTCCGTGAGCATTTTTAAAATCAACCGACTCAAAGCGTTTGACGAAGATTGGTTTAATGCGACGTTTTCGATTCTTCTGGCCTACTTATCCCAAAACCCCGCAACTTGATCATGCTAAATTATTTTCAGCCGCTTATCCGACAGTTATCAGAACGATCCGCAGAAGCCACATTGAGTATTTTGGGGATTAGTCATCCAGAGCTTCGTCAATTTCTTTCTGAGCAATTTAATAAACCTGTTGGTGATGCCAATAATTTTTTAGCCGACCCGGTTTTTGAAGCTATTTTCGGTTGGGAAGAAGCTAATATAACCATGGATAGATTGGCAGGTTCCATGTTAGAAAGGTCATTGGTCGATGCCATGGATGGTCCGCCCAATGAGCTAAAAGATTATGCCTTTCATAAGGAATGGAGACCTTATCAACATCAGTTAAAGGCATGGGAAAAGCTATCACTTAGTAATCCTCAATCGATCGTTATTACTAGTGGTACTGGATCTGGTAAAACCGAGTGCTTTATGGTGCCGGTCATCAACGACTTAGTACGTCAATACCAAGCACACAATCAATCATTAATTGGCGTTCAAGCGTTATTCATTTATCCACTGAATGCCTTAATTAACAGCCAACGTGATCGATTACGCGCCTGGACTCACGCTTTTGGCAATGGGGTGCGGTTTTGTCTTTATAACGGCAATACGCCTGAAAACGAAAAAGCGGCTAAGCAAGCAGCTAATCCCAATGAAGTCTTGTCGCGTACCTTGCTGCGTAATGCTCCACCACCATTACTAGTGACTAATTCCACTATGTTGGAATACATGTTGGTCAGGCAAGTGGATGCGCCAATCTTGGAAAAGTCACAGGGTAAATTGCGCTGGATCGTTCTCGATGAGGCACATACCTATATAGGATCGCAAGCGGCTGAATTGTCGTTGTTGTTGCGGCGGGTTTTGCATAGTTTTGGCGTTAAACCAGACGATGTTCGATTCGTCGCCACTTCGGCGACAATTGGGGATAAGGATAATGTTCCATTACAACGTTATTTAGCAGACCTGGCTGGAATTTCACCAGATCAGGTGACAGTGATAGGTGGTAATAGAAGTGTTCCGCCGCTGAATAAGCCAAAATTTAATTACAAGCAAAACACCCCGATCACAACGCTGGCGGAAATTGAGCCTGATCAATTAGTTTCAAAGCAACGTTATCTGGCATTGGAAGACCATCCAATAAGCCGAAAGATGCGTGATGAGCTCACACGAGGCTTGATCCCCAAAACCCTTGCTCAATTAAGCGACGCATTATTTAGCAATATTGAAGATTTAAAAACTAGGCAGCAACAAACGATAGCTTGGTTGGACTTATGCACAGGTACGGTGCTGCCGGATAAAGACAATAAGCCTAAACAACCTTTCTTACCCATCCGTTCGCACCTGTTTCATCAGGTGACCAATGGTCTTTGGTGCTGCGTAGACGCCAATTGCAGCCATAAACAATATTCGCATTTAGCCTATGGCTGGCAGTTTGGATATGTTTACAGTCAGCAACGGGAACGCTGCGAATGCGGGGCGCCAGTCTATGAATTAGTGTTTTGTAATGACTGTAACAGTCCACATTTGCAAGCTTTTCAGACTGATCAAGGCCAATTGATTCAAGTTCCGAGACAGACCATTGACGAATTTAGCCTCCATGTTGAGCCCGATAGTGATGATGAAAATGAAGAGGAGAAACCGTTCGAAAATAATACGGTAACGCAAAGCCAATTAGTTAATTTGACCGCTAGTCCTCATGAAGAATTCACCTACGATTTGGCACTTTCCTTTGAGAATAAGTTACTAGGCGACGATTCATCCAAAGGAACAAGGATTCATATCGTTGGGCAGGAAGATGGTGAGCGTTGCGGTCAATGTGGCTATGTGCCGGATAGAGGCGAACAACATGTGTTCCGCAGGTGTTTGCTAGGTACACCTTTTTATGTAAGTAACACGGTGCCAACTCTACTAGAGTTTTGCAAAGATGGTAAGAATCCACTGGAAAGCCCCGGCCGCGGAAGAAGGCTCATTACATTTACCGACAGTCGTCAGGGAACAGCCAGGATTGCGGTGAAGATTCAACAAGATTCTGAAAGAAATCGGTTGAGAGGGTTGGTATATGGGATGGTCGCTAGTCGAGGTGTCGATGAGGCGAGCGGTGAACGTGAAGAGCTTGAAAAAAAGCGAGATGACTATCAATCCAAAGCTGAAAAATTTAAAAAAATGGGCATGCCAGCTGAGGCCGAGGATTTTTTAAATTTTGCGGAGGAAATACAACAACGCATTAATCAATTCGGCGATATAAAACCCCTTGCTTGGCAAGAAGCCATCGATACCTTACAAGGTAGTAGTGATATTTCCAAAGCAATGTTGGAGTATTACCGCAGTCTGAATTCTGTTTTATTTGGCGAACATGGTGGAGAAAAAACTCTAGCTGAAATGTTACTAATCAGAGAGTTTTATCATCGTCCAAAGCGCCAAAACACGTTAGAGACTTTGGGCTTGGTTGCTGTTCAATACCCAGCCTTAGAGTTTGTTAAGAATCTACCACCAGAATTCAATAAGTACGGGTTAAACATAGATGAATGGAAGAATTTTTTAAAAATCAGCCTTGACTTCTTTGTTAGGTCAAATTTTGTCTCTGTCAAGAACGAGTGGCTGAATTGGATAGGCGTTAGTATTTTTCCGAAAGTATTATTGGCACCCGATTCAAAAGAAGCCACTGGAAAACGTATAACCAAGTGGCCTTTAGTTAGAAAAGGGAGAAATCATCGTCTAGTTCGAATTTTGGCACATGCATTAAATTTGCGGTTAGGCAATAATTTGAATGAGGATATTGTAAATCAAATCATGAGAGCAGCATGGAAGGCGCTGACTCAAGAATGCAAAATTCTCACATCTGTCGCTGGAGCACTAACTTATCAGATGAATTTGGATCAAATCGCATTTACAGGTATTAAAAATGCGTGGATTTGTCCCGTGACTCATCGCTTATTAGATACCACGTTTAAAGGAATCACTCCTTATTTACCTTATGAGGCAAATGAAAAAACTGCAGTTTGCAGATCAGTAGCAGTTCCAACTCTGCCGAATAAGCACGATTTTAATTCTGACCAGGAAAGAATTAGCTTTATTAGGCAATGGATCGCGTCTAATGAGCAAATTACTGAGCTAAGGCGACAAAATCTATGGACTGATTTGAGCGACAGAATTCTCGAAGGTGGTATCTTTTTTAGATCAGCTGAACATTCTGCTCAACAACCAGCTAGTCGTTTACAAGAATTTGAAAAACTATTTAAAGCCGAGAAACTAAACGTATTAAGTTGTTCTACGACCATGGAAATGGGCGTTGATATTGGGGGGATTTCGGCAGTTGCCATGAATAATGTACCGCCACATCCTGCCAATTATTTGCAAAGGGCTGGACGAGCCGGCCGTCGTCAAGAGACTCGTGCATTATCTTTTACGATCTGTAAGGACAATCCCCATGAACGTACAGTGTTTAATAATCCATTATGGCCTTTTGCCACTCATGTTAAGACTCCATATATCACACTGAATAGCGAGAAGATTGTTCAGCGGCATGCGAATTCTTTAATTTTTGGATACTTCCTTAAGCAAATAGTTGGCGTTTCACAAAAACAAAATACCTCATTAGATTGTGGATGGTTTTTTTTTAAGGAAGATGACCACTTATCGCAGTTTCAGCGATTTTGCGCCTGGGTTTTAGAGTTTGACACTTTGTCTATGCCATCAAGGCTCACAGAAGGGTTGGATGCACTTATTAAAAACACAGTTTTTGGCGGTATACCAATTATCAATATCACAAAAAAATCAATTGATGTTTTAACAGATGTTAATGAAAAATGGCAATCTGAATATTTACCTTTGCGAGCTGAATTTGATAAGAGCGAACACTTAATCGCAAACGATGCCGCATATAAAAAGAGGGTAGAGCGCGACCTTGAGCGACTAAAGGGAGAATACTTATTAGCTGAATTAGCGACGCGAGGGTTTCTACCCTGTTATGGTTTTCCAACTGGTCTTGGATATTTTGATCCTTATAGCATTCATGATTATCTGCAAATCAATCAGAAAAAGGAAACTTCAAGAGACGATAACCAAACTCGTATTCGTGATAAACCGACTAGGAGTTTATCAGTTGCAATAAGAGAATACGCTCCTGGTTGCGATATTGTTTTGAATGGTTTGGCTTACCGGTCGGCTGGTTTAGCTTTAAGTTGGCATAGTCCTGAAAGTGGATCAACAGAACTTCAAAAAGTTATGACTGCCTGGCGCTGTGACCATTGTGGCGCGATTGATCATGCGTTAAGTATCTCCGCTGATAGCAATTGTAACCAATGCGGTGAACCAATAAGTTCCGATCATAGACGCGAGTTTATCGAACCAGCAGGCTTTGCCGTTGATTTTTATTCCTCGCCTCATACAGATATTTCGGCGCAGCATTACGTTCCAGTCAAGGAGCCTTGGGTTACAGCTAAGGACATCCTTCGTCCTTTGCCTAATACTAAGTTGGGCTACTTTCGTTCAGGCAGTCGAGGAGAAATTTTCTATCACAGTTCAGGGGAACATGGACATGGATATGCAATGTGCTGGCACTGCGGTAGGGCGGACTCAATGTCAGCAGATGGAACACTACCCGATGTTTTTACTAGACCTCACAGAAAATTAAGGGGAAAACCAGAAGGCGAAAATGATGCTTGGTGTAGTGGCAATGACAATCAATTCTCCATAAAAGAGAAGTTGCATCTTGGCTATATCGATCATACCGATGTTTTTGAGCTTTATTTGAAGCATACGAATGAGCAAATGTTGCTCAGTTATTTGGATGATGACAGCAAAAAAATTGCTTGGACATTAGCTGTCGTTTTGCGTCAAGCACTCGCAGAAATTCTTGGTATTAACATTGAAGAGATTGGGTATGCCGTAAAGCCAACCAAACTAACACAGTGTAAATACCAGGTAGCAACCATAGTCCTCTATGATAAAAGTAGTGGAGGAGCAGGTTTTTCATCCTCGGCTTATCGGTATTTTGATGAATTGTTTTCCAAAGCAAGAGAATATCTGCATTGTAGTTGCCAAGGGGTTTGTCAGAATTGCCTACTCGGATATGACACTCGTTTCCATGCCGAATACCTTGACAGGAATTTGGCCTTAAATTTTCTATCGGATGAATTCATTCAGTTATTGGCCTTGCCAGAGCAACTGAAAATATTAGGCCCTGACTCAAAATATACTGCTGAAACGTTATTTTCTGAAATTTATCATGCTGCAGCAAAAGGGGCATCAAAGCTGCGATTATTTCTGCAAGGCGATCAATCGGACTGGGATATTTTAAGCTCTCTAAGAGATAAGCTTTATCAGTGGCAACAACTATTTTCAGAGGTAAATTTAGTCATAAGTAACTTTAATGAAAGTAGCCTTAGTGACATTAATAAGGAAGATTTATGGGTTCTGTTCCGAATGGGCATTAGGCCAGTTATTGTTGATGAAAAAGCCATATCAAAACATTTAGTTTGCCAGATATTGTGGAATGACAGGCAGTTAACGTTTGCATCGTCTAATTATCGCGCGGCAGTTGTAAACAATGATTGGCTTCTTGATCCAGACAATATATTGATTTTTTCAAAAAACTTTCCAGAAATACCGATACATAATTATCTCGATGAAAAGAGCCTGAAACTAGTTTCAATACAAAGTGATGTTGAGTTAGAAATTCTGGCGCAATGTAATGGACGACTGAATCAATTTGCAAATCATTTCTGGCAACACCTAATCAATGAGCATAAACCGCTTCGGCAGCATTTTGCCAATGGAGATGAATTAGTTTCTGTTTTATATTCTGACCGTTATTTATATTCTCCTTGGACTCTTATTTTGATCGCTGAATTGATAGATGGGTTAAGAGATTTATTGCGTGACACCTGGGGTAACCCCATTATAAGAATTCATTCAGCTCCCAAACGAGATAAAAATAATTTTCAAAAACGTGGATTGTTCGCAGATTGGGTTGATGATTCTATGCGATTAAGTATTATTGAAAAATACTTTTTTGAAATGAATGAAAAATGCGAGGCTACAGTATCAGACAAAATTCAACATGGAAGATTAATGAAGCTTAATTGGAAAACAGGTAATACAACAACTATACGGTTTGACCAGGGTGTAAGTTATTGGAGTTGTTCTGACAGGCCCCCATACTTTGATAATTCCTCAGATAACCAAAGACAAGTGGAAGATTTGATGTCTTTGTTGAAAACAATCAATGTTAAGAATTATCAGAATTTTTCTACTCAAATATTCATAAAAGAAAGATAAGAGATAAAATACTTTCGGGCTTTAAAATCTCTAAGAAAGACCTTACTGTCACCGATTGAATGCTTTGCAAAATGTGGGCGTCCATGTACGGTCTTTAATAAAATATTAAAGCAGCCTCTTGTAAATGCCAAATGTAAGGTGGTATGAACGCACAGTTTCGACCCATTCCAGGCTGTCGAGGCACTTAGTCAGTTTTCCGGTTAACAGACATTCGATCTTACTTATTTTCCTTCGTAATTGAGAAAAGGAGTTATTATTGAAATTTAGAATATACTCTCATAGTTATCTTTTTTTTGAAAACTAGACAGTCCGTATCGTTTTGTCTAATGTTGCAAGTTTTAACGCCGAAGCTCACCCGCCAGCGCCTCGCCACAAAACCTGAAAATACCAAAGAGCTTGCGGGCGTGGGTCTGGGGTGGAGCGCCCAAGTTAGACATGTGCGCCTGATGCGAGCCGCTTAAAGTCAAGAACAAGCTCGGAAAGCTCTGACGCAATGACTTCTAGTCTCCTAAACATAACACCTGACCGAACTTTGAACTGCAATCGTGCCTCTTCGGCGGCATCAAAGTCACCTTTATTCACAGCAGCCTCGGATGCTTCGCATATCGTGTCGAGATTTTCAAAAATTACTGTGTGTACAAAGTTAACAAGCCCAGCATCGGCAACGCTCAGTTGCTCAAAAATTGCTTGAGCTTCATTTAGTTTATCGCCAGCAAATATGTCTTTTAGCTTGCCTCGGATTTGTGTGAAAAAAATCATTTCGATTTCACCACAATCAAATTTTAATTCTTGATATCGCCTTCCCGTTTTAAGCGCACGATATTCACCTGCAAGCTCAAGTAACTTCTTGCCTGCTTCTGGTTGGGTGAAATCAAAATCTCGGAATCGTGTTATCCAGCGCGTTAAATTTTCATTGGCATCCAACAGCTTTTTACATACCGTTTCAAAGCCGTGAGAAGCTGCATGGAAATCAGGAATTGCAATACCTATAAGTGGCTTTAAAAGCTTTATAAGCTTCTCAACGGCTCCCAAGCCGGTATCGGCTTGATCCCACGGGTCTTTTAATTCGGCCATAAGGCCTCCTTATCTTGGATTGTCTATTGTCTAACTTATAAGCATTTATACGTCGTGCGCAGCATGACGTATAAATGCTTATAAGTTAGATATCATGATTTTGATTCGATACCGGATTTACAGCCCCGCGCCTATTTGTAAAACAATCGTATATCCAACTTGGCGGGAGGTCAGTCAGCAGCGATACAAATTGCGACATTGACTGTCCCTTTGGCTCTATCGACATGTAGTGCAATAGGGAAGTTTTATCAAGACACGCATAAAATCTGGCACGTGCTTGGATTTGCTCCTTTTTGATACCTGAGAGTTCTGCACAGGTATCAATAAATGCAAAGTTTTCGGCTGACCTTTTTATTTCAAGGGATTCTAATTGACTAACCGCACTGGCAGCTAGCTCTCGCATTTTTTCCCCTCTAGTTTCACGTTGTACTTTGACTGTAACCAAAATAAAACTGATGGAGAGTAAAGCAATTGAAAATGCCAACAGGTTCTTGGATATGACAGGAATGATAATTGAATCACCATTGATATCTACAAAGCTTAGGTAAAATTGTGAGACTTTTTCAATGATAGGTAGATAGCATCCATATAACCACGCTGTAATGGATGCAATATATATGATGCCAACTCCAGTCCCATGGTCTATATTAAACTTCACGCCAAGTATTTTTAAAATGAGCCAAGAAGTAGGTCTATTTGCAAATGCCCCGTCCGGAAGTCCAAGAGTTCTTTCAATTTCAGAAGCTCGCCCAATTAACGCATTGTAAAGTTGGTCGTTTCTCTCATTGTAGATTGCAAGTGCAATAGTAACTATGAGTCCAAAAAATGAAAGAACAAATCCATGCATTTCATGGGTTTTTTCTGACATTGCCGCTACAGTTGCAAAAGGAATAAATGCAAGTAATTTAAACCTAATATCAGTAAGTGTACGGAAATTATCCGCAACTTGATTGTACTCATTTAACAAGGCTGATTGTCGCAACTGGTCCATTTATCTTCCTAGAATTAATAGCATTTTTAATTTTGGATAATCAGTGATTCAAGATATGGCGCTATTCGGTTAATCGATTTATTTATTAGCTTGTTGATGAAAATTGCTTCAATTACCGGAACGTTTGCAACAACATTGCAATTTGAGCTAATAAAAGTACAGCCATTATCATGGCTGTATAAGGACAGGCCATCAGACCCTCCCGTAGGTTCTCCTTCCTAGCGCAGCCATCTTTATTTTCGAAGATTCGATCCCAATCTTCGGCTGAAACTTGTTTGTCATTGAGAATCATATTAAGTTTTTGGGCTGCCTCTTCAATCCAGATGATCTTGGTTCTGAAATAAATTATTCGTAACCATCCGGCAGCAATCAGCACCAACCCTATAAAAGCTGCAATGAACTGATGTCCAGAGAAAGCAGCAGTGAAGCTTGAAACGGTGAAAAATCCACCAGAGGCGCCGAGCCAGCCTTCTACTTTGTCATCTAATGTGACTCTACGTGTCCTCAATTCATTGAGAGTCTCTAAGGCAAGTTGTTTTCGGTCGACACTCATAATTTCTTACCCCCATAATAAAAGCCCAAATTATTAGCAATCGAGTAATAACATTTTCTATCCAATTCTTTAGATAAATTGCTATGCAAAAACTTCATGGATATTATATTTTTGGAACTTTATATCTGATTACTAATAACAGTTCCTCTAGTTTATCTATTTGATCAGCAGCAATGGATAAATTAAAAGTTTTATCAATCTTTATATCTTCAGTTTTACCGCGACATAAACTTATTTCGCTGCTGATTTTCGCCAAATCAATGGCAGAATCATCTATGCTTATTGCGTATGTTCCAGGATCATCTTTAACTTGAGCCAAAATCATCACTTCTTCAATCGCCGGTTTGTCGATGATTTGAACCATATAAGGCAGTCTCGTTTTATCAATTTTCAAATCAATCGAACCATTCTTTTTCAGCATATGCCAATCGTTTGGCATATCATGCCTCATGTTCAATGCGACGTGCAGGCCGGTATCAGCAAGAGCTTGGGCAATATTTTCAAGCTGTTTTGATAATGATTTGTTAGCTGCTGCTTTGAGCAGTTCCCCACCTTCATTTGCAATGTACTTAATATGAACGATGGCGTCCGAAATAGTTTGGTAATCGAATTGCCGTATCTTCGGTAATTCCAGCCGCCATCTGCTGATAACGCCCGCACCTTCAAAAGGTAGATAACGTTCGTCTTTAAAATTACTGTGAAAGATACCCTGTGCGGGAGGCGAGCGAGGGCCTGGCCTAAACAAGCCTAAAAAAATAATGTTCAGCCACACAGCCGTCAGACTGTGATATAGCCGTATTGAATGAGCTTTTTAATCCAGCGCGGTGCGTTGCGTTGGACGGTGAGTGCTTCGTAGTCTGTCGCGGCATCCCGGTAATAATCGCCGCGCTGGATCAACAAAAACACCATTTTCAGTAATTTGTGGGCGATGGCAAAAATGGCGCGCTTGCGCCCGCGTCGTATCATCAAACTCTTGAACTTGTCCTGCAACCCGCAGCGGGTCCGGCTAGCCGCATTGGCCGCTTCGCATAAGATACGGCGCAGATAAGGATTGCCTTTGCGCGTCCTGGCCGATTTACGTTTGCCAGCCGATTCGTTTTGGCCAGGACAGACGCCCGCCCAAGAGGCTAATTTGGCCGGCGATCCGAACGCATTCATGTCGTCGCCAATTTCGACCAATAACAGCGCCGCGCTGAGCTCATCGATACCCGGTAGGGTTTGCAGAGTTTGCAGTATCGCCTGGTAAGCACTCAGGCTGCTCAGTAGAGTTTGACGAAAGCGCAGGCTACGGGCCTCCAATTCGTCGATATGCGCCATCAGTTCGCGAATAACGAAACGGTGGCTATCCGACAAATCCCCGTCCAAGGCCTCGCGCAATTCGTCGGGCGTGGCCTTCAGACGCGGGTCAGCATGGATCAGCAATTGCGCGGGTGTTTCGCCGTCCAGCAAGCCCCTGATCATGGCTTTGGCCGATTTGCCATATAAATCACTGACCACGACGGACAGTCGAATGCCGGCATCGGTCAATAGTTTGTGTAGGCGGTTTTTTTCACCGGATGTAATGCCGGTTAGCTTCTGCAGTTGTCGGGCGATCAGGCGATAGTCCCGAAAATGCTGAGGTGGCACGAAGCCGCCTCGCAGCAAACCGCTTCGCGCCAGAATCGCCAGCCATTGAGCGTCGGCAATATCGGTCTTGCGTCCGGGCACTTGTTTGACATGGCGGGCATTAACCACGGCCAAGTTCAAACCATACCATTCCAAGGCCGCATACGGGCTCTTCCAATAAATGCCGGTGCTTTCCATTACCACGAGTTCCGGATGAAAAGCAGCCACCCACGCCGCCATTTCCCGACGGTCCCGTTTAAAGCCGCCAAACTCGCGTATTTCGGTGACGATATCGCCGGTTTCGGTTTCATACAAGAGACAGACTGTTAACTTGGCTTGGTGAACATCCAGTGCCGCAACACAACGATAGACGGCCGTTAAAGTTGATTCCATCATGACCTCCCAGGGTGTAAACTTAATGAGTCGGGAGGCGGCAGATGTCGGACTGAATCACCTTCAGGCCAGAACGACCCGAGGTCTTATTACTGTGCGATCTCTTAGGATTTATGCCGGGGTACGAGTCAGTCCGACAGGTCACGTTAAGTTTCAGGATTAAATCTCTAAAATTTTGATCGACCTCGTTCCGCCGCCTCCCGCACAGTATCTTTCATTTACCGGGGCGATGCAGCACCTTCATGATCGTTAAGTTCGAACATGCCACTATCATTTTGTCCAGCGCTGACGGCAACTGCATTGATTGGAATTTTATACGTGCTAAATCTTGGATCTTCCTCCTCGGTATTTTCTTCATAACCTTTTCCACCTATCGCCGTATTGCGGAATTTGTTCTCCAGGAGGGTCAATGTTGCATTGATACCCGTATACGGGCCAACAACACAAGGAATCGACACTGAGACAGATTTAATACGGCGTTTGTAATGGCCTGGAAAATCTAAATCGAAAATTGCTTCGGGTATTACGAATTCGCATTTTCCGGTTTCCCGAAGCTGGATTATCGCTAAGGGATCTAGCTGATAGAGCGATAAGTGCTTGGTAATTTCGTAATCGTACCCGCGTTCGTTTTGATAGGCGGATTCCAACTGTTTCAAACCAACATACAATTGCTCCCCAGCTAACAAACCTTCGTGTCCGGCATCGAAATAGCCTGGCTGGATAAAGTTGGAGTTGCTCAACCCACGTTCAAACTGAAATGTCTTTTCGGCTTTTTTGGCCAAATCGTAAGCGAGGTTGTAAACCTGGCGATACAAGGTTTTCAAATTACCTCGCATCCAGGTATAGAGTTCTTCGTTGGAATATTTATTTTTTAAGAACTCTTCGACTTCAGTCGCATTGTCGATGGCTTTTTGTTGATTGGTGATCTCCTGGTTGGCTATGGCAATCCGAATTTGCTGTGCGAGGATTTGTTTATCAATTTGTTTTAGATCGAAGCCAGCAGCATTTGCCTGAAATACTCGTTCTTGATAAGAACGGGTAAAAGTACCTTTCCTCCCAGCTTGTGTTGAGTCAAATGTATGTTCTGCCGCATCGGTTTGCATCCACCGCGCAATTCCTTGAGCAGCACTACCAAAATTGGAACCTCCAATTGTAAAATTAGCTCCAACCCCAATTGGAGTTGCAAAGGCACCAATGGTTGGAATCGCATGTAAAATACTTGCAAGACTTTCTATTTTCCCAATAGCATCTTGCAAGTCAGCCGCTTCACTTGCTTTATCCATTTCCTCTTTTTCAAACGGAATCAATTTCAATCCAGTGTCACCATCCACTGTGACAATTTCATTGGGAATACCATTAAATTCCGCCGTAGCACCGGGAACTAAACTTTCATCCAAACCAGCAAGTTTCAGATAGTATGTCATCCGTTCTTCTGGTGCTTTGCGGTTTTGCTGCAAACTTTCGATATTTTTTTGCGCTTCCTCAAGTTGTTGTTTCTTGATTTCCATCACTAGGTTCTGCATCACACTTTCATGTTTCGCCCGGATTAACGCGATGGTTTCATTGTCTTTTTTCTCAATTGCCGACAACATAGCACTAAAGTGGACCCCGAAATCCGGACAGTAGTTTAAGCTATACCCTGTTGGAAAATGAGGGGTAGGAAATGAGTGAAAACAAACGGAAGCTGTTCACGGGAGCACAAAAAGCTAAGGTTGCATTGGAGGCTATTAAGGGGGCGAAGACGATTAATGAAATCGCTCAAGAGTTTGGTGTTCATCCGACTCAGGTCAGCCAATGGAAAAAGGAATTACTGGAGAATGCCGGCAGTTTGTTTGAAGGCAAGCGCGGGCCGAAACCTGTCAATGCTCAGAGTGACCCGGATCGCTTGTACGCCAAGATTGGTCAATTGAATATGGAACTGGACTGGCTTAAAAAAAAGTCTGGGATCAACCTGTAGAAGAACGCCAGAAATGGATTGATCAAGAGGATGCGATAGCACTCACAGCACAATGTGAGCTGCTGAGTATCACACGTTCTGTAGTCTATGAGCAGGGTAAGCGATTGTTAAAGGCGGTCACCGAAAGTGATCTTCGATTAATGGAGTTGCTGGATGAAGAGTACACGCGACATCCTTTTTATGGCTCACGTCGGATGAAACGTTACCTGAAGGACTGCGGCTATGTCGTGAATCGTAAAAAAATTCAGCGGTTAATGCAAACGTTAGGATTATCCGGCATGGCGCCGGGTCCCGATACCAGCAAGCCACAGCCGCAGCATAAGATTTATCCCTACTTGCTCAGAGGCGTCGAAATTAGTCGCCCCAATCAGGTATGGAGTAGTGACATTACTTACATTCGATTGCCCCGTGGCTTTGTCTATCTGGCCGCGATTATCGACTGGTATAGCCGTAAAGTGCTGGCCTGGCGGCTATCGAACACGATGGATGCGGGTTTTTGTGTGGATTGTTTGGAAGAGGCCATCCAGAGCTATGGTATGCCGGATATTTTTAATTCTGACCAAGGCTCTCAGTTTACCAGTGAGGCTTTCACCGGTGTACTGATTCAGAATGGCATCACGATCAGTATGGACGGACGCGGCCGGGCATTGGATAACATTTTTGTCGAGCGGCTGTGGCGTACCGTGAAATATGAAGACGTGTATTTGAACAAGTACGACAGTGTAAAGGACTTATTGATGGGTTTAACGCACTACTTTTTGTTCTATAACCAGGAACGCTATCATCAATCACTGGGTTACAAAACGCCCCACGAGGTGTATCAAACAGCTATTGGCGGAGGAGCAAAAATTATCGATAAATTTAACGGTACGGAGGAAGTTCCAAAATCCGTTCACACGAATTGGGACAGCGCCATTCAGCTGGAGCATGAACAGGGCTCTAGCTTAAACTAGACCAATATTTGTCTGGACAATGGGGTCCACTTTAGCACCACCCAAGGACTTCAACTCATTACATAGCTCAAGAGCTTTTTGTAATAAATAATAGAAGCGGTAATTCGGCATCGGCGTATTGAGGTCGTTCAATACCGAATCGATACTTAAACCTTGGGCTGCCGCCTTGACCAATAGCGCCGGATCAATCGGCGGTTCAAATAATGGCAGCTTGCGGAACACGCCCTCTATATTTAGGCAATGGCGGATTTTATAAAGTCGGTCTGCTACCATATCCCAATAACCCATCAACTTAGGGTTATTCGGGATACAAAAATACAATGTTTTTGCGAAGCCAAAAATATTGGCAAAGCCAATTTCTCTGGTTTTGAAATCAATAGATCTAATCGGTAAATTAGTTTGATTGCTGAATGGTGCAGCCAATTCCAATTCCACCATTGCATTGCCGAAGGCATCCCATTTGTCCAATAAACCGAGGTATGTTTGCGGTTTGATTTTGCCACGTTTTGGTATCATCATTGGCCGCCGGCCAAGAATGTGTCCGGCAAGCACATACAGTTGGGTGGCTTGATTGATGGTCTCAATCGTATCCTGACGGAAAAGGTAATCACCCCATGCCAGAAGATTATCGATGTATTTCATGACCACCCATTTCATGTAGGCGACGGGACGGCTTCGGGCAACGACATGTGGCATGAATGGCTTATTGCGCCATTCATTGATGGCATCATTTTTCGTATTCGGGGCGAGAAAATAGAAAATGCTATCTAAAATCCGTTTACTATCGATTTTTTTGAATGGTTGGAATTGCCAGAAACGGTTGTCCTCATTGTCATCGGCAATCGGATTGAACACAAAGTGAAACCAAAGCATGGCTTCTTCAAAATGCTGGGCTTTGCTTAAAGCATCGGCCAATAAAATTGGCGTGTGGAAAAATAGTTCCCAGTTGTAAAGCGAATAAGGGCGTTTTAGCTCGTGATAGATAACGGGAGTTCCAGGATTATCATCCTGGTCGAATGGACCGAAGTCATCCAATGAAATTGACTGATTGTAGCTAAAGAACTCCTCAAGTTTTCCAAGGTTTACGGTTTTTAATAAATTTGGAGAGTGGGAATTGTAGAAGCCTAACGAATTAATATTAGCATTAACATAATTAAATAATACGGTATTTAAGTTTACTTCAAACGTAGCGTCATCATTACCCCAAGAACCATCTGCTAACTGTAAAGATTTTATATTATTGGAAGCCTTTTGAAATACAGTTAGACCAAATTCTGATTGAATACTAGAAGGTAAGGTATCTAATCCTTGATTAACATTTCTATCGTTTTCAAATTTACTTCCAGTAAAAGTGAAGCCTTTAAATGTCCTAACATCATTAGCTATTAAATCTTCAACATGAATTGTAATTTTGTCATCGGCGATATCCGGAATAAAAGTAAATTTCTCTATCTCTCTTCCCGGCGCGAAATCAAATGCAAGGGTATTGTTTGAAAGTTGTTTTTGCGTCCATTTTCCATTTCTATACTCACTCCATCCCATTTTGATCTCATAAAAATCAATTGGAGTTGATTTCTGTATTCCATCATTTGCTTTTCCGAGTGTTTCAAAATTACCAGATGTGGATGCAGGATTAGGTCTAGATTTTTTCATTATTTGTGGAAAAAATACAAGCAACCGTCCATTCCAAGCAACAGGCGTCAAATAACAACCGTTGTCGATTACTTCTTTATTATTGTTTACCAAATCATAACTCGGTATATCAACCTGCATTTTTTCCCAGGGATACCAGTTCATTTCGTCTAGCGCAAGATAACGGTAATAGAAAATGTATGGCGCATTGCGGATACGTGAAAAGACATGCAATTTGGCATTTTCACTCCATTTAACCTTGCCATCCACGGTAGATCGAGTGCCGTCTATATAAAATCCAACGACTTCCATATTAGATACTTCATCCACTTTATACAGATACGATTTCAGCGCGTCGGTGACATTTTGCTTGCTAATATCTTTTTGTAAGAGTTCGCTTTCCAGCTCTTTAAAGAATGGACTTTTATCGTCCCGCAGATTACTTTCGATCCAGTTTTCAGGATACAAAAAGACCTTCCTATTGGCCTCCCAGACACGATAACGTTGCATCCAATTCCAGCGATCACGATCCAAAACATCGCTGGCAATGCCTATTTCGGTTTTAGTAGTGGGATCGAGTTTTGACTCCAATCCAAGGAAGCACCGCTGAATGAATAATTGTACCGACGATATTCCCTGCTTGATCCGCGAAGTTTCCATGCAAGCATCCATCTGCACGTCAATCAAGAAATATTCGAACAAACCATCCGCATCCACGACATTCCAAGCGATAAGCTCTGATTGTTGCATCAAATAAGCGGTCAACGCATCCCGTTGATGATTGCGTAGTTGATCGTTCAGCGGCTTGACGACTTGCTCCCAATCGGTTTGGTTATAACGCGCACGTATGGCGTTTTTGATGCTATCCGCAATAAAACGGCATTTTTTAAAATTGGAAGCAGGGACTGCCCAATCGAAGAGAAGGTTAATATCCACGCCGATTTTATCCGCCACTTTTATAGCTTTTTGCAGCTTAAGCAGATTTTTTTCGTTGCGGTAATCTGTTAATTGAGTGATATTAAAATGATCGGGAGCAATTAATTTTTCGATGCGATCTTTTTTCCAAGTGGTCAACTCAACAATTTTTTCGCTAAGTTTTGTAACATCAGATGTTGTATCGTAAGTCCAATGCCAGAATTCAAGTATGTTTAGCTTAGTTTGCGATAGGGAATTTCGTAGCCGGGTATAAGCCTCCAGGCGAAACCATTGTTTCAAAGTCAAGGCATTGAAATCCAGGTTATCAAACTCCACCCTGTGTTCATCCAAAAATTGAATTTCATCGGCGCTCATGTCAAAACCTGAAACCAGCATGGCTGCTTTTTTCAGGAGAATTAACGCAGGTTCTGCTTGCTTTGAGGCAAAGTCAGGGATTAATGCGGTTGACGGAATTGCGGCAACTGCTGAAGCAGGTGTTTTCCAGAAAATGTTTTTAAGTTCAACACCTGTTGTATTCAGCTTATACAATTTGCCCGCGATAAGTTCTATAGCATCGCTCCACCACTCATTATCGGGGTCATCCTGGCGAGTAAAATTGAGTGCAACCCCATCAATACTAACACTAGGCGCGGTATCACTGTCTTTTACGACAAAGGTAAAATTGGCATTAGTGGACGGGATAAGGTATCCGCTCCAATTTGTTTCAACCGGTTTGGCGCTGTCTTTGATTTTTTCAAATATGTCATAGATAGGCGCAGCCGGAGTGCCCAATTTGAGGGTTTTTGAAACCAGTTGATCGGTTTCTTTACTTTCCAGTTCAGCAAATCCTGCTAGGATGTCGATGACAAACCGATGCGTTAATTGCTGGCGCAGATAAGGCAAGAAAATTTCCAAAAATGCAACGCGCTTTTTTGGTGCGGTATTTGGATCGGGGTCGCCATCAGCAATAGTCGCTATCGGAACACTGACATCACCTGATTTAATGATGATTTCGATTGCTGCTTTTTCTGCAACTGTCTTCGTTTTCTCATCGGCAAACACGCCAGAAAATACTTCTTTAAATAACTTAGCTTGTTGCTTTTCAATACGGGCAAGTGCCGGATTCCAATTAGAATCAGTGCTTAAACCTTTAAAATCATTGACCTCGGTATCAGTCAAGATTCCGGTAATCTGTATGGTGCCAGCGGTTTTATCGTACTTCAATTTGTTTTTCAGCGTCTTGGTATCAGGAACAATAATATCCAGATTTTTCGGCGCATTGGTTTGAAAAACATTTGTTCCATCCAAATACCCGATAAGCTTATCTACTACTGGTGTATCAAACAACAAACTGGCTTTAGACCTAACCAGATCGGTTGTCGCCTTCTGTTGGATATTTGTTTTCTTTGCTACTGGATCAGTGATGTTAGTATCGGCGGCTAGGTCCTTATGTTCCTCATCGATGGTATTCAAGCCATCGTACAGTTTTTTGCTCAGCAGAAGAACTGTCTTTTGGTTGGGTGTGAACGGTTTCTTTTCATCATCAAAATTTCTGATGATGTAATTGAGTTGCTGATAAGTAAAACCGGCATCTTCCATTTTCGTCCAACGCCGCATAAACTTATACGAAGCATCGGCATCTTTAAAAATGTCGCCAAACAATGGCAAAATACTCAAAAATGCAAGAATTCTTAATCCCAAAACTTTCGACAACAAACGATATCTATAAAGTAAGGATAAGTTTGTCAGTGTTAACTTATCTTCCATGTTTGCTGCTTCCATGATGGACTGGATGTCATCAGCAGAAAAGTTCAATGCCGCCATTACAGCGGGCAGGTGATCCGTTAATTTTGCATCGCCGGTTAGATAATTCCCCTTGGCATCGGCTTTGAACACCTTGTCGATACCTAAGATGTTGTGGGTCAGGAATAACCGTCTATACAACGACTTTTCACCAGACATGCTGATCGTTGTCCAGAAACACAGCAGTTTAATAAGCTCCAAGCCGGTTTTGTCCAACAGCTTAGATACTGCCACCAACTGATGAATAAGCCTTGGGTTTATATCAAATACCTCAATGCAGATATCTTCCCCAAAGTCATCACAGTCGCCGCAATTGTCGCCGAGGTTATTGCAACCTTCTGACGAGTTTTCGTCACACAGGATTTCGGCTGGTCGGCTACCAGTACTCGTTGGTGTTGTTTTCGCCACACTCAAGCCAATAATTGCCTTGTCTACTTCGTCAATTGTCCAACCCAGTTTCCGCCAAAGACGTAGAAAACGATGAATCTTGTCGTATTCGGCAACTGTCAGCGGCGTGCCGTCCAAATGTTGTAGCAACGCGGTATCGAAGTTGCAGCTATCTTGCTGATCAAATAACACCAGATAAATTTCGTCATTAATTAACAGAAAAATACCTTTTTCACCTTTGTCGCCAATGAAAATCAAGTTATTCAGAGCACTTGGATCTCCAGGTGTTTGCGGATCAGTAAAAGTAATTTTTCCGGTAAGCCGATCAATACTAGCGACTTCTTTAAAATTATTACCCACGACAGCTACGGTGCGCGGTGTTCTATCTGGAACATATATTTTGCAATCTTTTACGATAGCAAATGAACGGCCAGTATTTTCGATAGCAGCTTTTGATTCTCTAAGTGTCCTAAAAATTTTGCCATCTACGCATTCCCTGCCGCTCTCTATCACAATCATCTTACCGACTTTCTCGAAATAGTATTTCACCCAGCAGATGATGTCTTTGTCGCAAATTTCGGGTTCGTCGTCGCAAGATTTTGGACACTTCAACGATTTTTTATCGGTCAACAGATCGATTTGTTCCCGCAATAAAGGAACTAACTCAGCCAGTTTTTCGCCTTTAACCAAGTCCTCAGCCATCTTGTCGAGTCCGTGAACTTTGGAGTAATTCTGTAGAAACCGATAACTGAAGTGCAGGCTTTCCATGATTGTTTTCGCCCGTCCCTTGGGTACACAAGGGTTGATTGTCTCTGTTTTCAGCAGATCGACCAGGTTGACATAGTCGATGCCGGTGCGTCGTAAAAACTCCTTTTTTATTTGCGTCAAGCCGTCATCGCCGAGCATGGTGGCTTCGCCGTTGTTACCGACGTAACCGTAATATTCATGCACCGGTTTACCACCGATCATCGTCCAATATTCTTGCTGAGTCAGCGCAGGGTTATTCTTTAACTTCCGCATCAATTCGAGGCTTTCATAGCATTCCTTGGTCAGGATGACATACTCTTCCTTGGTCATCCCCAAATATTCGGCATCGGCAGCCCTTTCCAAGGCTTCATCTTTCCACTTGGTTAACTCAATATCGTCGCTGGTATTGTTCTTTCTGAATGACTTAATCAATTCATAACGACTGGTATCGAGAAACTTCAGGTAAGTCCTAGCCGCATCAATCGGTTGATGGTAAGGCAGCGTAAAGGGATAAACTTCGTCCTTCAGGATGCAATAAGCCTTGTATTCGGTATGTTGCGGCTCGGCTAACAGTTCACTACTGGTTTCATCATCTACATTGAATGGTTTCAGTTTTTTGAAGGCGACATAGTTTTCCATCACCTCATTCACCAAATCCACATAAGGGATCAGTGTAAAGGAATTCTGGCACGTCAGTTCCAGGCAACCTAAATCAGGGCGACGGTCGAACAGCTTTTCCAATGGTGTGCCGGAAATATCCTTGGGATCCGGATTGATAGGATTTTTACTAGCGGGATCAGGATCGAGATTGTTGTTACGCAGATAATTAAGCAATTCGACAAAATAAGAAGCAGGGCTATAGACGGAATTACACTCGCGACACTCGCAAAAATCGGCATCGCCAAACAACAAATCCCAGGACAGATTATGTTTTTCTGCCAAGCTTTTCGCATGTTCTTCCCTTGGTTTTGCTTGAGTAGTTGCCGCGCCTACCGGCTTAATCACATGCGCCTGCGGATGTATATAAGAATCTAAACTCTTGTCGATCATCGCCACACCCGTGGGTTGGGCGGCTTCCCGGACTGACATCAGGAATTGCTCGTTGCGTACCTGGGTTTGCTGGGCATTATGATGAATTTGCACCAAGGTATTTTCGTCCAGATCACTATCACCAAAAACCGCCAAAAACTGTTTTTTGGGCAAGGACGAAATTTGCATCGCGGACTGAATTTTGGCGTTGTACAACACAGGCACGGCATCTGGCTCATGGCTGACCGCAGTAATTCGTTGCAAGGATTTTAATTGGGTTATGACGGCTTCTTGGGAATCAGTAGAAATATCCTTGAAAACGTCCTCTTTTTTAAGAAGCTCATAAACGGACGTGGTTTTAATGTTGAAATCGGATTGCTTGGTTAAGACGGCAGCTATGTTCGCACCGGTGGCATCATTCAGGAACGGTACTTTCGGGTCTTTGACTAGGTTGACCAACATTGCGGTCGGCTCATATATATTAAATAGATCACGGCGCAGGTTTAGCGCAAAAACCTGTTTTTCTTTGTTCGACCCACCAGGTGCAGTGGCCTTGACCTTCTCAATGAAGGCAGCCTTATCCAGCGACAACGCAATATCCCGTAAGGAATTCGTTTTATCGTCTTTTTGAAACAGCGACACTAACATAGCGTTGTTATTACTCCACTCCGACAGGTTATGGGTAAACTCCAGTTTGCCGATGACCTTATCGTTAAAACCTTCCATACCTGTCAATTCGGATTTAATGGCCGACCAATTGCCGTTATGCTTGCTGAAGATTTCAGTAAACACTTTTTGTTGCTTATCGGCTTGCAAATCGAATTTAAAAAAGTCGATTTTTGGGTCTAATTTTAGAGTTTCGCTTGTTGCGGCCATCGTATCCTCCTTAGTGGGGAAGGTTAATTCAAAACAAATAGTTGTTTATCTTTATCCGGTTTATGCTCAAATTTACAAAAAGTATGTCATTCTTGTTCGGTAACTTCTAACTGGTGCTCCAAACCGCCTGCCCAATTTTCAGGATAAACCCCATCTCTCACATAACGATGAAAGTTGGAGTAAGGCCAGCCTTTTAATTGTTTCACCAAGTCATGTTTCATGGGATTCCAATGCACGTAATCGACATGACGCATATAATCGTTTTCGTTGCGGATCGCATGTTCCCAGAACCGCCGTTGCCAAATGCCACGTTCACCTTTGGCGATTCGTACACTTGAACGCCGTTCGGTGCAGGGCAATTTCTGTACAAACCGAATCTTGATGCTTTTCCAACGGTTGGAAAAGTCATCATCCCCAGGCGGCAAAGTCCACACCGTGTGCATGTGATCCGGCAACACCACCCAAGCGTCAATATGAAAAGGCCGTTCACGCTTGGTCATCCGCACCGCCTCGCGCAAATCGTCAATATGCCGCACCAATAAATCCTGCTTCCGTTCCAGTAAGTTCATGGTAAAAAAGTACGTCCCTCCCGGCACCCGGTAACGTCGATAATTCGGCATATCAAACCTTTGTATCAACCATCGTTGGGCGGATGCCCGATAGGGTTTTATGCCCTTTGGGTAGATCCGCCATATCCAAATAATTCAACAACGCCAAACATTCAAACATCAATCCAATCGCGTGCCTCATGTGGCGGAACGCCTATCGGCTTCCGCCTTACGGACTTACATCCGACGTACGCGGTACGAGGTCAAAAAACAAAGTTCAGATTGCCTTTCCCATCTGGAAACCAAACATCTTCAGTTTTGGAATTTACATCGTAAAAACCAACACCACTCTTTGTTGCCAAACGAAAAACTGTTTCATAAGCTAGTTCCGATTTTGACCATGCAAAACCGGCATAAATAATATATTGTCCAATGCTGTAATCGGTGAGGAATAATTCATCCGCTGGGCATTTACCAGGGCTATATGGGCCATTCATTGGGGGGAACATTGTGATTATTTCAAGAAACCATGATCTCAGTTCAGGTGTTAATACCTTCGGATCGTCGTATGAGTGGTTTTCTTTCCACTTAGTTTGTTGACTACACCATTCCATGAAGGCTTTTCTGTTTTTGGGAGCCTTCTCTGATGCAAAAACCATAAGATCGTAGCTCATTTTTAATTCCCCACTTTATTCAATTCATCAAAACGATATCTTGCCCTTAAATTCCATTCATTATTTGGATCAAGCGCTCCACCAGTTCCGTGACACTGAGCACAAAAAGGATTTACATTCTTTCCCTCGCGATTTTCTTTAATAGATTTTTCTGCCAGTTTAGGGTCATATCTAAATTCTTTACCACGTGGCCCCATCACATCAAGAAATAACCAGTCTAGAGTTGCGATGGGTGTTAAACCATAAACATCCTTTGCTGTAGCCTCTAGTCCACTCTGTAATGTAGGATTATCGGATACCGCATTTTCAGTCATATTAGACAATGGATTAGCAGTCTGCACGGCAGCCCAGGCATCACCCGTATCAAAAAAAACATACCCTGCAATACCAATCATTATTATTTTTCCAACTAAGCCTCCGCCTTTTCCTTTTGGAGCATGTGGTGAAGGTGCATGAGGCGCGGGAGCATGGGGTGAAGGTGCGTGAGGCGCGGGCGGAAAAGGCTCTTTTGTGGTTTTTATTAATTTGCCTTCCGTATCTCTGGTTTGAGTAATTTTCACAGCTTGACTTGGATCACCTTTTGGCCTTTTTATAAAAGTGGTTTCAGAAAGTTTTTTGAAGTCCGTTTTACCAGCGTTCACATTATCTACATGTAGTACATTACCTCCACCAGAACCTGTAACTTGATTAGGAAATTTACTAGAAGTCGTTTCCCACTTTGCTCCTGATTGGAGAGCCGGTAAGTATTTTTCCTGAGCCTGAGTCCATGGAGAATTGGCTTTACCCTTCATTTCAACAGGAGTCCAGACTCCTGGTTTAGTTTCAACCATAAAATCGGCTCTACCATTGATCCATTTCCCATCTACTTCAACCCTGAAATTTACCTCCTTATGATAATTAACCCCTTCTTTGTATCCTTGACCTTTTAAAAAGTCTTCGAAAATACTTGTTGCTTTTTGTTCGTTCGATTGGTTCCCCGTAGTATCACTAAAGTGAACAGGATTATTACTTGCGTATTTGTATAAATTTATTCCATCGCCAATCCCTATCGGATCGCAGCTCCCCCACCTCCCCAACCAAGGCAAATAATACCTAGCCGAGTGATACTCCAAGCCACTCTCCTCATCCCGCTCCATCCCCGTATACCGATACCGCTTCGCCGCCGCCTTAATCCCCGCATTCTTCGCCTGAAACGCCGTGGTACCATAAGGGTGATATTCCTCATAACTAATCACCTGCGCCGACCCATCCAACTCCAACGCCGCCGAACCCAAATGGTTATGCAGTTGATAACGCACTGTCTGCTCTGGACTGGTGCGCCCTAACGATACGCCCAACACCACGCGCGGCTTGGTTTCGGTATCAATCATCACAAAGCGGTGCTGCTGATCCATCAAGCTCAGGCTGGTACGTTCCACTCCGGCATCTGTACCACTGTGTTGCTTATAAAGCTCATAACCAGCAATATAAATCCGCTCGTCTTTCTTGCTTGGCGTTGCGCCGCTATCGGCGGCATTTTCGGTCAGTTTGCGAATGCGTTGGCCTTGGCCATCGTATTGGTAGTAAGTGGTTTCTGGCGTGCCGCCATCGGTACGGCGTTGGCGGATAGTCTTGACCAATTCTTCCTTAAAGTTCCAGCCGATGTCTTCCAGATGCGGCATGGCGGTCATGTAGCCGTGCTGGTCATGATGCGGATACAGATAGGTATTGGCGCCGATTTGGGTGCTGATCAGCCGGTTATTCGCACCCTGATAGCTGTAGTTGCGCACCCAGGCATTGCCGGAAGCCTGATGGCGCATTTGCAGGATGTTGCCGACTGCATCGTATTGATAGCTTTGCGAATAGTTACGCATGGCCATCGGATCGCCGGGGTTCAACTGCTGCATGTAATCGGCATCGTTCCAGTTATCCTTGGCATTGAACGCCAAGGGCTTGTCGTTTTCCCGCCCGCTGGCGGCGACCAGGCGATACAGGGCATCGTAGGTGTATTGGGAAATGCCTTCGATTTTTTGGTTATTGAAGAACACCACCGAAATATTCTTGTCTTCGATATGGGTGATATTGCCCACCGGATCGAAGGTGTAACGCCAATCCTGCAGGGGATCACTGTTTTGGCGATTGGTTTCCAGCCGAATCAGCCGGAAAGTTTCCTTATCATAGGTAAATTGGCTGACGACATTGTTACCGTAAATGATTTTATTGCGCTGGCCTTTTTCGTTGTAATCAATGTCTTTAATGTAATTCGTGGCACTGGCAAGATTTGGATGTTTGACAGTTTCGGCATTAAGCAAGCCTGCTTCATTGTAAAACGGGGTGATAATGCTGCCGTCCGGTGCGGTTTGCTTGGTAATCCGTCCCAACGCATCGGTTTCAGTGGTAAAGGTGAAGCTACCGGCTTCCAGGTCGCTGACCAGATTGGCATCCAGCCAGTTAGCAACGCCTTTATAATCTTTAAACAGCTTGCGGGTGGTAGCTTTGGGTTGGCCTTTGAAGTCGTATTCCGGCATTTCGATCATGCCGCCGGTATCGAAATGCCTGACAACTTGGCCACGCAGATTTTTCAAGTGCGGGGCGGGTTCGTCTTCGCCGTAAAAAATCCGCTCGAAAATGTGATTGAGAACCGTACCACCATCGCCACCGATTACCTTACTGTGGATAGGCCGGTGCAGGATGTCGTAAAAATATTGGAACTCGTGATTGCGTTCATCCCAAGTGCGTAGCGGATTGCCGACTACATTGATCAGCAACCAGCGCTGTCCGGCATCCATGCTCTTCTGGTAAACCTTATTGCCGAGCATATCGTATTTGTATTGCATCACCACATTGCCACGGGCATCGGTGACCTTACGTAAGTTGCCTTCAATATCCAGCGTAACGTGGGTTGAGTAAAACTCGTCTGCACCGTTACTGATGTTGCGGTTATGTACCACCGATAACACCGGCCTGCCCAAGGTGTCGAAATGTTGTGTGACCGGGGTATTGGCATGTTTGGCGGCTTGCTCGGCGGCGAATTTTTCCTTGTCCGGGTCTTTGCCTGCCGCCAGCAGTTCTGCATCGATAAGGTGATTGCTGCGGTTTTTGTACCAGTCCGATTCCAGCACGGTATCGTTGGTGTCGTAAATGACCTGCTTCCACGAATCAAATTCGGTGCGGGAAAATGTGCCGTCAGGTAGTTCTGTTTTGATTAGTCGTCCGGGCGCATCATAGTACATAATAGGAGTAACACCGGATTCGACCAGTTCTTTCAGGTCTTCAAATTGATGCGTGACCGAAAAATACGGCTCGTATTGCTTGACAGCATTACCCTTATTATTAAGAACAGTTCTGCCGTTGCCGATCCAGCGTAATTGCTTGGGGTTTTGCACCGAGGTATCAACCTCTTTAATTTCAATGCTACCATCGGCTTTTAAAGTCACTTGTTTTGCTTTACCCGGCTCAGCCTGGGCTTTTTTCATAACAATTTGACCAAGACCGTTTGAGTATTCAAAGCTAAGTTGAACAGGTGAATTGTTATTTTTTTGGAAATGCTCTTCACGCAAAATAGATGCGACCACGACAGGCTTGCCGGAATTTTTGTAAGTATTTAAGTCATAAACAAAGCGTGCGGTAACGTGTTGTAGCAGGTTTTTTCCGTTAATAACCAATTCATCCGATGTTAAAGCTTGGAAGAAATTATCGATCAGGGTATTTTCGGCATCAGAACTGAATTCATTAAGGCCATTTAAGTCATCAGCTTCATTGCCTTTGCCGAATACAGCCAAGGCTTTGACCATGCCCAGTTCATCGACGATTACTTCCGAAAAATTTCCGTTGGCATCTTGCATCCGTTTTGGAGATAAAGTGCGGAAATTGAATTGCTCGACTTTGTGTTTATTACCGATGGCATCTTCGATTTCTTCTATAAACAGGAAATAATCGCTGTAATAGCGAACCTTAGATATAGCGCCAAACGGATCAATATATGACACCGGCACATAAAACCGGTTTTGAGCATCCAGCGTGTTTTCAGTCGCCTCGATATATTGCGTGGTGCCGGAACGAATCCACCAGTTGCCGTCGCCGCCAAATTGGGTGAATTTGCCTTCCATCATCAATGATGAATCGGCCTTACCGGCATAAATATCCGCTAATAGATTGGGCGTATAGGCTAACTGGTAGCTTTCGAACGATAACGCCAGTGATTCCAGTTTGTGTAACGGTAAGGGAGAAGTCAGGTTATTGCCGCGATACAAGGTGCAAACCTTTTCGATCAGCCTTTTTTGCGGCGTACCGGATACCGGATTGATATCTAGCTGATGATATTCCTGAGTAGCGGCAGTATCGAGTATGGTTTCAAAATCACTAATGGCATATAAAGAGCGGGATTTGACTACGCCTTTGAGCTCGTAGGTTTCAGTAGCCGATGGTAACCTGAGCCGGTAAACTTCAGGTGTGTTGATATCGTTGGTAAATTGATTTTTGGTGTAGGTAATCAGGGTTTGGCTTTGCGCTTGTTGGGTTGCCAAAGGCAAAGTCGCATCGGTTTTTAAGCGGGGGTAAACTACAGAAGCCGATTCTAGGACATTGCCGTATTCGTCCAGTTTGATGTTCAGGGTATGGGCAATGCGCGGGTCTTCTGTATTGCGTTCATAACTGTAGGTAATCGCTTCACTTTCTTTAACTGTGTATATAGCGTATGGATTTTGTCCCTTGGGTTGGAGCAATTCGATCACGCAGTTATGGGTCGCAACAGAATAAGGTGTTAAGGCTTTTTGCCGTTGCTCTGGTGTTGGATCATCTTCTGGTGCATCATGGGCAAAGACTTCTGCCCGTAAACTCATACCTTTGCAAGCCCGCAATGCCTCTCGCCATTCGTCAAAACTGAGGTGCGCCAGTATTGAGGTATCCAAACCGGGCGCTACGATTAACCGGGCATCTTGCAATGGTGTTTCAAGATTCGCCACATCAAAACCTTGCCGCCGCATTTCTTCGTACCAATAATCTTCGGCAAATTGATTAAGGATTTTTTCTCTCGTCAAAAATGCACCGGTATGAAACCAGGATTTAGTGACGACTGGTTCTTGGTGCAGCGTTTTGTCAGTAATATTTGTAGCATCTTTTTTGATCCAATGATCAAAGGTTTCGCTATCGGTTTGCTCGACCATGCCAAATCCCCGAAATTCGCGTTCGGCATGGTCGTAATAGCCGTGATGGTATTTATACGAACTGACAAAGCGATAACCGGAAATTTGATCCCGGGTTTCGGTTTTAGAGATACACTGCACCGGGAAATGCAGTTTAGTAACCCAGGGGTTACCAGCCTTTTTATCCTCCAGATAAAACTGGGTCGAGGGTGTATATTCCAGGGAAACTTCTTTGCCTAGGTTATTTTTATAACCGATCATGATGTGCGGTTTTTTACTACTCATCAGGTCGATATAACGTAAAGGCGAACCAGAATCTTTGGATAAATGGCTTGACCAAACGATGCAGGCCACGCCTGTACCCAGCAGGTCAGTGACGGTGATTTTGGCTTGGTTATGAATCTCCGGAAAATTGGTTACTTCAAATGGCGTTGCGCTAAAGGCATTTCCGCTCAAGTTCATCCAGCAGCTAAATTTATTCTTAGCTAAATAAATAATGTCAGTGGTACCAGAACCATCAATGTCTGCCAAACGCAGGTAAGCTGGATTAAACGCATCGGGTTGGTCGAATACCGGTGCCATATCCATCGCGACTTTAGTGCCGAATTTGCCATAACCCAGATTAGGCCAATAACAAACTTCGCCGTTACGAATCCTGACAATATCGGTTAATCCGTCTCCTGACATATCTGCTAGAAAAATGGTTTGTTTGGCATCGGCAAAGACGACATGCGGGCCTGCTTCTTCATCGAAAACTTTTACGGTTCTATTAGCTGCGGTATAACCCTTTCGGCCTAAGGATTCATACCAAGTGAAAACATGATCTTCGGTAATCAACACATCGGCTTTGCCATCACCGTTAAGATCGAGCATGCGGGTATAAGTATCGCTTAGATTTATATTAGGTATATTTTGAAAATTACGGAATGGTTGCCATTCTTCCTCATCGCTTAGTTCAAAATAGCCTTTAGGTTCTTGATTGAGATTAACTAATTGCTTACCGCCATCGGCATCTAAATCCAATAGTTGCAGTCCTGAACCCAATCCTGCAAACGAAGGCTTTGGCGACACTAATTTGGCCTGGGCGAATTTGCCTTGACCTAAATTATGTTTGTAAAACCAACCGTTTGCTTGTTCGGTTAATATGCCGGAAAGCCCTTCGTTGAATAAATCGGTAAATTGATAGTCGGACTCATCCAAACCGACTGGGTCGTGAACGAGGTCTTCTATTAAAATGGACTTAACTTCATCGTTCCAGGCATGTTTTTGATAGTCAAATTCCGTTGCAGGCAGACTTTTCTGGGTATAACTGCCATCCGGCTTTTTAATATAGCCGAAAGGCGTGATGGATTTTAGAAAGGTAAAGCCTTGTTGCTGGTTATCTGTGTATTCAAAATTGATTGATTTTATTAATGCCGAACCGCCAGGAAGTTCACTGAAATTGTGAAACAGTAATACTCTCTTGCAAAGACGAGTCGTCCTTATTTCAAATCCAGATTTATAATCTGAAAAAGCATCAGATCTGAATTGCCAGTCGTTTATTTTATTGAATGGAGCATTAGTGTCATATTCGCCATAATCGAATACGGTTTGGAAGAAATAATCGGCTTCAGCAGGAAATGGGTCGTTAAATTTCTTATAAGGGGTTTTATTGCCATAAAGCACCTTTTCCAAGTAGAGATTGGTGTAAGTTAGTTTGTTGCCTTTTATACGATTATTGTTATGTATAAGATTGGGATCAAGCCCCTTGTTATCCTCTTTCTTATAAAGGTAATGGCTGCAATTACCTTTATCGTCAAAAACAAATTCAGGCAACCATTCGTAAATTGTTTTGGCATCTTCAGGATGGGAGATAATGGAGTTTTCACTCCAACCGAATAGCGTGTTGACATTATCTTTGGTAATAACTCGCCATTTGATGATCCTGGTGGTTTTATGTTGCCATAGTTCAATACGGGCGAATAAACCTTCGATCCGTGGTTTGTAATATCGGATCGTGTATTGGTCGTCTGGTGATGGTATTTCCTTGATGATGTAGTTGCCCTTTTCGTCTTTAGGGAAACTGCCATCAGGATTTTTGGTGAACTCAGGAACAAGGTCTTCAGCTTCGGAAAAAAGAAAAATATCAGAATCGATAGAATCCAGATATTGCGGCAGTTTTTTATCAGTTTTGCGTTTGATGGACGCTAATGATAAATTCCAGCCTAAACCGAAAACACCGTTACCTGCGCCAGAGTTGTATGATAGATTTAATGCTGGTGAATTTCCACGCGCTGGGGAAAAGGGCAAGGGAATTGAAAAACCTGCGGTGCCATTGACGGCATTAACGGAAAATTTCTCGTCAATGCCTTTGATTGCCCCCCCACCTTTAGGCAATTCTATAGAAGGTGTCGAAATGGCATTCGACTTCGTTTTCCCCCTTTCTGTACTGAGGAAATCTCCGGACTCTTTTTCTTTCTTTTGTTCTGTTTTCATAACAGAAAGCAGATAAACATAGCTTACCCCCTTCGAAAACTAAGTTAGTCTAGCGCCTAAGATTCGGTGCTAATCATAATTCTTCAAAATTAATAAGTCTATGAAAAATTCACTTTCCTTTTCATTTTGATTCTGATTTTTAACTTTCATGAATAAATTTGGCTCTTTTGCTTGCTTCTGTCTTTAAATGAGCTAAAACACCATTGAGTTCAATGTCTGCTCCTTGCTTTTCTAAGGTCAGCTCTCGGAAAACGCAAATGACGGCTCCTGGCCGATCTTCCCAAATTGGTTGATATGAGCCACAGTCGGCTTTAATAATCCAGAGCAGTATTCATTCAAAAGCTGCTTAACTGGATTTTATGTTCCTTTGTGCCCTAAACCCCAATTACGTGGCGCTTTTTGCAGCTATGTGCACACTTCCCCTTGTAGGAATAGAATCACCTATGCCATTACCCATTAAAGTTATTCGGCCTAAAGCAGAACCAGAATCTAAAAACCCGCAATATAAAAAACATTGGGTGTAAGGGGGTGTACGCCAAAACCTGTTCAAAAAACGATCATTTTGGTACAAATCCTTAATCTCAAAAATGGCTATTTTATACCCAAATTGAAAACACTAGAGCCAATTAAACTAAAGGAGAAATTGGTATGGCACTTGATATTGGTTCGTCATATACATTTAACCCCAATGAGTTTTTAACTCTAGCAATTGCTGCATATGGCGCTGTTATTTCAACATTTGTACTCGGCTGGGATGCGTATAAATGGTTGGCTGCTGGGCCAAAAGTCGAAGTAAGAGTTTCTACAGGCATGAAAGTTGTTGGCGGCGCATTGCCAGATGAAAATACATATATTTCTGTAACAGCATTCAATGTAGGCGACCAACCAACAACAATTACAAATTTAGGTGGTATGCACTTTAATTCATGGTGGTCAGCATACATTTCAAGACGTAATCCAACTAAGGCATTCATAATTAGTGAGCCATCACAGGCACAAAGAATCCCATTTCGCTTTGAGGTTGGTGACCAATGGGCGGGTTTGGTAATACAAACAGAAGATTTAGTTAATGGTGCAAAAAATGGTTACCTATTTTTAATTCTTTACACAGCTAAAAATGGCCGTGGGCATAGAGCTCGTGTGCGTATTCATGAATAGCGTGGTCGAGTAGCCCAAATGAATCGCACCTCCAGGCTTTCACGCAACGGTACGTCAATTGGGACGGATGGTGCCGTTACTTGTGGTAATTCGAAACTTGGCAAACAAGGTAATGCCCCTCTTCTGGTGATCGATGAGATTGACCACATCTCCGAAATTCTCAACGAAACCGTGAAAGGCCCAATCTAGGTTGTCCATTTTAGGTATACCAAAAATGGACACCAGGGAAGGGGCCCAAATTGCGTCAGAATAGGGTCCATTATTTAGTTTATTGACACTTTATGCGGAAGGTCTAAACCCTAACCTGACATATTTTGCCGTTGTTGGTTTTCTATTCGACCGATGAATGCCTGCTTCAAGGTGAACCAGTCGTTCACTGGAAACTGGCTACGGATTTTTTCCTTAAAAGGGGGTGTACGCCCAAACCCTCGGAATTTTTTTAAATCATGTATATCAATAACATGATTATAATAAATTCGAAATGATCTAATTTCGTACAGGTGATTTATTGTGATCAGCCATCACATAAGGGCGATTTTATCTTCTTCAATTCGGCATTGTTCATGGTGCTGTTGGTGACCGTAAGGATGTTGAGATTTACATGTATGTTCAATTTCTCGCAAACGTTTTTCGTCACGCCGCTTCAGATTCGGATAGAATGATTCCCCGCCGCGTTGCTGACGTGACTATACAGGTTGCTGAACAGCCGGATGACGATAAAAATCATAGTTTGGGTGGTCTTAATAGCTGGCACCCGGCTGGTATTTTCGGACGCATAGTCGTCGATCGCTGCATTCATAAAATTGACCAAGCCCATTTGCAACGTTTCTTGTAAAGAGCGCTGTAACAAGCGATCCTGCAATTTTGAGCGTATCCTCGCGTCCATGACCTTATCCTGAATCAAAGCTTGCAGCTCAACATCCAATAACATCGCCTGTTTTTCCAACCAGTCAACCGCCAACTCTTGTTGGGAGGGCAGGGGGCCAAAAGCTTTCTGATAGACACACAACACATCGAAACAAAGATCCATGAACAGAAAGGACATAGATTCATTCTCTTCAGCGATAACGGCCGGAAATAGATCGAAGAGGGTTTCAGCTAAGGCACTTTGTTCGAGCTGGAATTGTTCGATGATTTTTCGGCCGGCAACTTCGTCAATGCTTTTGGAGTAGGCCAGGGCTTGGTACAACTCTTGATCGGTCAGTTCGTGCATGATGTCCTCGCTGGGGATAAGGCTATCAAATTAATGTAAGCCGACAGTTAGAGGTTAAAAAGGATTACCTATATAATAAGGTATAAATTAAGATGCCGGATCAATTATACCCCGTTTCTCCTATCGGTGATGCCATTCGCTTCGGCAATTATCACTTTTCAAAGTCCATGTCAGCAGCATTCGAGAGACGCGAAAATGAACTTTGTGTCTGACGTCAATTATCTTTTTCGGTGGCCGCCAGGATTCGATAGACGGAAGCCTCACCAATTTTAAGTTGGCGGGCAATGTGAGTTTTTGCCATGCCGCTTGCGGCGAGCCGAACGACTTCTTGGCGTAGCTCCTTTGCCAAAGGTTTCCGGCCTTTGTATTTCCCGGCCGATTTGGCTTTGGCGACCCCCTCCCGCTGCCGCTCCAACATTATTTCTCGTTCGAATTGGGCAACAGCGCCTAACACAGTTAACATGAGCGTGCCGGTTGGTGTCTGTGTATCCATACCCAGACTAAGAATACGCAAACCCACTGCCTTTTTCTCTAGCGTCTGAATAAGCGTCATTAGGTCGGCTACTGATCGGGCGAGACGATCAAGCTTGGTGACCACCAAGACATCACCGTCGCGTGCAAATTCCAATGCCGCTTCAAGTTGAGCACGGACGGCAACGGAGGAGACCTGCTCCTGAAATATTTTTTTGCATTGGGCAGCGTCCAGTTCCCTTAACTGTGCTTCAAGGCCGGCGATTTGATCGGTGGTTGACGTTCTGGCATAGCCGATGATCATATTTCGCTCACTAGGATTTAAGATGTTGTGATAGTCTGTCTATCATAAATCTAAATCCTATCTATTGGTAGGCTTTTTTGGCGGTTGCTGACTCCATCACTAGACCAAGGTCTATTGATAGGTAATTTTGTGGATTCCGCTTTTTTGCGACGCACTGACATCGACTTTGAAAAGTCACAGCCACGAACTGATCACTATTTTTATTGACTCTGTTTAGGGTTAACTAGCCGAGACCACCAGCCGTCAGTCAGTATTGAATAAAACGCAGAATCTGTGATATTGTGGCCCTAACCGGGCCACTGATGGATAATTTTGATGGTTATCCTTTACCTTATATATTGGATTGCCCAAGGACGCGGTTAACGGATCAATTGAGATAGAACTGGTTTGATCGGGTTTAAAGCCCCATAAACCCAACCCATAACCTAAGGCGGAAGGCTAGATGGAATGACATTGACCAAGTCAGATTTTGCTGAACAGGTGTTTGACGAATTGGGTTTTATCAAACGCGAAGCCCATGAGATCGTTGAGTTTTTTTTTGAAGCCATTAAAGACAGATTAGAACAAGGTGAGTCCGTAAAGCTATCCGGATTTGGCAACTTCGCACTCCGCGACAAAAGCGGCCGCCCGGGCAGAAACCCCAAAACAGGCGAAGCCTTTCCGATCACGGCCCGGCGTGTGGTTACCTTCAAGGTGAGTCCAAAACTAAAAGCACAGCTGGGTCAAGCCGAGTCCATCCATCATGATCCATTATGAACATTAATTTAAAGGGTAGGGCGCTGCGATGACTGAACTGGTGTATCTAATCATTGCTATTTTTGTTGCCTATGTCATTGTTGGGATCGTGAGCGAAAAAAAATCAACCGCAACCACATCCCCAGACAGTCAGAAAAAGCCTGAAAAGCCCGTGGTCGCCGCTAAACCTGCAAGACCTCGATCCGCTCCCAAAACTAAAAAAGCGGCGAACGTCAAATCGGTGGCTGCCGTTGCCAGTCCACCAGAGACTACTTCGGCACCAAAAGATGCAGGTAAACGCGGATTAAAAGACCCGAAAACCGGCGAAGTGGCTACTGCCTATAGTAATTACCGGTTTACCAAGCGCTGGATCAAAGAAGCGTTGGTTGCAGAAAAATTACTGGATAAGATTTACAAAAACGATGAGCTGACAGCCGACATCGAAGCAAACATAAAAAGCGCCGTCATAAAGCTGGAAACCATCGAGAAATACCAGGCCTGAAGGAACACAAACACCCCTATTGACAGAAAAATAATGCTTCAGTAAACAACGACAAATTGATAGTGAAACGGTAGCGGGAATTGTGGAAACTGCGTCAATAGGCCGAACTTTGTTGAACAGAAACTCTATTATGGCGTGTACATAGCCAAAATTGTTAATTTTAGGAGCCACCATGCAGAAAACTGTCACAATTGATTGCCCACCAGAAATCTTGCTTGGTCTTCACCTGAATGCGGAAGGCTTCGCCGACTATTTAAAAAGACAAGCCGCCATCAACCTATTCAAAGAAGGCAAGTTGTCTTCCGGTACTGCCGCATCCTGGTTGGGTATAAGCCGGGTGGCTTTCTTGCATATTGCTTTTGATGCGGGCGCAATCATGCTTGAAGATACCGCCGATGACTTTGCGCGAGAAACAGCATTGTTATGATCGTATTTTCTAATACCACACCGATCATTGCACTCAGCAGCATCCAAAGCCTGGATTTAATGTCGAAACTGTTCGGCGAAATTTATCTGGTTCATGAGGTGATTGAAGAATGTGCAGCCGGTGGCTCAATTTTGGTACCCGATCTTCTGGAAATAAATTGGATAAAACCGGTACAATCTACGCCGATCCAACAGACCAGCATTCTGCTGGAACTGGACAAAGGTGAGAAACACACGTTGGATATGGCCTGTAAACATCAGGCAGACTGGGTCATCATCGACGAAAAAATCGGTCGAAACATGGCTGAATATTTAGGGCTTAAGGTCAGTGGAACCTTGGGCATCTTGTTGAAAGCCAAACAACAAGGCTTGATCCCTTCCTTTATTGACAGTGTCAAAGCCATGCAAGCACAAGGTATTTATTACCACCCCACACTCATCACGAAATTAGCCAAAACGGTGGGGGAGGGATGAAATACCCAAGAATCCGCATTGAGGGAATAACGCGGGGATATGCCACATAGCCGCAAGGTGCCTGTCTTCTCAAAGACAAGGGTCAGTGAGAAGCAAAACCATGTTAAGCCAGGCCACTGTTTGATAAAAGCAGCCTCTCGCACCGTGCTACTTTTTGTTTTCTGATCGCCTCCCCTCGACCCGTTGCTGACCTCTGCGCCTTGGGCTTTAATGGCCGCAGTAAAATGTACACCTGTCGTTCAAAGCAATATTCAAGGTTTGACCCTGTTGTTTTTTGTTGCGTCTATCTTGTTCAAAAATCATTACATAAAGGATGCGGCGTTCGAAATTCCTTGAAAATTCAACTGCCTGCTAAACCTTGCCGCCATTTATCGGTTGATTGTATGATATATATTTCTCGTAACCCCGGTTAATAATCGATATCCATTTACCAACACATGCCCACTATAATTAGCCATGACCAGACAAGAAGAAAAACTCCGCCGCATGCGCGAGGACAGAACAAAATCAGTGCCACTGCCTGCATCGGAACCCATTAAAACAGATTGGCTGGGAAAAATTCGGATTGCGGTACTAGATGTCATTTTTTTGGTAGTCGTCGTTCTTTGCATCTACGCAGCAGGCAGAGAATGGTATCTTAAGGAAATTACCATAGACTCCCTCAATGTACCGGAAGAGTTGGCCAAGAGCGGCTATACCGGCGCAGTCGTGGCCGCCAAGTTGGTTGACGAAGCCTATAACATCGGCTTGCGCATCCAGGAGCAATCCAAAACGAACACGTGGCATAAAGACGCCGAAATCGCCAACGACACCATTCCATCCGCCGAAATCGCGGATATTGTACTGCCGAACTTGTCTTGGTCTTTTCATGCTGCATTGCGCTTCTTTTTGGAAGAGCTGGGCGTCACACTCCCACGTATTGGCGGAGAAATAACGCTCTATGGTGATACAACTACGCTGACATTGCGCAAATTAGGTGATCATAAACGTATTCCGTCGCAAACGGCGTCTGGCAAAGTTGCAGATATCGACGGTATATTGCGCGAAGGCGGTAGTGCTTTATTGTTACTAACGAATCCCAAAGTGGCCTTAATAAATGCTTATTACCGTTTTGATACAGATACTAAGCAGCCAGGCGCAGCCGGTGCCGCTTTGGAAAATTTGGCGCGCTTGGCAGAGTACGCCATCAAATACCCTCCGACGAAAGACGAGAGCTTGGCTTACCGGTTATGGGGAATTGCATTAAGCGACCAGAAACGTTACGGCGCCGCAATTGAAAAATATGATAAAGCAGCTAAAGCAGATCCTAAAGATCCTGCGCCTCATCACAGCTGGGGCAATGCACTTTTAAACTTACAACATCCGATTAAAGCGATCGAACAATACCGCAAAGCCATTGAGATCGATCCGAAGTTTGTTCGTGCCTACTATGGTTGGGGTAATGTATTGCTGATCTTAAATCGTCCGGAAGAAGCGATCGAACAATATAGGAAAGCCGTCGAGATCGAGCCGCAGGATGCCTTTGCCTACTTAAAATTGGGTAATGCGTTTCTGGCCTCCGAAAGCCCGATAGACGCGATCGCAAATTACCGCAAATCAATCGAGCTGGATCCAATGCTTTATTATGCCTATTACAATTGGGGCAATGCTTTGTTTGCTTTACAAAGCATGGAAAAAGCGATCGAACAATACCGTAATGCCGTCAAGATCAATCCTAATTTCGCAAAGCCCTATCTAAGTTGGGGATTAGCATTAGAACAGCTCAACCGTGACAAAGAAGCAGAGGAACAATTCAAAAAATACAAAGAGTTAAATCGGTAGGCTAGTATCCATTCACTATGCATAGTGGCAGCTATACATAGCTATCCATAGTTTTCAAGTGCTGCCACTCACGACCGCAATACAATAGTCCGTAATTGGCCGTTTTTCACTAAATTTTGTTGATTAGTGTCAATGTCAGTTGTGTAAAATATAAAATAATACCTTATACTTATTTGAATTATATACAAATTTACAATTTATAGCTTTTCAACGTGATCAAATACTATATTGACAATGTTTTGTTCTTTAGCCAGTCAGTTACGGTGATAAGTTGAGAACCATCCCCATCAACTGAAATATCAACTAGGCAATCTGGAATATTTTCAATCCT
>CXWL01013815.1_pt1 | contig 60614 bp, 52 predicted proteins | sample 590931 | NCBI WGS metagenome assembly CXWL01 (sample SAMEA3498368, study PRJEB10139) | groundwater metagenome | biome: water well; material: biofilm material | place: Germany | collected 2015-04-27 | reverse complement strand
GATTTCGGCGACCGCGATCGGATGGACAATGTAGGGTTCGCCCGACTTGCGGACCTGGCCGAGATGCATCTCGTCGGAAAAACGATACGCTTCCTTGACCTTTTTCAGCTCGGACGGGGTGAGGTATTCGGCCAGCTTGTTGGCCAGCAGGGTGACCGAGGCGACGGCCGGCGCGGCGACCGGTGCGGCGTTGTCTTGCGACTTGGACGCCGAGCGCGCGGCCCGGGTCTTGGGCGTGCCTGAATGTGTCGAATCCGGAGTGGTCAGGTTCATACGCAGAGTCAATCAGCCGCAGTGTGATGAAAGGATACCAGAATGGCGGGCTGACACGGTTCGGGCGTGGCCGTCCGGGGGCGGCCTGCAACAATTACATCGGAACCTTTTTGAGCATCTCGATGCCGACTTTGCCGGCGGCGATTTCGCGCAGCGCGATGACGGTCGGCTTGTCCTTGGCGTCAACCTTCGGAGTGTGACCCTGCAACAGCTGGCGCGCGCGATAGGTGGCGGCGAGGGTCAGCTGGAAACGGTTAGGGATTTGCTTCAAGCAATCTTCAATGGTAATGCGGGCCATTATTACTCCTGATTTGATGATATGTGTGCCGGGCTGGACGATTGTGCGATCGGTTACGACTGCAGCGCATGGATACCCAGTTGGGCAAAAAGCGAGGCGTTACGCGCGGCTTGCTGGGGAAACCGGGCACGTGTCGCTCTGACAATCGCGCTCATCTCGGACAAGGCGACGTTGAACTCTTCATTGATAATAGCATACTCGAACTCGGGAGCGTGAGCGATCTCGCCGCCGGCGGCCAGCAAGCGCTTGGTGATCACGTGCGGTTCGTCCTGGCCGCGCTTGTAGAGACGCTCCTCCAACGCGGCGATCGAAGGCGGCAAGATGAAGATGCCGGCTGCGTCGGGGAACTGCTTGCGCACCTGGCGCGCGCCCTGCCAGTCGATCTCAAGCAGGATGTCGGTGCCGGTCTTCATCTCTTTTTCGACCATCAGGCGCGAGGTGCCGTAGTAATTGCCGTGCACTTCGGCCCATTCCAGGAATTCGCCGGCGTCGGCGCGCGCGACGAAGTCCTCGGGGGTGGTGAAGAAGTATTCGCGGCCGTGCTGCTCGCCCGGGCGCGGCTGGCGCGTGGTGGTCGAGATCGACAGCTTGATGCCGGGTTCCTGGGCCAGCAGGGCGTTGACCAGGGTCGATTTGCCTGCGCCCGACGGCGCCGCGACGACGAACAGGCTGCCGGCGAGGGCGGGGTGGATGTTCATAGAATTCCTTTGTTTATTCCAGGTTCTGCACCTGTTCGCGCATCTGCTCGATCAGCAGCTTCAATTCCATCGAGGCGTCGGCCAGTTCCTTGACCGAGGCCTTGGCGCCCAGCGTGTTCGCTTCGCGGTTCAGTTCCTGCATCATGAAGTCGAGCCGCTTGCCGACCTGGCCGCCTTTTTTCAGGATGTGGCGCGTCTCCATCAGGTGCGCGGTCAGGCGCGACAGTTCTTCCGACACGTCGATCCGGATCCCGTACAGGGTCACTTCCTGGCGGATCCGTTCGAATGCTTCCTGCCGGGTCAGGGTCGACGGGGTTCCGTGGCCGGCCAGCCCCAAGGCATCCTGCATGCGCTCGACGGCCTTTTGCTGGAACTGGGCGATCACTTGCGGGATCAAGGGGGTGATCCGCTTGACGATCACGTCCATCGAGTCGATCCGGGACACCAGCATCGCCTCCAGCGCCGCGCCTTCGCGGCGGCGGCTGTCGACGAACCCGGCGACGGTCCTGGCGGTCAGCGCGGCGACGTCGGCCTGCAGCGACTCCTGTCCGACTTGCGCTTCCTCGATCACGCCGGGCCAGCGCAGCAATTCGGCCACCGACATCACCGGGGCCGAAACGAAATGCTTGGACACTTCAATTTGAAGGCGCGCCAGGTCGGCCAGCAGGGACTCGTTGAGCGCCTGCGAGCCGCCGGCAACCTTGCGTCCGAAACTCAGACGCGCCTCAACTTTGCCGCGCGTAATGGCGGCCATAATCGCAGCGCGCAGGTCCGGTTCGAGGGCCCGCAGTTCGTCGTTGATGCGGAACTGCAGGTCGAGGAAGCGCGAATTGACGCTCTTGATCTCGATCGTAAGGGTGCCCGCCGCGCCTTCGCTGGTAGCGACCGCGTAGCCTGTCATGCTTGAAATGCTCAATGGAGTCCCCGGTTTTTTTATCTTTTCTTTACAAAGCAGTGATTTATCCACACAATCGCCGTGTTAAGCAAGGAACCCCTCATGGCTGCACAAAACAACGCTCCATTGCCCGATGGGCTGGAAATTGCTGGATATCGCATTGTAAAGAAAATTGCGTCCGGTGGGTTCAGTATTGTATATCTGGCTTATGACGGTGACGGCAATGCGGTCGCCATCAAGGAATACCTCCCCAGCGCCCTGGCATTGCGCCAGCCGGGCGAGCTGATTCCGGTCATTTCGAAGCCGAACCTGCCGGTGTTTCGCATCGGGCTCAAGTGCTTTTTCGAAGAGGGCAGGGCGCTGGCCCTGATCTCGCATCCGAACGTGGTGCGGGTGCTGAACTTCTTCCGCGCCAACGAGACTGTGTATATGGTGATGGCCTATGAATCGGGCTATTCGCTGCAGGAGCATATCGCGCGCCTGAACGCCAAGGGCAGCAAGCTGGGCGAAGCGTTCATCCGCCAGATCTTCAGCGGCGTGTGCGGCGGGCTGCGCGAGGTACACGCCAACAAGCTGCTGCACCTGGACCTGAAGCCGGCCAACATCTACCTGCGCACCGACGGCACCCCGATCCTGCTCGACTTCGGCGCCGCGCGCCAGACCATCAACGCCGACGTGCCGAAGCTGACCCCGATGTACACGCCCGGCTTCGCGCCGCCGGACCTGTATTCGAAGGCCGCCGCGCTGGGGCCATGGTCGGATATATATAGTATCGGCGCGTCGATGTTCGCCTGCATGGCCGGCGCCCCGCCGCAGCCGGCCGACCAGCGCAAGCGCGAGGACAAGATGGAACCGCACTACGCCAGGCTCGATGCGAGCTATTCGCCCGACCTGGTGCGGATGGTGCGTTCCTGCCTGGAGCTCGATCCCTTGATGCGGCCTCAAAGCGTGTTCGCGCTGCAGAAGGTGCTGCAGATGGCGCTGCCGCCGACGGCGCCGCCCGGACCGGCCGAGAAACTGTCGGGCCAGTGGCGCGGCCTGGTCGACCGCCTGGCTGGCCTGGGCCGCAAGAAAACCGTCGACAAAACCTGACCCGGAGCGCAAACGATGCAATTTTCAGTCTACCAGGAGAGCCACATCGGTGGCCGCAAGGTCAACCAGGACCGGATGGGCTACAGCTTCACGCGCGACGCCTTGCTGCTGGTGCTGGCCGACGGCATGGGCGGCCACCTGCGTGGAGAGATGGCGGCGACCATCATGATGCAGACCATGTCGACGCTGTTCCAGAAGCACGCGACGCCGTACGTCAAGAAGCCCGAACGCTTCCTGGAGGAGGCGTTCATGGAAGCGCACCACGAGATCCACCGCTACCGCGCCGAAAACAACTTGCCGGAGACGCCGCGCACCACCGTGGTGGCTTGCCTGATCCAGCACAACACCGCGATCTGGGCGCACTGCGGCGACTCGCGCCTGTACTGGCTGCGGCGCGGCCAGGTGCTGGCGCGCACGCGCGACCATTCGCACATCGAGCATCTGATCGCCCAGGGACTGGCAGCGCCGTCCGAGCGTTCGACCCATCCGGATCGCAACAAGCTGTACAACTGCGTCGGCGCCTCGTCGCTGCCGAAGATCGAAGTGGCGCGCCAGGCCAGCCTGCAGGCCGGCGACGTGCTGCTGCTGTGTTCCGACGGCTTGTGGTCGATGCTGCCGGACGAAGAAATCACGCACCGGCTGTCGACCCAGACCATCGTGCGCGCGGTGCCCGAACTGATCGAGATGGCGACCACCATCGCCGGCCCGACCAGCGACAACACGACCGCGCTGGCGATCATGTGGCAGGGCACGCCGGATGTGGAAATGCCGTCTACCCTGACGGCCGACATGGCGACCGTGATCTCGACCCAGATGCTGCCCGAAAACCTGGTCAGCACCACCATCCAGAGCGGGGCGCAACCGGAGGCGCCGTTCGAGCTCGACGCCTTCAACGACGACGAGATCGAAAAGGCGATCGCCGAGATCCGCGACGCGATCGAGAAATCGACGCAAGTACTCAAATAACACCACCACATCAAGGATTCACATGACATTTGCAGATCGCCCGAGCGGGCGCGCGGTAGACCAGCTGCGCGATATTCTCCTGACTCGCCAGTACACCAAGCATGCCGAAGGATCGGTGCTGATCGAATGCGGCGACACCAAGGTGATCTGCACCGCCAGTATCGAAGACAAGGTGCCGGGCTTCTTGAAGGGCAAGGGGCAGGGCTGGCTGACGGCCGAATACGGCATGCTGCCGCGTTCGACCCACACCCGCATGGACCGCGAAGCGGCACGCGGCAAGCAGTCCGGCCGCACGCAGGAGATCCAGCGCCTGATCGGGCGCTCGCTGCGCGCCGCGTTCGACCTGGAGGCATTCGGCGAGCGCACGCTGCACCTGGACTGCGACGTGATCCAGGCCGATGGCGGCACCCGCACCGCGTCGATCACCGGCGCGATGGTGGCGGCGTACGACGCGTTCAGCAAGCTGCAGGCGCGCGGCGCGATCGAAGCGGTGCCGGTGAAGAGCTTCGTGGCGGCGATTTCGGTCGGCGTGTTCCAGGGCATGCCGGTGCTGGACCTCGATTATGTCGAGGATTCCGGCTGCGACACCGACATGAANNCTCTCGGTATGGGTTCACCCGCGCGGGAACCGATACCGGGTAAGCGCGGCGACGGCGAATGCCGCCGGCCACGACGGGGTAAAATAGCACCTTCCCCCCAAGCGTCCGCACCGCCATGACCCAACGCCTCATCCTCGCCTCCAACAATGCCGGCAAACTGAAAGAGTTCAGCCAAATCCTGGGCCCGCTCGGTTTCGAGCTGCATCCGCAGGGCGAATTCAACGTGCCTGAGTGCGAAGAGCCGTTCGCCACCTTCGTCGAGAACGCCCTCGAAAAAGCCCGCCACGCCTCGCGCCTGACGGGCCTTCCCGCGCTGGCCGACGATTCCGGCGTGTGCGTCAACGCGCTCGGCGGCGCGCCCGGCGTCTGGTCCGCGCGCTACGCCGGCGAACCGAAATCAGATCAGCGCAATAATCAAAAAGTCATCGCCGACCTGGCGCAGCACGACGACAAATCAGCCTATTACTACTGCGTGCTGGTCTATGTGCGGCACGCCGACGACCCGCAGCCGGTGATCGCCGACGGCGTCTGGCGCGGCGAAATCAGCGCCACCGCGCGCGGCTCGAACGGCTTCGGCTACGATCCGCATTTCTGGCTGCCGGCGCTCGGCAAGTCCGCCGCCGAACTGGCCCCAAGCGAAAAGAACGCGCTGTCGCATCGTGGCCAGGCACTGCGCGCGCTGGTCGGAAAACTGAAATGATCCCCATTAAAGTCGTCGGCGCCACTCCCAGGACGGAGCCGCGCTCGCCCGCCACCAGCGCCTTGCAGTATCTGCAGCCGGGCGCGCTGAACCTGACCGCGCTGCCGCCGCTGTCGCTGTACATCCACTTCCCGTGGTGCGTGCGCAAGTGCCCATACTGCGACTTCAATTCGCACGAGGCGCGCGGCGAATTCCCGGAACAGGAATACCTCGACGCGGTGCGCCTCGACCTCGAACAATCGCTGCCGCTGATCTGGGGCCGCAAGATCTACACCGTGTTCATCGGCGGCGGCACGCCGAGCCTGATGTCGGCCAAGGGACTGGACCGGCTGCTGTCGGATGTGCGCACCCTGCTGCCGCTCGACATCGACGCCGAAATCACGATGGAGGCCAACCCCGGCACGTTCGAAGCGGAGAAGTTCAAGTCGTTCCGCGCCAGCGGCGTGAACCGCCTGTCGATCGGCATCCAGAGCTTCAACGCCGACCACCTGAAAGCGCTCGGCCGCATCCACGACGACAATGAGGCGCGCCGCGCGGTGGAAATCGCGCAGGCGAACTTCGACAATTTCAACCTCGACCTGATGTATGCGCTGCCGTCGCAGACGCTGGCCGAGGCGCAGCGCGACCTCGACACCGCGCTGTCGTTCAAGCCGCCGCACCTGTCGCTGTACCACCTGACGATGGAACCGAACACGGTGTTCGCCAAGTATCCGCCGGCGCTGCCGGACGACGATGCGAGCGCCGACATGCAGGACATGATCGCCAGCGTCACCGCTTCCGCGGGATTCGAACACTACGAAGTATCGGCCTACGCGCAGCCGGGACGGCGCGCGAAGCACAACCTCAATTATTGGGAGTTTGGCGACTACCTGGGGATCGGGGCTGGCGCCCATTCGAAGATCTCGTTCCCGCACCGGGTGCTGCGGCAGGCCCGCTTCAAGCAGCCGGAGTCGTTCATCAACGCCGCCCGCAACGGCAATCCGGTGCAGGAAGAGCATGAGATTCCGCGCGCCGACATGGGCTTCGAGTTCATGCTCAACACCTTGCGCCTGACCGAAGGGTTCTCCCCGAACCTGTTCGGCGAACGCACCGGCATGGGCATCAATGCGATTGAAGGGATGCTCAATGCGGCCGAGGCGAAAGGCCTGCTATACCGCGACCACAAGATCATCCGGCCGACCGAACTTGGCCAGCGCTTCCTGAACGATCTGCAGCAGATGTTCTTGGGTAGCTGAGCACGCGCTGTCAGTCAGGTTAACGGCGCTGTTGGGCATGGGAGTGTGAACGCAGGGCGATTACGCCAGGCGCAGGCGCGGGCCGGTTGCCGTCGCAACCGGCCGTTTGCGGCCTGCCGGCGCATCGGCCGCCAGCTTGAAGCCAGCCGCTACGCTGGCCAGACTGTCGGCCTGTTCCTGCAAACTGGCCGCCGCTGCCGCCGCTTCTTCCACCAGCGCCGCGTTCTGCTGCGTTACCTGGTCCATCTGCGCGATCGCTTCGTTTACCTGGTCGATGCCGATGCGCTGCTCCTGGCTGGCCGAGGTGATTTCGGACATGATGTCGTTGACGCGGGCGACGCTGTCGACCACATCGCGCATCGTGGTTCCGGCCTCCTGTACCAGCTTGGTGCCGATGTTGACCTGGCCGACCGAGTCGCCGATCAGGTCCTTGATTTCCTTCGCCGCGCTGGCCGAACGCTGCGCCAGCGAGCGCACCTCGGAGGCCACGACTGCGAAGCCGCGGCCCTGTTCGCCGGCGCGCGCCGCTTCCACTGCGGCGTTCAGCGCCAGGATGTTGGTCTGGAATGCGATACCGTCAATGACGCCGATGATGTCGACGATCTTGCGCGACGAGGCGTCGATCGAACCCATGGTGTCGACCACCTTGCCGACGATGTCGCCGCCCTTGGCCGCCACGCCGGATGCGGCCAGCGCCAGCTGGTTGGCCTGGTAGGCATTGTCGGCGTTCTGGCGCACAGTGGAGGTGAGTTCTTCCATCGATGCCGCGGTTTCTTCGAGCGAGCTCGCTTGCTGTTCGGTGCGCGCGGACAGGTCGAGGTTTCCGGCCGCGATTTCATTCGATGCGGTGGCGATCGAGCGGGTGCCGACCTGAACTTCCGAGACAACCTTGAACAGCGAATCGTTCATCGCTTTCAGTGAGCGCATCAGGTCGCCGATTTCGTCGCGCGGAGCAGCGTCGAACGTGGTGCTCAGGTCGCCGTTGGCGACCGTTTCGGCGACATTGACTGCAGCCTGCAGCGGACGCGTGATGCTGCGCGAGATCAGGTAGGCCGACACCGCGCCGATCAGCACCACCAGTGCGCCGAGCACAACGAGCAGGTTGAAAGCGCGCGCGCTGGCGGCATCGAGGCCCTGCGCGGTATCGTCGATCGACTTGCGTTGAAGGGCGACAAACGCCTTCAGCTTGGCGGAGTAGGCATCCGCTGCCGGCATGAACGCGTCATTGAAGATGCGCACGCTGGCTTCGGCGTCGCCGGCCTTCTTAGCATTCATCACGTCGACCTTGGCTGCCTGGTACTTGACGCGCACGGCGACGATTTCCTTCATCATGGCTTTTTCTTCGTCGCTGCTCAGCAACGGCTCGACCTGCCTGATCAATTCCGTGCTCTTGGTGACGCTGTCGGCGATCGGCTTGGCGAACGTGGTGGCCAAGGTCTCGTCGGCGCTGCGGGCGATCAGCGCGGTGCGCGCGATCGCCGAATAGGTGTACACATACCAGTCCGACACCAGGCGTTCCTTGATCAGCGGCTGCTCAGTCATGCGTTTGGTCGCTTCGGCCGCGCTGCGGGCATTGATCAGAGAGTAAGAAGTGGAGACGATGGACAACAGTAAAACGATGGCGAAACCGATCGCCAGACGTGCGCTAATACGTAGATTCGAGAACATATGTGTGCCAGTTGGTAGGTATGGAAATGATACTGCGGATTAACTATTATGAGCTTTTGCACCCACCAGGGCGAGGCTTGATCGGCGAAGTGTTGTTTTGCGGAAACGATAGTTGATACTGTCCAAGGCGGAGGCCCGGGGCGAATGGTCGATGCGCAGGCTGGACCGAAGGACCGGCCTGGGATCAACCCTCGGGGTCAGTGCCGACATTCGGACACGGCCTTAGCACTACCGGGGTTGCGTCGGTTGGGGCCGTGTCCGAATGTCGGCACTGACCCCAGGGTGCTGACCCATGTTTGACTGTCGCGGATCAGCGCACCGGATTGCTCCAGCCGCCGCCCAGCACCCGGTACAGGGTGACCTGGTTTTGCAGGCGCTGCAGGTTCGCTTGCACCGCCGCCTGCTGTGCGGCGAACAGCGAGCGCTGGGCGTCCAGCAGGTCGAGATACGACGCCGCGCCGGCCTTGTAGCGCAGATCGGACAGGTTGAAGCGCTCGGCTTCGGCCGCCGCCACCGAACGCTGCGCGCGCAGCTGCTCGGCGAAAGTGGCCTGGCCGGCCAGCGCATCGGACACTTCGCGGAACGCCACCTGGATGCTGCGCTCGTACTGCGCCACCGCGATGTCGCGCCCGGCGCGGGCGCTGCCCAGGGTCGCCGTGTTGCGGCCATGGTCGAACAGCGGCAGCACCACCTGCGGCGCGAAAGTCCAGCCGAACGATCCACCCTTGAACAACCCGCTCAGCTCCGAACTGGCGCTGCCGGCGCTGCCGGTCAGCGAAATGCGCGGGAAGAAGTTGGCGCGGGCGGCGCCGATGCTGGCGTTGGCGCCGATCAGCAACTGCTCGGCGGCGCGGATGTCGGGACGCACCGCCAGCAGGTCCGACGGCAGGCCGGCCGGCAGCTCGGCCAGCTCGGTGCGGGCCAGCGCAACTGCCGGCGCGAGCGAATCGGGCAGCGGCTGGCCGACCAGCAGGACCAGCAGGTTGGCGTCCTGCGCGCGCTGGCGCTGCTGCTGCGCAAGCACCACGCGGGCGGTATCGACCAGCGACAAGCCCTGCTGCAAGTCCAGCTTGGAGACCACGCCGTTGTCGAATTTCAGCTGGATCAGCTTGAGCGACTGTTCGCGCGCGGCCAGGGTCTGCCGGGTCAGGTCGAGCAGCTCGTCGTCGGCCAGCAAGGCCAGGTAGGCATTCGCCACCGAGCCGACCAGGCTGATTTGGGCACTCTTGCGCGCTTCCTCGGTGGCCAGGAATTGCGCCAGCGCCGCTTCGCTCAGGTTGCGCACCCGGCCGAACAGGTCGAGCTCGAAGGCGCTGACGCCGAAGCCGGCGCTGTAGCTGCTGTTGCTGTTGTCGTCCGAGCCCGGCACCCGGCTGCCGCTGATGGCGGCGTTCACGGTCGGCAGCGTATCGGCGCGGCGCACCTGGTACTGCGCGCGCGCCTGCTCGATGTTGAGGATCGCCACGCGCAGGTCGCGGTTGTTGGCCAGCGCCAGTTCGATCAGCTGCTTCAGGCGGGCGTCGGCGAAGAAGCGCCGCCACTCGATCTGCGCCGCCGCTTCATTGGAAGCGGCGCTCGGCGCCAACGCGGGAAATGCCGCGGCGACCGGCGCCGCCGGGCGTTCATGCTTCGGCGCCAGCGACATGCAGCCGGACAGCGCGAGCGCCAGCGCCAGCGGGGTGGCGCGGCAGGTGAATTGTTTAATCATGTTTTACCTCGATGGCTGGAATCTGGACATCCTCATGCGCATACTTCACGCGCTGGCGCTCGCTGCCCTTGAACAGCTTGCGCACCACCACGAAGAACACCGGCACGAAGAACACGCCGAGGGCAGTGGCGGTAAGCATGCCGCCCATTACCCCGGTACCGATCGCGCGCTGGCTGGCCGAGCCGGCGCCGCCGGCAATCACCAGCGGCAGCACGCCGAGAATGAACGCGAGCGAGGTCATCAGGATCGGACGGAAGCGCAGATGGCAGGCCCGGATCGCCGCTTCGACCAGCGGCACGCCCTTGGCCTGCAGGTCCTTGGCGAACTCGATGATCAGCACCGCGTTCTTGGCGCCGAGGCCGATGATGGTGATCAGGCCGACCTTGAAGTAGACGTCGTTGGGGAAGCCGCGCGCGTTCGCCGCCAGCAACGCGCCGAGCACGCCGAACGGCACCACCAGCAGCACCGCGACCGGGATCGACCAGCTTTCGTACAAGGCGGCGAGCGCCAGGAACACCGCCAGCATGGCGAAGCCGAGCAGGATGAACACGGTCGAGCCGGACAGCTTTTCCTCGCGCGACTGGCCGGTCCATTCGAACGCGAAGCCGGCCGGCAGCTGGGCCGCCAGGCGTTCCATCTCGTCCAGCGCCTGGCCGGTACTGTGGCCAGGCGAAGCGTCGCCCGACAGGCGCACCGTCGAATAGCCGTTATAGCGCACGGTCTGCATCGGGCCGGTGATCCAGCGGGTGGTGGCAAATGCCGACAGCGGCACCGGCTGGCCCTTGGCGTTCATCGCGTTCAGGCGCAGCAGGTCGTCCGGCTGCATGCGCGCCGGCGCATCGGCCTGGACCACCACGCGCTGCAGGCGGCCGGCGTTCGGGAAGTCGTTGATGTAGGAAGAGCCGAGCGACGTCGACAACGCCGCGTTGACCGCGTCGAAGGTGACGCCGAGCGCATTGGCCTTGTCGCGGTCGATGTCGAGCTGGACCTGCGGCGCGTCTTCCAGGCCTTCCGGACGCACCCCGGCCAGGATCGGGCTCTTGCTGGCCATGCCGAGCAATTGGTTACGCGCCGCCAGCAAGGCTTCGCGTCCATTGCCGCCACGGTCTTGCAGGCGGAACGAAAAGCCGGTGCCGCGTCCGAGTTCGGGAATCGGCGGCGGACTGATGGCGAACACGGAGGAATCGCGCTGCTTCGACATCGCCCCGCTGATGCGGTTCGCCACGTCCTGCGCGCCCTGGCCCGCGCCGCTGCGTTCCTTCCAGTCCTTCAGCGGAATGAAGGCGAGCGCGACGTTCTGGCCCTGGCCGGAGAAGTTGAAGCCGACCACGCCCACCATGTTCGCCACTTCCGGCTGCTTCATGATGAACGCTTCGGCATCGGCCAGCACCTTGCTGGTGCGCTGCAGGGTGGCGCCGGCCGGCAGCTGGATGTTGGCGATGATGTAGCCCTGGTCTTCGTTCGGCAGGAACGACGACGGCATGCGCGCGAACAGCAGGCCGACCACGCCGATCACCACCGCGAACACCACCAGCGCGCGGCCGGTGTGGCGCAAGATCTTGCCGACCCAGCTTTCATAGTTCCTTGCGGTGCGGTCGAAGCCGCGGTTGAACCAGCCGAAGAAACCGGTCTTGGCGTGGGCATGGCCGGCCTTGACGGGTTTCAGCAGGTGGGCGCACAGGGCCGGCGTCAGGGTCAGCGCCATCAGGGCCGAGAACAGAATCGCCGACACCATCACCGCCGAGAACTGGCGGTAGATGTTGCCGACCGCGCCGGCGAAAAACGCCAGCGGCACGAACACCGAAATCAGCACCACGGTCACGCCGATGATGGCGCCGGAAATCTGGCCCATCGCCTTGCGCGTCGCTTCGAGCGGCGCCAAGCCTTCCTCGCTCATGATGCGCTCGACGTTTTCGACCACCACGATGGCGTCGTCGACCACGATGCCGATCACCAGCACCATGCCGAACATGGTCAGCACGTTGATCGAGAAACCGAGCGCGAGCAGGGTAGCGAGCGAACCGAGCAGGGCGACCGGCACCACGATGGTCGGGATGATGGTGTAGCGGAAGTTCTGCAGGAACAGGTACATCACCAGGAACACCAGGATGACCGCTTCGACCAGCGTTTCGACCACCTGCTTGATGGAGATGTCGATGAACTTCGAGCTGTCGAACGGGATCGCCCACTTCATGCCAGGCGGGAAATAGCGCGCCAGTTCTTCCATGCGCGCGCGCACCAGCCTGGCCGTTTCCAGCGCATTGCCGGAAGGCGAGAGCTGGATGCCGATGCCGGTCGACGGCTTGCCGTTCAGGCGTGCCGAGGTCGCATAACTCTGGCCGCCGATTTCGATGCGGGCGACGTCGCGCAGCCGCACGGTCGAGCCGTCCGAATTGGCGCGCAGTACGATGTTGCCGAACTGCTCAACGGTGCTGAGCTGGCCGGTGACCACCACGGTGGCGCTGATGGTCTGGCCCGCTTCGAGCGGCAGGTCGCCGATCGAGCCGGACGCCACTTGTGCATTCTGGGCGCGGATCGCCGCGTTGACGTCGGCCGGCGACAGGTTCAGGCCGACCAGCTTGGCAGGATCGATCCAGATCCGCATCGCCTTTTCGGTGCCGAACAGCTGGGCCTGGCCGACGCCCTTGATGCGCTGCAGTTCGGGCAGCACGGTGCGCGAAGCGAAGTCGCCCAGCGCGATCGGATCCCATTTCGGGTCGTCCGAGGACAGGATGGTAAACATCAGGAAGTTGGCGCGGGCCTGGTCGACCCGCACGCCTTGCTGCACCACCGCCTGCGGCAGGCGCGGGGTGGCGCGGCCGAGGCGGTTCTGGACGTCGACCTGGGCCAGTTGCGGATCGGTGCCGGTTTCAAAACTGAGGGTCAGGGAGCCGGTGCCGTTGGCCTGGCTGATCGACTCCATGTAGATCAGGCCGGGCGAGCCGTTCATCTCGCGTTCGATCACGCTGATGACGCTGTCTTCCAGCGTCTGCGCCGAAGCGCCCGGGTAAGCCGCGGACACCACGATGGACGGCGGCGCGACGGTCGGGTATTGGGCGATCGGCAATTGGGTAATTGCCACGGCGCCCATCACCATGATGAAAAGTGCGATCACCCACGCAAAAATGGGGCGGTCAATAAAGAAGCGAGCCATGAAGGATTCCTGTATCTGTTATTAACGGCTGGCGGCGGGCGCTGCGGGGGTTGCCGGCGCCGCGCTCCATGGCACGGCCTTGACCGGGGCGCCAGGCACCATCATTTTCTGGAAGCCGTCGACCACCACCTGCTCGCCCGGTTTCAGGCCGTCGAGCACGATCCAGTTGGAACCTTGCTGCGCACCGATCTTGACCGGACGCGGCGTCGGTTTGCCGTCGGCGACCACGATTACGGTGTCGCCCTGGGTGCCGCGGGTGACCGCTTGTTGCGGCACCACGATCGCGGCCGGCAATTCGGCCTGCGACAGGCGCACGCGCACGTACTGGCCCGGCAGCAGCATGCCGTCCGGGTTCGCCACTTCGGCGCGCAACGCGACCTGGCCCGAGGTCGGGTCAACCGTCACATCGGAAAACAGCAGCTTGCCTTTGCGCGGCAGTTCGGAACCGTCGTCGAGGATCACGGTGACCGGCACGGCGCCGACGCCGCGCGACGCCGCGCCGGCGTTCTTGCGCAGGCGCTGCAAGTCGCCCGCCGATTGCGTGATGTTCAGGTAGACCGTGCTGGTCTGCTGGATCAGCGCCAGCTGGGTCGCTTCGGTCGCGCTGACCAGCGCGCCTTCGGTGACCAGCGCGCGCCCGATGCGCCCGCCGATCGGCGCCTGCACGTTGGCGTAGCCGGTGTTGATCCCGGCGATCTGCACCGCCGCCCGTTGCGCCGCGACGTCGGCCTCGGCCTGCTTCTGGGCCGCCACCACGTTCACGTATTCCTGCTTGCTGACCGCGTTCGCCTCGACCAGCGGCTTGTAGCGCTCGGCCTGGGCCGCCGCCTGGTTCAGGTTGGCCTGCGATTTGCCGAGGTTGGCGCGGGCGCTGTCGAGCGCGGCCTGGTACGGCGCCGGATCGATCTGGTACAGCACCTGGCCGGCCTTCACTTCGCTGCCTTCCTGGAACAGGCGCTTGAGCACCACGCCGTTGACCCGCGCCCGCACTTGCGCCACGCGGACCGGTTCGACGCGGCCCGGCAATTCGGTCTGCAAGGCCACCGGTTCGAATTTGGTGACGATGACGCCGACTTCCGGCGGCGGCCGGTCGGCGCCCGGGCCGCCGGCCTTGGGGCCGCAAGCGGTCAGGGCGGCGACGGCCGCGAGGGTGCAGACGGCGATCCGCGTCATGAACAAAGTGGAGGAGTGGGCATGGCGCATTAGGTGTGCATCCTTAAGGTATCAGGCGGAAAGTGGTCGCGCGGACGACTTCACCGCTGGCTTTTGTCAAATTTGCGGATATACTATCACGAGTGTATGTTTAATGTTTTGAAGCCCCGGAATTGGAGAGATGCGATGGTACGCAGGACCAAGGAAGACGCGCTGGCGACCCGCGACAGCATTCTCGATGCTGCGGAGCAACTATTTGTCAAGCAAGGTGTGTCGGGAACGACCTTGCAGCATATCGCAACGGCAGCCGGCGTGACACGCGGTGCGATCTACTGGCATTTCCTGGACAAGGGGGCGATGTTCAACGCCATGATGGAGCGCGTCAAGATGCCGCTCGAGTCGGCCATGCAGTTGCTCGACGAAGCCAATGCGGCCGACCCGCTCGAGGCCTTGCGCGAGAACATGATGTGCGTGTTCCGGTTCACGGTGGAAGATCCGAAGGCGCGCCGCGTGTTCGAAATCGCCACGTTGAAGCTGGAGTACGTGGATGAACTGAGCGCCGTGCGCGAACGCAGGAAACAGAGTCAGGATGCGTGGATGGAGCGTTCCGAAGGCCGCATCCGCGCGGGCATTGCCAACGGACGGGTCAAGGCCGGTGCGGATCCGTACGCGGTGGCGCTGGGACTATGGGTGATCATGGATGGATTGGTCCGCGCCTGGCTGCTGGACCAGCAGGCATTCGACCTGCTGAAACTGGGCGCGCAGATTCTCGATACCCATCTNNTTGCCGGAATCGGCGCAGAACGCGCGGATGCCTTCGGCCAGCTTCTCGGTCGCCATCGCATCTTCATTCATCATGAAGCGGAAGGTCTTCTCGTCGATCGACACCTTGTCGATGCTGGCGCCGGCAGCCGCCGCGCCGAGCTTGCGCTCGACCGGCGCGTTGGTGTCGGCCATTTGCTGCAGCAGGTCCGGCGCGATGGTCAGCAGGTCGCAGCCGGCCAGTTCCAGGATCTGCGAGGTGTTGCGGAAGCTCGCGCCCATCACCTCGGTCTTGTAACCGAACTTGCGATAGTAGTTATAGATGCGCTTGACCGACTGCACGCCCGGGTCTTCCGCGCCGGTGTACTCGATGCCGGTCGATTTCTTGTGCCAGTCGTAGATCCGGCCGACGAACGGCGAGATCAGCTGGGCGCCGGCTTCGGCGCAGGCGATCGCCTGCGGCAGCGCGAACAGCAAGGTCATGTTGCAGCGGATGCCGTCGCGTTCGAGGATCTCGGCGGCGCGGATGCCTTCCCAGGTCGAGGCGATCTTGATCAGCACGCGCTCGCGGCCGATGCCGGCCGCTTCGTACAGCGCGATCAGCTCGCGGCCCTTGGCCACGTTCGCTTCGGTGTCGAACGACAGGCGCGCATCGATCTCGGTGGAAACGCGGCCCGGAATGATCTTCAGGATTTCAACGCCGAACGCGATCAGCACGCGGTCGATCACGTCGCCGGTCGACAGGGTGGGGAAGTCGCGCACGGCCTGTTCCAGCAGCGGGCGGTATTCCGGCTTCTGGACCGCCTTCAGGATCAGCGAAGGATTGGTGGTGGCATCGCGCGGCGTGTACGCCTTGATCGACTGGAAATCGCCGGTGTCGGCGACCACGGTGGTGAATTGCTTGAGCTGTTCGAGTTGATTCATTGGCGTTCAAAAATGTTGGAGAGAAACGAGGACCATATTGTACCAAGGCGGCAGGTGGGTCGAACACGAATGTCGCCTTCACAACGGAATCTTGCCTAGTTGCGAATGCGCGCTGCTATCGAGTTGTCAACTGTACACTGCGTCAAGGCCGCGCACGCGCAAACCAGCAAGCCGCCGGTGACCGGCGCAAGGCTCCGGTCGTTGGCGAGCCGAACGAACACACCGCGAGCGGCGGGTCATGAATGGCGTGGCGATCGGTATAGTTGGCGGTGTCGTCAGTCCGACATTGGAATTTACCCTGATCGGAATGTGGGCCAAGCCCGAATGCCGGGGCACGCCTGTCGGCGCAGCCCTTGTCGATTCCATAAAAACGCGCGCACTCTCGCAGGGCCAGACGCGCGTTGTCTTGACCGTATCGCCGGGCAACGCAAGAGCTCAGCCTGTTATCGCAAGCAGGGTTTTTCGTTTTTTGCAAGGCCTGACGAAATTGGCACTGTCAATCCCGCTGCCTGAGTCAGCCGCGCCGCCAGGCGGTACCGGTCAGTTGAAATCGGTCGCCGCAAGGAACGCCGCAACCAACGATTCGAGGCCGAGTTGATCTTCCTCGCTGAAGCGGTTCAGGGTGGGGCTGTCGATATCGAATACGCCCAGCACTGCGCCATCCCTGATCAGCGGGATCACGATTTCCGCGTTCGATGCGGAGTCGCAGGCGATGTGGCCGGGGAATGCGTGCACGTCCGGCACCAGCATCGTGCGCCTTTCAGCCGCTGCCGCGCCGCATACGCCGCGCCCGAACGGAATCCGCGCGCAGGCGACCTTGCCCTGGAACGGGCCGACCAGCAGTTCCAGGCCATCGCCCTTCCTGGCGGGGCGGCTCAGGTAGAAGCCGGCCCAGTTCAGTTCGGCGATGGTGTCGTAGATGAAGGCCGAGAACTGCGCCGCGTTGGCCGTCAGGTCGCGCTCGCCTTCGAGGATGCTTTCCACCTGTCTGGTCAGCATGGCGTAGTCGGGCTTGGTGCTGGCGGCGGGCGTGATGTGCATGGCGTAGGGGAGAGCGGCTGATCGAAACAGGTCATTCTATCTGATCGGCGTGTGGCGCGTCCGGGGTCTGACCCAGCGGGTCAGACCCTGTCACCTAGCCGATGAACGAATCGAACTGCATGTCGAATTCCTGCAGCGCCTTCTGGGCGTTCTGCATCTTCTTGCGGAATTCGGGGCCGCGCTGCAGCGCCAGGCCGACCGCCAGCACGTCGATCACCACCAGGTAGGCCAGCCGCGCCGAAATCGGCGTGTACGGGTCGGTGTTGAAGACCAGGTCGATCGGGATCAGCACCGTGGCCAGGTCCGCCAGCGGGGTGCCCGACGGCGCCAGCACGATCACGTCGGCGCCGCCGCGCCGCGCCAGCTTGACCGAGCGCACCAGCGCCGGGCTGTTGCCGCGCTGCGAGATGGCCACCACCGCGTCGCCGCTGTGCAGCAGCGCCGCCGCGATGCTGTGGATGTTCGGGTCGGCGTACGCCACGGTCGGCACGCCCGAGCGGAAAAACTTGTGCTGCGCGTCGGCCGCGACGATGCCGGACGTGCCTTGTCCGTAGAACTCGATCTTGTTGGCGCGCGACAGGATATCGAGCGCCTTCTGGATCGCTTCCGGATTGAGGTTGTTGCGCAGGTCGAGCAGGGTGTTGATCGAGCGGCTGCAGATCTTGTTGACCAGGTCCGACGCCAGGTCGTCCTGCGCCGGCTGTTCGTTCGCCCCCGGCAGCGCCAGCGCAAGGCCTTGCGCCAGCTTCAGCTTGAACTCGTGCCAGCCGTCGTAGCCCAGGGTGCGGCAAAAACGCACCACGGTCGGCTCCGACACCTGCGCGCTTTTCGCCAGCGCGGTGATGTTCTGGCTGACCGTCGCGGACGGCTGTTCCAGCACCGCCAGCGCGACTTTTCGCTCCGATTTAGAGAGGGAGTCGAGCTGGGTGCGGATCGAATCGAGCAGCATCAGTCCTCCGGCAGCGGTGAAGCAGGGGTTTCGCGGTGCATCGCAGCGCGCCTGCGAAACGGTATGGCCATGCAGGCACAGACTACTTGCGCTTCCATCATTAGTCCTCGGGCGGTGGTGAAGCAGGGATTTGGCGGTGCATCGCAGCGCGCCTGCGAAACGGTATGGCCATGCAGGGCCAGACTCCTTGCGCTCTCATAATTAGTCTTCTGGGAGCGCTTCTTCGCGCCATTGCAAGCCGTCGCGGCCGATCAGCGCGCTCGCCGCGGCAGGGCCCCAGGTGCCGGCACTGTACGGCGTCGGATTGGTGTCGTTCTGTTCCCAGTAGTCGAGGATCGGCTCGACCCATTCCCACGCCGCTTCCAGCTCGTCGCCGCGCATGAACAGCGTCAGCTGGCCGCGCAGCACGTCGAGCAGCAAGCGCTCGTAGGCGTCCATGCGCGGCGTCTTGAACTGCTCGCGGAAATCGAGTTCGAGTTCGGCCTGCTTGAGGCGCATGCTGTCGCCCGGCGTCTTGGCCATCAGGTTCAGCGACAGTCCCTCGTCCGGCTGCAGGCGGATCACCAGGCTGTTTGGCTGGAAGCTGGAAGTGGGCTGGTTGAAGATCGAATGGGGGATCGGCTTGAAGCGCACCACGATCTCGGCCAGCCGGTCGGCCATCCGCTTGCCGGTGCGCAGGTAGAACGGCACGCCGGCCCAGCGCCAGGTGTCGATCTCGGCCTTGAGCGCGACGAAGGTTTCGGTGCTCGATCTTTCCGGCGCGTCCGGCTCGTCGCGATAGCTCGGCACCGCCTGGCCGTCGACGTGGCCGGCGCGGTACTGGCCGCGCACGATGTTCTGCGCCAGCGTGGTCGGGGTGAAGCGCTTGAGCGAACGCAGCACCTGCAGCTTGGCGTCGCGCACCGCGTCCGACGAGATCGAGGTGGGCGGCTCCATCGCGACAATGCATAGCAATTGCAGCAGGTGGTTCTGCAGCATGTCGCGCAGGGCGCCGGAATGGTCGTAGTAGCCCATCCGGTTGCCCACGCCGATCTTCTCGGCGATGGTGATCTGGACGTCGGAAATCCACTCGCGGCGCCAGAGCGGTTCGAACAGGATGTTCCCGAAGCGCAGGGCCAGCAGGTTCTGCACGGTCTCCTTGCCGAGGTAGTGGTCGATCCGGTAGATCTGCGATTCGGCGAACACCTTGCCGACTTCGGCGTTGATCTGCTTGGCGCTCGCCAGGTCGCGTCCGAGCGGCTTTTCCAGCACCACGCGCGAATTGGCGGTCGCCAGGCCGGTGGTGGCCAGGTTGTCGCAGATCTGCGAGAACAGGTGCGGCGGGGTGGCCAGATAGTAGACCCGGGTCAGGCTGTCGTCGTTGCGCAGCGCCTCGACCAGCGCGCCGTAGGTCTTCACGTCGGTCGCGTTGAGCGACACGTACACGATGCGCTTGATGAACTGCGACCACTGCGGCTCGGCCGGCGCCTTGACGTGCGGCTTCGAGGTCGATTCGACGGTCTCGAGGAATTCCTCCTGCGACCACTCATGGCGCCCGACGCAAATGATGCGCGCGCCAGTCGGCAGGTCGCCGGCCACGTCGCGCGAGTACATCGCAGGTAACAGCTTGCGCATCGCCAGGTCGCCGCTGCCGCCAAAAAGAACGAGGTCGAAATCGTTGAGAGCCATAAGTATGTAATCGCAAAAGTAGGGTGCCGGGATGATGATACAGGGCCGGGAAGGTTGGTCCTGTAAATTTACTACACAAATATCGCGTTAGCAAGAAATTTTACTACGTAATCCTAAGGCTGGTACAGCGGCTCGGGCAGGCCGGCGACCTCGACCCGCAGCGACAGCACGCAGCCGCTCAGCGGATACTGCGCGCGTTCCTCGGGCGAGCGCTTGTGGCTGGCGCTGGTGATGTACAGGGTGCGCAGGTCGGCGCCGCCGAAGGCGACCATGGTCGGGCAGCGCAGCGGCAGTTTCACCTCGCGCAGCAGGGCGCCGTCGGGCGCGAAACGCAGCAGGCGGCCGCCTTCGAACATCGCGCACCAGTAGGCGCCTTCGCTGTCGACCGCGGCGCCGTCCGGCCGTCCGCCGTAATTGTTGGCCTTGTCGGTCGAGAACTGCTGGAAGCGCTGCGGATGCGAGACCTCGCCGGTCGCGAGGTCGAACGCGTAGCGGTCGATCCGGTGGGTGGTGGTGTCGGCGTGGTACAGCCACTTGTGGTCCGGGCTGAAGCCGAGGCCATTCGAGACGGTCATCCCGCCCGACCACACCAGCCTGACCTGGCCGCGTTCGAGGCAGAACATCTGCGCCGCCTGCTGGTCGCGCGGCTCGTACAGCGTGCCGACCCAGAACCGGCCGGCAGCATCGACCCGGCCGTCGTTGAAACGGGTGGTGGCGGTGTCGTACGGCGCCGGCGCGATCGGCGTCACGCCGCCGCCGTCGGTGTCGAGGTGGACGAAGCCGGAGCGCAGCGCCACCACCAGGCCGCCGCCGCCATGCAGCGCCAGCGCGGTCGGCTCGCGGTCCATTTTCCAGGCCTGGTGCGCGCCGCTGGCCGGATCCAGGCGATGCACCGCGAAGCCGTCGATGTCGACCCAGTAAAGGCAGGACTCGGCCGGATTCCACAACGGACATTCGCCCACCGCCATGGGCTGGTCGTGCGCGACCTCGATGCCGGCGCCGCTCATACCGCCGCCCTGGCCATCGCAATCAGGCCGTTGGTGGAGCTGTCGTGCTTTTCAGGGTGCGCCTGGCCGGTCAGTTCCGCCTCGATGTTCCTGGCCAGTACCTTGCCCAGTTCGACGCCCCACTGGTCGAAGCTGTTCACGTCCCACAGCACGCCCTGCACGAACGTCTTGTGTTCGTACAGCGCCACCAGCGCGCCCAGCGTGCAGGGCGTCAGGTACTCCATCAGGATGGTATTGCTGGGACGGTTGCCGGGGAAGGTCTTGTGCGGCGCCAGGCGCTCGATCTCGGCCGGCGCCAGTTCCTGCGCCTGCAGGTCGGCGCGCACTTCGTCGATGTTCTTGCCGCGCATGAAAGCTTCCGACTGGGCGAAGCAGTTCGCCAGCAGCGCCGCATGGTGCGATTCCAGTTCGTGCGCGGGGCGCAGGCTGGCGATGAAGTCGATCGGGGTCAGGTCGGTGCCCTGGTGCAGAAGCTGGAAGTAGGCGTGCTGGCCGTTGGTGCCGCAGTCGCCCCAGATGACAGGACAGGTCGCGGTGTCGACCGGCAGGCCGTTCCTGGTCACGCGTTTGCCGTTGCTCTCCATGTCGAGCTGTTGCAGGTAGGCCGGGAAGCGGTTCAGGTCCTGGTGGTACGGCGCGATCGACACCGAGGAGCAATCGAGGAACTGGCGGTTCCAGAAGCCGACCAGGGCCAGCAGCACCGGCATGTTCTGCGCCAGGGGCGCTTGGGTAAAGTGCTGGTCCATCGCATGCGCGCCGGCCAGGAAATCGCTGAAGTAGCCGAATCCGACCGACAGCGCGATCGGCAGCCCGATCGCCGACCACACCGAATAGCGCCCGCCGACCCAGTCCCAGAACGGGAACATGTTGACCGGGTCGATGCCGAATTGCTCGATCGCTTCGGTGTTGGTCGATACCGCGACGAAGTGGCGCGCCAGCGCGTCCGGCTCGGCGTGCGCCAGGAACCAGCGGCGCGCGGTCTGCGCGTTGAGCATGGTCTCGCTGGTGGTGAAGGTCTTGGAGGCGACGATGAACAGTGTGGTTTCGGGATCGACCTGCGCGAGCGCGGCATCGAGGTCGTGGCCGTCGACGTTGGAGACGAAATGCATGTTCAGGCGCGGATGGGCATACTGGCGCAGCGCCAGGCACGCCATCTTCGGGCCCAGGTCGGAGCCGCCGATGCCAATGTTGACGATGTCGGTGATCGGCTTGCCGCTGTAGCCGAGCCAGGTGCCGGCGCGCACCGAATCGCTGAATGCCTTCACCCGCGCCAGCACCGCGTGGACGTCGGCGGTGACGTCCTGGCCGTCCACCACCAGCGCGGCGTCGGCTGGCGCGCGCAGGGCGGTGTGCAGCACGGCGCGCCGTTCGGTCAGGTTGATCTTCTCGCCGGCGAACATCGCGGTGCGCCGTTCCTCGACGCCGCGCGCGCGCGCCAGCTCGACCAGCAGTTCAAGCGTGCGCCCGTCCACCCGGTTTTTTGAATAGTCTAGGAACAGGCCGGCCGCTTCCAGCGAGAGGTTCTTGAAGCGCTGCGGGTCGGCGGCGAACAGGTCGCGCATCTGCCAGTCTTTCGAGTCGACGGCGTGGGCGGCGAGGGCCTTGAAACTGGCGGTAGAGGTGAGGGCGGGCTGGCGCATGGCGATCGGCAGTCAGAATGTGGAGTAGGGTTTTTCTGAATAATACATGATAACTACGTAAATTCACTACATAAATTCGCCTGCTTCAAGCTGTGACTACCTCTACTATTCACCGGTAGCGCAGTGCCGCGGAAGCCGGAAACGCTTGCGTGGTGGCCAATAAAGGCCCAGGATGATTCAAAACGAGTAGCTGAACTTTATAAAACTGTAGTAAAATTTCAGAAATCGAATTCAAAGGAACGACCATGGCGCTCCACCCAGTACTCCAGGCGGTGACTGACCGCATCATCAAGCGCAGCCGCCCGTCGCGCGCGGCCTACCTGGCGCACCTCGACGCCGCCCGCGTCCAGGGCGTGCAGCGTACCTCGCTGTCATGTACCAATCTGGCGCACGGCTTCGCCGCGTTCCCGGCCAACGACAAGCTCAAGCTGAAGGAGCAGAAGAAACCGTCGATCGCGATCGTCTCGTCGTATAACGACATGCTGTCGGCGCACCAGCCGTTCCAGTTCTTCCCCGAGATTATCAAGGATGCCGTGCGCAAGGTCGACGCGGTGGCCCAGTTTGCGGGCGGCGTGCCGGCCATGTGCGACGGCGTGACGCAAGGCCAGCCGGGCATGGAACTGTCGCTGTTCTCGCGCGACGCGATTGCGATGGCCACCGCGGTGGCGCTGTCCCACAACATGTTCGACGCCGCCGTGTACCTGGGCGTGTGCGACAAGATCGTGCCGGGCCTGCTGATCGGCGCGCTGCACTTCGGCCACCTGCCGGCGGTATTCGTGCCGGCCGGGCCGATGACCAGCGGGATGTCGAACAAGGAAAAGGCCCGTATCCGCCAGCTGTACGCGCAGGGCAAGGCCACGCGCGAGGAGCTGCTCGAATGCGAGTCTGCTTCGTACCACAGCGCCGGCACCTGCACCTTTTACGGCACCGCCAACAGCAACCAGATGCTGATGGAGTTCATGGGCCTGCACCTGCCGGGCGCGGCCTTCATCACCCCCGGCACGCCGCTGCGCGACGCGCTGACCGCCGCCGCCGCCCAGCGCGCGGTGGCAATCTCCCAGCAGGGCGGAAATTACACGCCGGTCGGCCAGATCGTCGACGAGAAGTCGATCGTCAACGCGGTGATCGGCCTGCTGGCGACCGGCGGCTCGACCAACCACACGCTGCACCTGGTGGCGATTGCCAAGGCGGCCGGCATCGTGATCGACTGGGACGACTTCAACGAGCTGTCGGCGGTGATCCCGATGCTGACCCGGATCTACCCGAACGGCGACGCCGACGTGAACCACTTCAATGCGGCCGGCGGTCCCGGCTTCGTGATCCGCGAACTGCTCGACATCGGCCTGCTGCATGACGACGTCACCACCATCCTCGGCAAGGGCCTGCGCGCCCATTGCGCCGAGCCGTTCCTGGACGGCGACAGGGTATTCTGGAAGCCGGCCGCCGCGGTGTCCGCCGACGCCGACGTGCTGCGCCCGGCCAGCGCGCCGTTCGCGCAGGACGGCGGCATGATCCTCGTCTCCGGCAACCTGGGACGCGCGGTGATGAAGGTGTCGGCCGTGAAGCTCGAGCACCGCATCGTCGAAGCGCCCGCGCTCACCTTCAATTCGCAGGAAGACTTCATGCACGCCTACCAGGCCGGCCGCCTCGACCGCGACTTCGTGGCGGTGCTGCGCTTCCAGGGCCCGCGCGCCAACGGCATGCCGGAGCTGCACGCGCTGACGCCTGCGCTGGCCAACCTGCAGGATGCCGGGCGCCACGTCGCGCTGGTGACGGACGGGCGCATGTCGGGTGCCTCGGGCAAGGTGCCGGCGGCGATCCACGTGTCGCCCGAGATCCTGGCGGGCGGCCCGCTCGGCCTGGTGCGCGACGGCGACATCATCCGTCTCGACGCCACGGCCGGCACGCTGCAGGCGCTGGTGCCGTCCGACGTCTGGCACGCCAGGTCGCAGGCGACGGCCGACCTGTCGTCGTCCCATATCGGCATGGGACGCGAGCTGTTCAGCATGTTCCGCCACTCGATCAGCGAAGCGGAGAAGGGCGCCACTACCTTCCCGCTGCCATCGCCGATTCCCACCACCGTGCCGTTGCATGAAGGCGCCGACGTCGGCGACATCGTGCCCGGCTCCGACGAAGACACTTTGGTAAAGACCTCATCATGACCATGACCCTGCTCGACATCATGCGCTCGGCGCGCGTAATTCCCGTGATCGCCATCGACGACCCTGAACACGCCGTGCCGCTGGCGCGCGCGCTGGTGGCCGGCGGCATCTGCGTGCTGGAAGTGACGCTGCGCACCGCGCACGGACTGGGCGCGATCCGTGCGATGGCCCAAGTGCCGGGTGCGATCGTCGGCGTCGGCACCTTGACCCAGCCGGAGGAATTTGGCGCGGCGCGCGACGCCGGCGCGGTGTTCGGCGTTTCGCCCGGCTTGACGCCGGCGCTGATCGAGGCGGCGCGCAAGAGCGGCCTGCCGCTGCTGCCTGGCGTGATGACGCCGTCCGAAGTACTGGCCGCGCGCGAAGCGGGCTTCCGCCAGCTCAAGCTGTTCCCGGCGGTGCCGGCCGGCGGCGTCGGCATGCTCAACGCGATCGCCGGCCCGATTCCGGACGTGACCTTCTGCCCGACCGGCGGCATCTCGATCGACACCGCGGCGCAGTTCCTGGCCTGCAAAAACGTCGCCTGCGTGGGCGGCTCGTGGCTGACGCCGAAGGATGCGCTGCTGGCCGGCGACTGGGACCGCATCACCGAGCTGGCGAAGGCGGCGGCAGCGCTGCGCTAAGCCGCAATGGCGAGCCTGGCGCGCGCCCTGACCGAGGGCGAAGTGGCGATGGCGGCGGCNNCGTGCTTCCTGGACGACTATTCGGCCGGCGACGTGCATGCGCAGCACTGGTTCATGCACGAGATGGTGCATGTCTGGCAACACCAGCTGGGTTACCCGGTACGGCTGCGCGGGGCGGTGCGCATCGGGCTGCAATACCGATACCGGCTGCGCGCCGGCGCCACCCTTGCGGACTTCAACATGGAAGCGCAAGGCGACCTGCTGGCCGATTATTTCGTCCTCAAATTCCTCGACAATCCCGGCGCCATGCGCTGGCGCGAAAACGCCGGCAGGCTGGCGCTGTTCGACGCCGTGCTGGACGGATTTCGCGCCGACCCGGCCAGCCGCGTCCACCTTCCGCGTACGTTGCGGCGACGCTCGTCGGGGTGAGCCTTTGCGCGGCGTCAAACGCTTTCGGGCTGCAAGTCGTACGCTAAGAGTTTGCTAGGCGCAATCTTTTTCCGGCGAGGCAGCATGTCATTCCGAGAATTTTCCCCCTTGATCCTGCTGCTGCCGGCGAGCCTGGCGTGCGCCGCACCGGCGCCGCGCACCGGCGACGCGGAGGTGCGGGAAACCAGTAGCGGCCTGCCTTGCTTCACCATTTCCGAGCGCGAGGAGCGGCGTGCCGGCGCGCCCGACTTCGAGTCCATCGCCGTGTACGACCCATCGGCGCGGCCGCGCGCGCGGATGTGGAAGATGTCGATGCCGCCGAACCGCAGCTTCCCGGTGTTGTTCAGCATGTGCATCCCGTACGGGGGTAGAGTGCAGTCGCTGCCGCAGACGGTGGCGGTGGTGCTGGAGACCGGCAAGGTTTATGAAGTCGTCATCGCTGTCAAGGATGGCGCCACGCCGACCCGGCCGCGCGACTACAGCGCCCGGTTCTGCCTGGCGAAGCAGCGCGACGGCAGCGCCGTGGTCCATCACATCGTCCCCGGCGCGCATGAGGGGCGCAATCTGTTTGGATGCGTCGCGCCGAAATAGCGAGGACGCGGGGCGGACCCCNNCGGACCCCCAACAGAACAACCGGGGTCTGACCCTGGGTCTGACCCCGGGCGCCCCGGGCTTGCTATCTGAGCGCCTTCAGTTGATCCTCGGCATCGGCCTCCATGTTCTTCGGCAGCCCGGTCTTGAACGCACCGCGAAGCGATCGCCGGCATGGAGCAGGCGCTGGCGATGTCGCCGCGGGCAAGTTCGTACTACCGGATCGGGCAGTCGCAACTGGCGCTGGGATCAGCCTGGCCGCGTCGGCCGCACCCGCCCATCCGGCATCCTGTCTCGTTTTCATGTCGCATCCTGTCTGATTCTGCCTGGTTTTGTCGCGTTTTGAACTTGGCAGGGGAGCCGGTAAAAAACGACAGGAACAGACAAAACGAGACAAAACGCACAGGGGAAACGAGTATGAATGCTCGATAGGTCATTGCGGGGGATGCTCACGCGCCGGCGGCGTTGCGCACCCTGCTTGTGCCCGCAGGCATCAAATTATCGATGTCAAATATTCCAGGCAACTTCCGGTGTCCGTCCGGACCGCGTCTGATGCCAGGAAGGGTATTTCGCCCCACTGTGCGCGCAGGCGGCAACCAGGACGGACTCGTGCTTGCCGACGGTTCCGGCAGAGCGACCTGCGCGACTTCCTCGCTGACGATTTCGTTCATTGCCCTGGCGGCCCGGCCGACGCCGATATTGAAAATTTCTGCCAGGGCGTCGTGCTGCGGTTCGCCGAGTTCGAACATGCCTACTCCAGCGCGCCCATCAGGGCGTGGATGCGCGCCTCGGTAATCGGTTTTTCCATGAAGCCGATCCCCATTTCGGTGGCGCGGTTGCGGGTGCTGTTCTGCACGTTGGCGGTGAGCAGCGCGATGTGCGCATCCGGACACATCGCGCGCAGGTGGCCGGCCGCGGCCAGTCCGCCCATGCCGGGCATGTTGACCTCGACCAGGATCAGGATCGGCGACATCGACTGCACCTTCGCCAGCGCTTCCTCGCCGGTGGCGGCTTCCTCGACCAGCCAGCCGGGCTGCCTGGCGAGGATGAACTGGCGCGCCGTCAGGCGCGACTCGCGGCTGTCGTCGACTACGAGGACGGTTTTGGAGTCGTTCATTTTTGGTTCCTGTGAGTAACTTTTAACCGACGGCCATTTTCTCATAAATACATTTTCGTTTTGCCCAAAAGGAACTTCATTTGCGCTGGCGCGATGTCGCGCTTGCTGCCGCGCAAAGGAATTTATCGTTGAAAGGCGGTCCCGCCACGGTCCATCCGCTAAAATGTCGGCATTCCTTCCTCTATTCCCAGATCATGACTCAAGACGAACTCAAGCAAGCAGTGGCCGTGGCCGCCATCAACTACGTGGTGGACGGAGAAATCATCGGCGTCGGCACCGGGTCGACCGCCAATTTCTTCATCGACGAGCTGGCCAGGATCAAGCATCGCATCAAGGGCGCGGTGGCCTCGTCCGAGGCGACCGCGGCGCGCCTGCGCGGCCACGGCATCGAGGTGTTCGACCTGAACGAGGTGGAATCGATCGCGGTGTACATCGACGGCGCCGACGAGATCAACAATAGCGGCGCGATGATCAAGGGCGGCGGCGCGGCGCTCACGCGCGAGAAGATCGTCGCTTCGGTGTCGGGCAAGTTCGTCTGCATCGCCGACGGTTCCAAGCTGGTCGACTTGATGGGCAAGTTCCCGCTGCCGGTCGAGGTGCTGCCGATGGCGCGCGCGGCGGTCATGCGCAAGCTGGCGTCGCTGGGCGGGCAGCCGAAGCTGCGCCTGAAGCCGGGCAGCGACCAGGCGTTCATTACCGACAACGGCGGCGAGATCATCGACGTGGCCGGTTTGAGCATCGCCGATCCGGTGGCGCTCGAGCAGGAAATCAACCAGGTCCCGGGCGTGATCGCGGTCGGCCTGTTCGCGCTGCGCGGCGCCGACGTCTGCCTGCTGGGAACCAGCGACGGCGTCAAGACGCTTACATTCTAATCACTAAGGGATCACCCATGAAGCGATTGCTGCTCGTTGCGTGCGCCGTTGCGCTGAGCGCTTGTTCGATGTTCAAGACCAGGATGGAGCCAGTGGCGGTGGTGGCGCCGGTCCAGCCGGTGGTGCCGCAATTGCTCGATGCAAACGGGGTGCCGATCGAACGCATCGCGTTCCGGCCGGGCGTGTCGTCGGTGACGGTGGAACGCTTGGGCAAGCAGCAAGCCTGCGTCAGCAACGAGGGCGCAGGGCTGGTGACCGAGGCGGGGCCGGTGGAGGTTTACCGGATGATTTGCGACAGCGGCAAGGTGTACATGGCGCGCTGTGAGTTGAGGCAGTGCAAGGCGATGTGAGCAAATCGCCGATCGACAGCCCGGCCCGGCGCGACGGCCTGCTGATTCCGTCGCTGGCGCTGTTCGGCGGCCAGGTCTCGGTCAATCTCGGCGCCGCGGTCGCGAAGAACCTGTTTCCTGTCATCGGGGTGGAAGGCATCACCGCGTTCCGGGTGGGGTTTTCCGCGCTGCTGCTGGTGGCGATTTTCCGCCCCTGGCGCTCGGCGCTGACCCGGCGCGACGTCGTCAACCTGCTCATTTACGGCACCGTGATGGGCCTGATGAACCTGCTGATCTACCGTGCTTTCGACCGCATCCCGATCGGCGTCGCGGTGGCCATCGAGGTGACCGGGCCGCTGCTGGTGGCGCTGCTGTCGTCGCGCCGGCCGCGCGACATTGCGTCATGCGCGCTGGCGGTGTTCGGGCTTTACCTGCTGCTGCCGTTGAACGGCGGAGCGGGGCGCCTCGATCCGGCGGGCGTGGCCTATGCGTTTGGCGCCGCGGCGTGCTGGGCGCTGTATATCGTGTTCGGCAAGCGCGCATCGACGCTGCAGGGCGGGCAGGCGGTGGCGTGGGGGATGCTGGTGGCGTCGTTGTTCATCGTGCCGCTTGGGGTGGCGCATGTCGACGCAGCGCTGCTCACTCCGGCCATCCTGGTCAGCGGGGTGGTGATCGCAGTGCTGTCGAGCGCGATTCCGTATTCGCTCGAAATCCTCGCGCTGCGCGGGCTGCCGCAAGGGTTGTTCGGCATGTTCAGCAGCGCCGCGCCCGCCGTGAGCGCAATCGCGGCACTGCTGATCCTCGGCGAGCGCCTCAGCGCGATTCAGTGGATCGCGCTTGCCTGCATCGTGGCGGCGTCGGCCACCTGCGCGATGTCCGCGCGCGCGAACAAATAACAAATAGCCCTGGCCCCGTCGTCCTCGCGCAGGCGGGGACCCCATTTGCGCGCATGCAGTCAGCGCGTGCGTGGTTCGTGCAGGAAGCGAGGAGGACGGCGAATGTCCTGATTACTCCGCCGGTGGGACGTAACCCATCGCCGCATCGGCCCCTTCGCCGAAGAAATGCTTTTCCATCTGCGTGGCCAGGTACTTGCGCGCGCGCTGGTCGGCCAGGTTCAGCCGGTTCTCATTGACCAGCATGGTCTGGTGCTTGAGCCACGCAGCCCACGCTTCCTTCGATACCGACTCCCAAATCTTCTTGCCCAGCTCGCCCGGGTAAGGTGGGAAGTCGAGCCCTTCGGCTTCTTTGTTCAGTTTGATGCAATGGACGGTGCGGGCCATTTGTGCTCCTAAAGCGGGGTAGGTATGAAGCCGTGATTATAAAGACTTAATCAAAACCTGTGATTTGCGCTGCCAGTTATACATGTGCTGGCGATCCTTCGGCAGGTCTTCCACCGTGGCCGGCAGGAAGCCGCGCTTCTTGAACCAGTGCGAGGTGCGGGTGGTCAGCACGAACAGCTTGTTGAAGCCGGCGGCGCGCGCCCGGTTCTCAATATGGCGCAAGATGCGCTCGCCGTCGCCCTGGGTCTGCACCTCGGGATTGACGGTCAGGCAGGCCATTTCGGCCATCTTGGAGGCCGGGAACGGATACAGCGCGGCGCAGCCGAAGATCACGCCATCGTGCTCGATCACCGAGAAGTTGTCGATTTCGCGCTCGATCAGTTCGCGCCCGCGCTTGACCAGCGTGCCGTCAGCCTCGAGCGGCTCGATCAGCTTGATGATGCCGCCGACGTCGTCGATGTTCGCCTTGCGCAGGCTTTCCAGGTTTTCGTGGCTGATCATGGTGCCCACGCCGTCGTGGGTGAACAGTTCGAGCAGGGCCGAGCCGTCCATCTCGAACGGCACGATGTGGGCCCGCTCGACCCCGCTGTTGCAGGCCTTGATCGCGTGCGCCAGGTAGTAAGCCGCGTCGGACGGCAGGAAACGCGCCTGCAGCACCGCTTCGGCCTGGTGCGAGGAGAGTTCGCGGATCTCGGCGCCGCCCTCGTCGATCATCATCGGCGTCTCGCTGATGAAGATCAGCTTGTCGGCGTGCAGCGCCACGGCGGCCGACACGGCCACGTCTTCCATGGTCAGGTTGAACACTTCGCCGGTCGGCGAGAAGCCCAGCGGCGAGAGCAGCACGATGCTGTCGGTGGCCAGGATCGGGTGGATCGTCTCGGCCGCGACCTTGCGCGTCACGCCGGTCAGTTCGAGGTCGACCCCGTCGATCACGCCAAGCGGGCGCGCGGTGACGAAATTGCCGGAGATAATACGAATGGCGGCATGCGCCATCGGCGTGTTGGGCAGGCCCTGGCTGAACGCCGCCTCGATGTCGAGGCGCAGTTCGCCGGCCGCTTCCTTGGCGCACTCCAGCGCGGCGGTGTCGGTGATGCGGATGCCGTTGTGGAAGCGGCCTTCGACGTTCCTGAGCGCCAGCTGTTCGGCCACCTGGGGCCGCGAGCCGTGCACGATCACCACCCGGATGCCGAGGGCCACCAGCAGCGACAAATCCTGCGCCAGCACGGTCAGCGCGCCGGCGGTCACCAGCTCACCTGGGAAGGCGACCACGAAGGTCTTGCCACGGAACGCGTGGATGTACGGCGCGACTGAGCGCAGCCATTGGACGAATTGGGTAGGAGTTTCCATTTGCCGCATTATAATTCGCTGCGCGACTTGCGCGCTAAATACATGTAAAAACAATGTCAGAACAGAGTAACAAGCGTTTGCCCGCCTCACCGNNGGCAGGCGCGCCCGCCGCAAACGCCGCGCCAGCCGCAGCCTGCGCGCGGCGACCAGCCAGCGCGTGGCCAGCAAACCCCACGCCCGCAGCGCGAGCCGCGGCCGGAGCGCGCCCCGCGCGAAGTGTTCCGCACGGCGCTGCCGCCGATTACCTTCCCCGAGGACTTGCCGGTCTCCGGCCGCCGCCAGGACATCGCCAGGGCGATCCTGGAAAACCAGGTGATCATCGTGTCGGGCGAAACCGGCTCCGGCAAGACCACCCAGCTGCCGAAGATCTGCCTCGAACTCGGGCGCGGCCAGAAGGGCCTGATCGGCCACACCCAGCCGCGCCGGATCGCCGCGTCCTCGACCGCCAAGCGGATCGCGCAGGAACTCGGCTCGCCGCTGGGCGTGCACGTCGGCTTCAAGGTGCGTTTCACCGACACCTTGCAGCCCGGCGCCTCGGTCAAGCTGATGACCGACGGTATCCTGCTGGCCGAAACCCAGACCGACCCGCTGCTGAAGAACTACGACACGATCATCATCGACGAGGCGCACGAGCGCAGCCTGAACATCGATTTCCTGCTCGGCTACCTGAAGCAGCTGCTGCCGCGCCGGCCCGACCTGAAGGTGATCATCACTTCGGCCACCATCGACGCCGACCGCTTCGCGCGCCATTTCGGCACGGGCGACAAGCTGGCGCCGGTGATCGAAGTATCGGGCCGCCTGTACCAGGTCGAAGTGCGCTACCGCCCGGTCGAGCGCGAGCAGGTGCTGACCGGCGCGCCGGACAGCGGCAAGCCGCTGCCGAAGGCGCAGGCGGCGCGCGAGAAGCGCGACCTGATGGACGCGGTGGTCGACGGCGTCGATGAACTGTGCCGGCTCGGCTCGGGCGACGTGCTGGTGTTCCTGCCGGGCGAGCGCGAAATCCGCGACTGCGCCGAGGCGCTGCGCAAGCACCATCCGCCGCATGTCGAGATCCTGCCGCTGTTCGCCCGCCTGTCGGTCGAGGAGCAGGAGCGCGTCTTCAAGATCAGCAATGCGCGCCGCATCGTGTTGGCCACCAACGTGGCCGAGACCTCGCTGACCGTGCCGGGAATCCGCTACGTGGTCGACGCCGGCCTGGCGCGCGTGAAGCGCTACAGCTTCCGCAACAAGGTCGAGCAGCTGCAGGTCGAGCCGATCGCGCAGTCGGCGGCAAACCAGCGCGCCGGCCGCTGCGGGCGCGTGGCAGACGGCGTCTGCATCCGCCTGTACGAGGAAAGCGACTTCCTGCAGCGGCCCAAATTCACCGAGCCGGAAATCCTGCGCTCGTCGCTGGCGGCGGTCATCCTGCGCATGAAGTCGCTGCACCTGACCGACGTCGAAACCTTCCCGTTCATCGAGCCGCCACAAGGCCGCGCTATCGCCGACGGCTACCAGCTGCTGCAGGAAGTCGGCGCGGTCGACGACACCAATTCGCTGACCCCGCTCGGCCACAAATTGGCCAAGCTGCCGCTCGACCCGCGCGTAGGGCGCATGATCCTGGCGGCGCTGGAAAACGCCTGCCTGACCGAGATGCTGATCATCGCCTCGGCGCTGTCGGTGCAGGATCCGCGCGACCGCCCGATGGAGCACCAGCAGGCGGCCGACGAAGCGCACAAGAAGTTCGCCGACGAGAAGTCCGAGTTCCTGACATACATAAAGATCTGGCGCTGGTTCGAACAAGCGATCGAACACAAGAAAACCAATCGCCAGCTGCAGGAAACCTGCCGCACCAACTTCCTGTCGCAGGTGCGCCTGCGCGAATGGCGCGACGTGCATTCGCAGCTGCTCACCATCGTCAAGGAACAGGGCTGGCGCCTCAACGAGCTGCCCGCCACCTACGAAAACCTGCACACCGCGCTGCTCACCGGCCTGCTCGGGAACATCGGCTTCAAGAGCGAGGACGAACCGGGCGCCGGCTACCTCGGCGCGCGCGGCATCAGGTTCCACATCTGGCCTGGTTCGTCGTTGCTGAAGAAGCCGGGCAAGTGGGTGATGGCGGCCGAACTGGTCGAGACCACCCGCCTGTACGCGCGCTGCGTGGCGCAGATCCAGCCTGAGTGGATCGAGCGGGTCGGCGCGCACCTGCTGAAAAAGTCGTGGGGCGAACCGCGCTGGGAAAAGCGCGCCGCGCAAGTGACGGCGTCGGAGCGCGCGACCCTTTACGGGCTGGTGGTGTACAGCCAGCGCCGCATCAACTACGGCCAGTTCAACCCGTTCGAGGCGCGCGCGATCTTCATCCAGGATGCGCTGGTGGGCGGCGACTACGACACCCGCGCGCCGTTCTTTGCGCACAACCACAAGCTGGTCAAGGAGATCGAGAACCTCGAACACAAGTCGCGCCGGCTCGACGTGCTGGTCGACGATCACCTGATCGCGGCGTTCTACGACAAGCTGGTGCCGGCCGACGTGGTCAACGGCGCCGGCTTCGAGAAGTGGCACAAGGACGCGACGCGCGACAACCCGAAGCTGCTGTTCCTCAACCGCGAAGAACTGATGCGGCACGAGGCGGCTGGCGTGACCACCGAGCTGTTCCCGAAAACGCTGACCGTCACCGGCATCGAGATGGCGCTTACCTACCACTTCGAACCGGGCAGCCTGCGCGATGGGGTGACCATGTCGGTGCCGCTGTTCGCGCTGAACCAGCTGCCGCGCGAGCGCGTCGAGTGGCTGGTGCCGGGCATGCTGAAGGAGAAGGTGCACCTGCTGCTCAAATCGCTGCCGCAAAAGCTGCGCCGCCATTGCGTGCCGCTGCCCGATTACGCCGCGCGCTTCTGCGAGCGGATGCACGATACCGGCATGTTCGGGCGCGGCGACTTGATCGACGCGATCATCGCCGACATCCGAACCCAGACCAGCCTGGCGGTGCTGACCACCGACTTCAAGGTCGAAACGCTGGCGGCGCACCACTTCATGAATTTCAAGGTGACCGACGAGCATGGCCGCCAGCTCGAGATGGGCCGCAACCTGGCCACCTTGCAGGCCGAATTCGGCGGGCAGGCGCGCCAGAGTTTCCAGAAGCTGGCGGAGGTGACCGCACCGCTTATCGTGGCGCCAGCCGTGGGCCAACCGAAAGGCGCCGCGCCTGCAGCCGGTGCGGCGGCCGCGGCGCCCCAGGTCAGCGCCCATGCCGGCCTGACCGGCTGGAGCTTCGGCGAGCTGCCCGAGCTGCTTGAAATCGTGCAGGGCAAGCTGACCTTGATCGGCTTCCCGGCGCTGGTCGACAAGGGCACGCATTGCGACCTGGAGGTGTTCGACGATCCGACCGTGGCCGCACGCACGCACCGGGTCGGCCTGCGCCGCCTGTTCGCGCTGCAGTTCAAGGAGCAGCTCAAGTTCATCGAGAAGAATATCCCGGGCATGCAGCAGATGGGCATGCAGTTCATGGCGCTCGGTTCGCAGGAGGAGTTGCGCGACCAGATCATCCAGAAGGCGATCGACATCGCCTGCCTGCAGGACCCGTTGCCGACCGACGCGGCCTCATTCAACCAGCGCAAGGAGCAGGGCAAGTCGCGCCTCGGCCTGCTGGTCAACGAGATCGCGCGGCTGGTGTCGCAGGTGCTCACCGAGTTCCACGGCTTGCCCAAGAAGCTGCAGGGCGTGCAGCCGCAGGCCGCCGCCGACATGCAGGCGCAGTTGCAGGGACTGGTGCACAAGCGTTTCGTCACCGAGACCGAGTATGCCCAGCTGGCGCACTTCCCGCGCTACCTGAAGGCGATCAACGTGCGGATCGAGAAGCTGCGTGCGGATCCGGCGCGCGACGCCAAGTCGATGGCCGAGTGGAGCGGCGCGGCGACCCAGTTCCTGCGCATCTCGAAGACGCAGGCCGGCAAGAACACCGACCCGCGCATGACGGAGTTCCGCTGGATGCTGGAAGAGCTGCGCGTGTCGCTGTACGCGCAGGAGCTGCGTACGCCGATGCCGGTGTCGGCCAAGCGCCTGCAAAAGGTGTGGGAGTCGATGCAACGCTGACCCCGCCCCAACTCAACCGGGGTCAGACCTAGGTCTGACCCCAATGCTGTCAGAACTCCTCGCGCGGGGCTCCCGTGCCGGCCCCGATCGCCGGGCCGACGCTCGCACCCGCACCCCTGGTCGCGCCGCCGACCATGCCGTCGATCGGCACGTTGGCCGGCACGCTGCCGCTCCTGCCCGGATCGGTGCCGTAGAACGTGTGGACCTGGCTGGCCCAGCCGACGTCGCTCATGTCGGGCCAGGCGTCGGCGTTGAAGCCGGGCGCGCTCTTCAGGCGCTCCTTGTCGACATCGAGCACGAAGCGCTTGTTGACGATGTCGAGGCGCAGCGCCTGCCACGGCACCGCAAACAGTTTCTCGCCCAGCCCGAGGAAGCCGCCGAACGCGAGCACGGCGTAGGCCACCTGGCCGCTGCGCATGTCGAGCATGATTTCCTTGATGTCGCCCAGGCTGTCCTGCTGGGTGTTGACGACGTCTTCGCCGAGCAGGGTGTCGGCGCCCATCAGCGCGGGGCCGGGGCCGGAATGATCGGCGTGCCGGTAGATGCCGTATTTGTCGCGGTCTGCGAAAGTCATGTCTGGCTCCTGGTGTTGGTGGACGTGGTGAAGCCCAACCAGCCTAGAACGCGCATGTGTGACGCTTTTGATATGCCTCAATCGTGCAACGCAGCTGGCGCGATTGAAACTGTTGTGTTCTCGCACTTATGCGCGCCAGCGCACAGAACCGGGATTAGGCAGTAGCTATTCTGGTAAAAAAACACGGAGGCAACCCAAATGATGTTCGTAAATGCGCGCTGCAACAACGCCGGCCCACTCGGCAAACCGATTCCTACCCGCTCGTTTGCGGCGTTCCTGTTTGCGCGCCTCCATGTCCCGATCACCAGGCTCCGATGGTAAAAACAAATAATCCATGGCTGCGCGGTTTGCTGCGCGCCGGAACGAAGCAGCAACGCTCGGTCGTGCGCGCCCTCGGCACGCTGCTCGCGCCATCCAAGCTCAAGGCCAAGCCGAAACCCAGGGTCCGGGCCAAGCCGCGCCCGGCCACGGTTGCCAGCACGATCGCTCCACTCAAGACCCGCCATGCCAAGCGCAGTTCCGCCCCCGCAGCCGCAGCCGTCGCAGCCGAGCCGGCCGCACCGGCCAGCGGCAAATGGCTCGCGTCCTACCACTCCGGCATCTCCGAACGCGGCGCCTTGCGCCGCATGAGCTACTGGTTGTACCTTCCCGACCGTCCCGCGGCCGAATCCGGCGCGCGCCTGCCGCTGATCGTGATGCTGCATGGCTGCGACCAGAGCGCTACCCTGTTCGCGCAGGGCACGCGCATGAACCAGTTGGCCGAAGCTGCCGGCTACGCGGTGCTGTATCCGCAGCAGTCGGTCGGCACCCATCCGCGCCGCTGCTGGAAATGGTACGACCGCGCCACCCAGCAGGGCGGGGGCGACGTGCCGATGATCGTCGGCATCATCAACAAGGTGATGGCAAATTATCCGATCGACCGTTCGCGCATCTACATTTGCGGCATCTCGGCCGGCGCCGGCATGGCCAACATCGTCGCGCTGAACCATCCCGAGCTGTTCGCCGGGCTGGGCCTGCATTCGGGCCCCAGTTTCGGCGCCGGCCACAGCACCATCGGCGCGCTGGCGGTGATGCAGCACGGCGCCGGCGGCCGGGTCGACGGGGCGATCGCCGAAGTGCTCGACAAGCGGCCCGGTTTCCCGCCGCTGCCGACCATCCTGATCCAGGGCGAGGGCGACCAGGTGGTGCGCCCGATCAACCAGGTCCAGCTCGAGCGCCAGGCGATGCTGGTCAACCAGCTGCCGGCCGACAGCCCGGAGCAGGTGCTGCTCAAGCCTGGCACCAAGCGCGGCCATTCCTACCAGTTGCGCGACGTCTACCGCGGCCGCAAGGTGGTGCTGCGGATCGCCCGCATCGCCGAACTGAAGCATGCATGGAGCGGCGGCGACGAGCGCGTCTCGTTCAATTCCGGGCACGGCCCCAACGCCGGCAAGATGATGCTCGATTTCTTCGCGCGCCATCGGCGCCTGCCGGACGCCGGCTAGGCCTCGCGCGCCGCGCGCGCCAGCAGCGCCTGCGCGAACGCCTGCAGGTCGTCCAGCCCGCGCTTGACGATGGTGACCAGCGCCGGCAGCGGCGCGGCCTGGTAGTCCCATTCCGCGCGGCAGAATTCGCCGGTGCGCTTCAGGTCTTCGGCCAGCGCCGGGCCGATCCAGCCCCGGTCGCGCAACAACGTGATCACTTCGCGCTCGTCTTCCGGTGCGCCAAGCGAATGGGCGCCGATTACGTAGTCGCCCATCTCCACCGCAGCCTCCCAGGCGCGCAGCACGTTCAGCGTGGCCGCGTCGCGGCGCGTGATGTCGTCGAAAAAGGTGAGGGGATCCTTCGCGTATTCCTCGCGCGCGCGCCCGACGCAGTGCTCGATCATCGCCGTTTTGCTGACAAGTATTTCGTCGTTCATATTGCCTCCGCTGAAGATGGATGCGCTATACCAGGAACAGCGCCGCCGCGACGGCGGTTGGCGCCAGTGCGCCGAGGAACAGGCCGAGCGCGCCGATCGATTCATCGTTGAAGCCGCGCTGCAGCAGCGCGGCGCCGGCCGGATTGGGCGCATTCGCGATCACGGTCAGGCCGCCGCCGGCCACCGCACCAGCCACCAGCATATACTTTTCTTGTTCGCCCAGGCCAACGATCAGCGAGCCGAGGTAGGTCAGGGCGGCGTTGTCGGTGATGGCGGTCAGCCCGAGCGCGCCGAAGAACAGCGCGGTAGGCCCCAGGCTCGAGACCAGCGGCTGCAGCCACCATTGCTGCATCCCGCCCAGCACCACCAGCCCGGCGAGGAAGAAACCGACCAGCAAGCCTTCCTTCAGGATCAGCGGATCCTGGAAGCGCGGGTAGGCCTGGGTAAAACCGAGGAATAACAGGAACAGGCCGAGGAACAGCACCGGATGGTGCGCCAGGATCACCACCGCGGCGAGGAAAGCGAGGTGGATCAGGGCGACCACGGGCGGCACCGGCGCCGCCGGTTGCGCCTGCGCGGCGGGCGCCGGGGCGGCCAGGTGGCGGCGCAGCAGCAGGCTGATGCCGGTCGCGTTGATCAGCACGGCGAGCGCCGCCTTCCAGCCGAAGTGCGTCGCCATGAATGCGGAGTCCCAGCCCCAGGCACCGGCCACCATCAGCACCGGCGGCGCGGCGTACGAGGTCAGGGTGCCGCCGATCGAAACGTTGACGAACAGCACGCCCAGCGCGCCGTACTTGATCCACTCGGGAATTCCCGGGCGGAAGATTTGCGGCGCCAGCATCAGGGCGGCCAGCGTCATCGCGGCCGGCTCGGTCACCAGCGAACCGGCCAGCGGCACCAACGCCAGGCCGAGCCAGACCAGCGCCAGTTCGGTGCGCACCGGCGCCATCCTGGCGATCAGGCCGAGCAGCGCGCGCATGCTTTCGAGCACCGGGCGCGAGGCGGCCACTACCATCACCACGAACACGAACAGCGGCTCGGTGTACTGGCGCGATTCGGCGTAGTCGATCGCGGCCTGGCCGCCCGCCAGCAGCGCCATCGCCACCACCAGCACGAAGGCCCAGAAGCCGAACACCACCTCGACCTCGCCGAGCAGGTGGAACAGGCCGGCGTGGCGCGGGTGGCGATTGGCCAGCAGGTCGAACGACTTGGCGGCGAAGGTGTGGATCAGCGCCAGGCCGAAGATGGCCGAACCGACCAGTTGCATGGTTTCCATGGCTTACCTTCCGATCTCGAAAGCGTTGCTCAGGTCGCCCAGCCCGGTGCGCACGCCGGGCAATGGTTCGAGCTTGAAGCGGCGCGTCAGGAATTGCAGGATCGAGGTGGTGTCGTACGGCGTATGGTCGACGAAGCCCTTCTTCGCGTAGGGCGAGACGATGATCGCGGGAATCCGGCTGCCCGGGCCCCAGCGGTCGCCCTTGGGCGGTACGGCGTGGTCCCAGAAGCCGCCGTTCTCGTCGTAGGTGATGATGATCGCCATGTGCTTCCATTGCGGCGAGGCCTTCAGCCGGGCGACGATGTCGGCCAGGTGGATATCGCCCTGCATCACGTTGGCGTAGCCGGGATGTTCGTTCAGCTTGCCGGGCGGTTTGTAGAAGCTCACCTGCGGCAGCCTGCCGTGCTTGATGTCGGCCAGCATGTCGGTCCCGTCCTTCAGGTGCCGCGCGCGGTCCCTGGTGCCCGGCGCAAAGCGCAGGAAGTAATTGAACGGCTGGTGGTGCGGCTGGAAATTGAGGTCGCCGTCGTAGATCTGCTTGCGGTCGCGCAGCGCCTCGTCGTAGCCGCCGGCGTACCACTTCCACGTGACCTTCCTGGCCGACAGGGTGTCGCCGATGGTCTTCAGGGTCTGCGGCGGCAGCGGGTGATGGGCCGGATCGGCCAGCGCCTGGTCGCCGCCCGGAGCCGGCGCCGCGCCGCTCGGCTGGTAGCTCGGCTGCACCGTGTTGACGGTATAGCCGTCCGGGGTCAGGGCGCCGTCCAGGAAATGCGGCGGGCCGTCGGCGGCGCCGGCCGGCGAGTCCGGCTTGAGCATCAGCTTGCCGTCGGCGTCGAGCCGGGCGTGCATCTTGTTCGGCGCGTCCGGGAACTGCGGGGTGCAGGCGCAGGCCAGCCAGAGGTGGTTCAGGTAGGAGCCGCCGAACGCCGCCATGAAGAAATTGTCGGCCAGCGTGTACGCGCGCGCGATGCGCCACAGCGGCAATTGGGCGCCGTCGTAGTAGCCCATCGGCAGGGCGCCTGAATCGGTGTACGCGACGAACATGTCGTTGCGGCCGCCGTTGATCTGCATCTGATTCTGGTAGAAGCGGTGGGTCAGGTCGCGCGTGGCGCTGCTGAGCGGCAGGTTGACCGGCGCGGCGTCGATCCGGAACGGGCCGTTCGGCATCGCGGCCGGGTACAGCGGATCGGCCTTGCTGCCCTTTTGCCACACCGGCGGCAGCGCCGCCAGCACGCTGCCGTCGCGGTCGCGCTGGACCAGCCCGGTGTCGGCGGTGGCCTGCGCAATCCCGTCGGCTCCCGGGAACAGTCCGTACAAGTTGTCGAAGCTGCGGTTCTCGCCGTACAGCACCACCACGGTCTGGATCCGGTCGAGCCCGACGGGCTTGCTGGCCGGCTTGGCGGCTTGGGCGGAAATGGAGGAAAGGGCGGCGAGCGCAAGCAGGGCGGAGCAGGCGAGTTTCATTCGGGAACCGTAAATAGCGGGACGCCCATTATTTCACTTTTTTATCGAACAGGCACGGTTGATTGCGGCTGCGCATTTGCCGTATGGACAAGACGGAAGTCAAGGTGGCGCACACAATTAAGATAGGCCTTGCCAAACCCGGATGCAAATAGTACTGTGTATTCATACAGTAGTTTAAGCGAATCCCACCATGAGTTCTACCGCAACCATTGCCGCGCCGGAGGCCTTGCACCCCTCGCTCTGGCTCGCTTCGCAGCTGGCGCATTCGAGCGCGCGCTGCATCGATACCGGCCATCCGGCCCTGTCGGGCCAGTTGCCGGGCGGCGGCTGGCCGACCGGCACCCTGATCGACCTGATGCTGCGGCAGCCCGGCATCGGCGAACTGCGCCTGCTGCGCCCGGCCCTGGCCGTGGCCGCGCGGCGCCGCATCGTGCTGCTGCAGCCGCCCCATCCGCCGCAGGCGCTGGCGCTGGCCGCGCTGGGGCTGGCGCCGTCGCAGCTGATCTGGATCCGCAGCAGCCGCAGCAGCGACGCGCTGTGGGCCGCCGAACAGGTGCTGCGCAGCGGCAGTTGCGGCGCCTTGCTGTTCTGGCAAAACCATGCGCGCGGCGAAACCTTGCGCCGGCTGCACCTGGCGGCGCAAAGCGCGGAAACCCTGTTTTTCATGCTGCGTCCGCTCGCGGCGGCGCAGGACAGCTCGCCCGCGCCCTTGCGCCTGAGCTTGCGCCCGGCCGCCGGCGGCATCGACATCGAATTCGTAAAACGCCGGGGACCGCAGCGCGATGCGCCGCTGTTCCTGCCCCTGACCCCTTCTTTATTGCAGCGCCATGCGTCTTTGGATCGGCCTCTACCTGCCCCAGTTAGCGCTCGAAGTATTCTGCCCGAACTGGTCCAGTGACAGCGCCAGCGTGGTGCTCGAGCAGGAGCGCGTGCTGGCCCTGTCGCCGGCCGCGCAGGCTGGCGGGGTGCAGGCCGGGATGCGGCGCGGCGGGGTGCTCATGCTGGCGCCCGAAGCCAGGCTGTACGAGCGTTCGGCCGGGCGCGAGGCCGGGGCCCTGCATGCGGTCGCGATGGCGCTGCTGCAGTACACCCCGCTGGTCGCGCAGGCCGAGGAATCGACCCTGCTGATCGACATCGGCGCCAGTTTGCGCCTGTTCGGCGGAATCAGGGCGCTGTGCCGGCGCATCGCGGCGAACCTGCGCGCGCTCGGCTTTACGGCCGCGCTCAGTTGCGCCCCGACGGCGCGCGGCGCCTGGCTGCTGGCGCGCCACGGCGGCGCGCGCGCGCTCAAGATGGCGTCGCTGGTGCGGCGGCTGGAGCGGCTGCCGAGCGCCCTGCTGCCGCCGGCGCGGCCGTTTGCGGCGTGGTTCGAAGGCATCGGCTGCTTCAGCCTGGGCGACATGCGGCGCCTGCCGCGGCCCGGGCTGCAGCGGCGCTGCGGCCGCCCGCTGCTCGACATCCTCGACGCCGCCTACGGCATGACGCCCGAGCTGTTCGACTGGATCGAGGCGCCCGCCACCTTCAGCGCCAAGCTCGAATTGTTCGACCGGGTCGAGAACGCCGACGCGCTGCTGTTCGGCGCCCACCGGCTGCTGCTGCAAATGACCGGCTGGCTGTGCGCGCGCCAGTTCGCGGTCGAGCGCATCACCTTGCAGCTCGAGCACGAACGGGGCAAGGTGGCGCGCCCGCCCACCCTGATCGAGATCGTGCTGGCCGAGCCCACCTGGCGCGACGAGCACCTGGTGCGCCTGCTCAAGGAAAGGCTGGGCAAGCAGGTGCTGGAGGCGCCGGTCATCGGCCTGTGCCTGGAAGCGTTGCAGGTGCAGCCGATGGCGCCGCCGAGCGACTCGCTGTTTCCCGAGCCGGGCGGCAGCGAGCAGGACCAGTTGCGCATGCTCGAATTGCTGGTGGCCCGGCTGGGGCCGGAAAACGTGCTGCAGGCGGCGCCCCAGGCCGACTACCGGCCCGAGCTGGCCAATGTGTGGGTGCCGGTGCAACAGCAGATCCGCGCGGCGGCGCGCGCGGCGCAAATGCCGCCCGATGTGCTGAGCCTGCCGCGTCCGAGCTGGCTGCTGGCCAAGCCGATTGCGCTACTGATGCGCAATCACCGGCCGTTTTACGGTTCGCCGCTGAAGATGGCGTCGACCCCGGAGCGGATCGAGGCGGGCTGGTGGAGCCAGCCGCAAACGCGCGACTATTTCATTGCCGAAGGGCAGGATCACGCGCATTACTGGGTGTACCGCGAGCGCCTGGTGGGGGCCGCGCAAGACGCCGAGCCAAGGTGGTTCCTGCACGGCCTGTTCGGCTGATGGCGCAAAGCGCGCTTGCCGATCGCGCTGTTCCGGCGCACAGTGCGGACAGGAAGGCTCACACGTGAACGGGACCGACATGCAAAGCGAACGCAAGGATTTTCCGGGTGCGGATGGACAAAAACTGGCGGCCCGGCTCGATGCGCCGAGCGGCCCGGTTAGGGCCCATGCCCTGTTCGCCCATTGCTTCACCTGCGGCAAGGATGTGTTCGCGGCCAGCCGCATCGCGCAGGCGCTGACCGAGCACGGGATCGCGGTGCTGCGCTTCGATTTCACGGGCCTCGGGGCGAGCGAGGGCGATTTCGCGAATACCAATTTTTCGTCCAACGTGGCCGACCTGGTGGCCGCGGCCGACTTCCTGCGCAGCGAAGGCGCGGCGCCGAAAATCCTGATCGGGCACAGCCTTGGCGGCGCGGCCGTGCTGGCCGCGGCCGGCGCGATACCGGAAGTGAAGGCGGTGGTCACCGTGGCCGCGCCGAGCGACCCGGAGCATGTGCGCGGATTGTTCGGCCCGTCGCTCGGGACGATCGAAGCGACCGGCGAGGCCGAAGTCCAATTGGCCGGGCGGCCTTTCAAGATCAAGCGCCAGTTCCTGATCGATGCGGCCGGGTACAACCTGTCCGCGAAAACCGCCGCGCTCAAGCGCGCGCTGCTGGTGATGCATTCGCCGAAGGACACGACAGTCGATATCGACAACGCGCTGCAAATTTTTACCGCGGCGAAGCACCCGAAGAGTTTTATTTCGCTCGATGATGCGGATCACTTGCTCACGCGCAGGGAGGATGCGGTGTATGTGGCGGCGATGATTGCGGCGTGGAGCGAGCGCTACCTGGGGTAATTTCCGCGTTCGCCGCCGCACCCGGAAAATTATCGATGACAAGCAAGCCATGCCGCGAGGGGAAGTTCAGCGCGGCGCTTCGCGCGCGTGCATTATCCAGCGCTTTATCAATCGGACAGGGCATCGCGCGCGCGTGGGCGGCGACGCGATCATGCATGCGCAACTCGGTCCCGTCGGGCAGGAACAGCTCCTTCCACTGGTAGCCGCGCGCGCCGCCGGCAGGCGCCCCGGTGGCGCTGCCCGCGTGCCCGGCATCGAACCGGCCGGCATCGGACGATCCATCGCCGCAAAGGCCGGGATGGTCGGCCAGCCAAGCCCGGATAGCCTGTGAGGCAATATTGGAGGCTGAGAACTTGTTGCCCGTGGCACACAAGTGGGCGCGCAAGGCGGCCAGCCTAGGGGCATCCAGCGTCACGACCGATGCGGCATTCATGCTCGTTTCCCCTGTGCGTTTTGTCTCGTTTTGTCTGGTTCTGTAAGTTAGACATCGGCTCCATGGCCGAGTTCCAAACCAGTCAAAACCAGACAAGATAAGACAGGATGCGCGGCCAGAACGAGACAGGATGCCGCATGGGCCGAGGCGGGAGGGGCCCGTCCATAGCCAAAAGCAAGATATGGCGGGCTCGGCCGGCCGTGTGGATCGGCCTGCCGCTTTCCGGGGATCGGCCTGCGCCGCGGGGATATGATTGAGCAGCCGGGCTGCGCGTCAGGTTTTCAGGCGAATGCATGGCGCGGCCACGCAGCGCTTACTCGTCGTCGAACTCTTCCGCCAGGTTCTTCCACCCCTTCTTCTTGGCGAAATCGCTGAACTCTTCCGGCGCTTCCAGCACGATCAGCTTGCTGTCCTGCAGCCCCGGATCGCTGTGCTCGAAGTTCGGCCCGACATAGCCCAGGGCGCGCAGGCGGTCGATGATATTGCCGACCAGCGCCTTGTCCTTGTACAGCCCGCTCTCGATGGGCTTGGCGAAGTCCACGTACACGTCAATAATTCCGTAACCCTCGTCGAAAATGCGAATCGCCTTGACGTCGTGGGAACGGCCGCTGCTGTCGCTGGCCTTGAACGGGCCGCTCAGCTGGATGTCGGTATCGGTAGTCATATTCCTAGCATACACCATCAGTAATTTACTTGAGCGCCTGCAGGATCGACGCCAGCCGGTCCTTGGTGCCGGCGATCCGCTCCAGGCGCGGGTAGCGCAGGCCGCCGTGGTAATCGAGCGCAATGGTGCGGTAATTCGCGCCCTGTTTCACCAGCAGTTCGATCGGCGCCTTGCCGTCCCTGGCCGCCTTCACCGCCGCCTTCAGCACCTCGCCCTTGTAGGCGCGGTTGTTGACCGCGACGATGGTGCTGTTGCTCGCCAGTCCGGCGCGGAACGCGACGCCGTCCCAACGCACCGACGCTACGGCGCCGTCCTGCTTGACCGCGAAACCGAGCGAATAGCTGAAGTCGGTATTCTTGTTGCGCTCTTCGCTGGCCTTGCTGAAGTCGGTCGGCGTATCGGTGTAGACCAGTTTCCAGCCGGCCCGCGCCAGGCCGTCGAGCGGCGCGCCGCTGGCGTGGCCGTCGAGGCGGCTGCGCAGGAACGGCGCCCAGTCGAACGGCTGCACCTGGTTCAGCGCGGCAACCACATCGCCGAAGGTGTAGAAGGCCGGAACCAGGCTGCCATTGTTGATGCCGTAGAAGGCGCGCGCGAAATCGTCGAGCGAACGGGCGTCGCGCGACATCTCGCGGATCTTGGTGTCGACGTCGAGCCAGATGAACATGCCTTCGACGTAATAGTCCTCGCTGCGCTGCCAGTTGCTCCAGCCCAGCGCACGGCGGCCGCTGATGATCGGATCGTTGACGGTGTCCTGCATCGCGCGCCATGAGCGGCCCTGCACGTTGTCGTACAGCGCGGCCAGCGCGGCGATGCCGTCGCGCGTGCCGGTCTCGGACACCAGCCCGGAGCGTGCCGCCAGCACCTTGCCCCAGTACTGGGTCTGGCCTTCGTACACCCACAGCAACTCGTTTTGCAGCGGCACGTTGAAGTTCGGCACGTCCTGGCCGGCAGGGCGGCGGAACTTGCCGTCCCATGAGTGGGTGTACTCGTGCGGCAGCAGGTCGCGCCCGGCCTCGCCCTTGGCCCACTCGGTGAAGTAGCCCGGCTTGACGCCGTTTTCGCTCGACTGGTGGTGTTCGCGGCCGATGCCGCCGAAGTCGTCCGACAGCGCCAGCAGGAAGTCATAGTGCTTGTAGTGATGCGAGCCGAACAGCTTGGCNNGCTGTCGGCCACGATGTTCAGGAACACCGGCACCTTGGCGCCCGGATCGAGGTCGATCCGCTTGAAATGGCGGCCGGCGAACAGCGGCGAGTCGATCAGCGTTTCCAGGTCGAGCGCCTTGAAGGCGACTTCATTGCCGGTGCGCGCAGCCGTCTCGAGCGCGCTGCCGTACTGCCAGCCGTCCGGCAAGGTCAGGTTCGGCTGCACCGTGATGCGGCGGCTGTTGTAGCCGGCCGGATACAGCGTGACCGACGGCCATTGCACCCCGAGGATCTCGTTGGTCATCGTGATGCGTCCCTGCGCGGCGTCCAGCGGCGACAGGAACTGGTACTCCGCTTCCAGCATGCCGACCCCGGCCGGCACGGTCAGGTGGAAGGCATGCACATGCACCGGGTCGCGCACCCAGTCGACCGGCTTGCCGTTGGCGGTGAATTTCAGTCCGGCCAATTGGGTCAGCGGCCCGCTCGGGCCATGGTTGCCTGGCAGCCATTGCGGGTACAGCATCGTCAGCGGACCCGGCTTGACCGGAATCGACATCCTGATCCGGAAGATCTGCTGGCTCAGGTTGGTCGCATCGACCTTCAGGACGATGGTGCCGGGGTAAGGCAGGTCCAGTGGCGGCGGAACTTCGGCGCGGGCCGGCAGGGCGATCGAAGCGAGCAGGGCGACGATGGGCAGGAGGCGATGCTTGAACGGAGCGGTCATGGCAGGCAAAAGAATTATTTGAAGAGTCAAGGAAAACGGTTGCGGAGTGTAGCACGGGGAAAAAATGAATAGTTGCCGAGAGGTTTCGAAATTTTTTTGGTGCATGGGGCAAGAAACCGTATTTTTCAAGGCCTTGAAAACCCCGAAACCGATCACTAGATTGGACGCAACGGATGCTCATCAGAGGTCCGTCAACTTATCGCTTAACTTCTACAAGGATATTTATCATGCGTACATTCGACCTTACCCCACTGTATCGTTCCGCTATCGGCTTCGATCGCCTGGCCAACTTGCTGGAGCAGCGCGCCGACGCCCAGCCGAGCTATCCGCCCTACAATATCGAGCTGGTCAGCGAAGACCAGTACCGCATCGTGATGGCGCTGGCCGGCTTCGACCGTTCCGAAGTGGAGATCGTCGCCGAGCGCGATTCGCTGCACGTCAGCGGGCGCAAGCAGAAGGACGACCAGCAGCGCACCTACCTGCACCGCGGCATCGCGGCGCGCGATTTCGAGCAGCGCTTCCAGCTGGCCAACCACGTCAAGGTCACCACCGCGTCGTTCGACAACGGCATGCTGACGATCGAGCTGGTGCGCGAAGTGCCCGAGGCGCTCAAGCCGCGCAAGATCGTGATCGACGGCGGCGACAACGTGCAGGCGCTGGAGCAGCGCCAGGCCGCGTAACGCGGCGAGGGTCTGACCCCGCGGGTCAGACCCTGGTCTAGCAGTGAAAATGAGCAGCGAAGAGAAAAGGGGGGNNACTGCAACACATCGACAACCCCCACTCAATCAGGAGTACGACAATGCAAACTCAAGGTGCCGTTACTGCCATCACCGCCAAGCGCCTGACGCTGGCCCTCGCTGCCGCCGGCGTGATCGGCGGCGCGGTAGGTGCGATTGCAGTCAACCACAATAACGTGGCCGCGGCCGCGGCCGCCGCGCCTGCCATAGCCGCCGCTGCGCCCGCGCCGATCGCGCCGGCCGGCCCGCAGGTGGCGATGGCGCTGCCGGACTTCACCCAGATCGTCGCGCGCATGGGCCCCGCCGTGGTGAACATCCGCGTGACGGGCAGCACCAAGACAGCGCTGTCCGGCCAGCAGTTCGATGAGGACGATCCATTTTTCGAGTTTTTCCGCCGTTTCCAGGGACCGAAAAATCCCCGTGGGCAGCGCGATACTCCCGTTTTTGGCGCTGGTTCCGGATTCATAGTCAGTCCGGACGGCGTCATCCTGACCAATGCGCACGTGGTGCGCGACGCCAAGGAAGTCACGGTCAAGCTGCAGGACCGGCGCGAATACCGCGCCAAGGTGCTCGGCTCCGACCCCAAGACCGACGTGGCGGTATTGAAGATCGAAGCGAAGAACCTGCCGGTGGTGCCGATCGGGAAATCGAGCGAGCTGCGGGTGGGCGAGTGGGTGCTGGCGATCGGTTCGCCGTTCGGCCTCGACAGCACCGTGACGGCCGGCGTGGTGAGCGCCAAGGGCCGTTCGCTGCCGGACGACAGCCAGGTGCCGTTCATCCAGACCGACGTCGCGGTCAACCCGGGCAACTCGGGCGGCCCGTTGTTCAACACGCGCGGCGAAGTGGTCGGCATCAATTCGCAGATCTACAGCCAGACCGGCGGCTACCAGGGCCTGTCGTTCGCCATCCCGATCGACGTGGCTTACAAGATCAAGGAACAACTGGTCGCCACCGGCACCGTCAAGCACGCCAAGCTCGGCGTGACGGTGCAGGAAGTGGGCCAGGGCTTTGCCGACGCCTTCAAGCTGGAGTCGCCGGAAGGCGCGCTGGTGTCGAACGTCGAGCGCGGCGGGGCCGCCGACCAGGCGGGGATCAAGTCGGGCGACGTGATTCGCAAGCTGAACGGCCAGCCGATCGTCGCCTCGGGCGACCTGCCGGCGATGCTCAGCGTGGCCACGCCGGGCGACAAGGTCACGCTCGAGGTCTGGCGCGACGGCAAGCTCGTGCAGCTAGGCGCGCGCCTTGGCGACGCCAGCGAGAAGCCGCAACGCGCCGCGCGCGAAGTGGCGGCCGGCGCCGACAGCGGCGCCAGGCTTGGGCTGGCGCTGCGTCCGCTCGAGCCGGTCGAGCGGCGCCAGTCCGGCCTCGCCTCGGGGCTGCTGATCGAGGATGCGGGCGGCGCGGCGGCGAATGCCGGGGTGCAGGCGGGCGACGTGCTGTTGTCGATCAACGGCCGTGCGGTGACCAGCGTTGAGCAGGTGCGCGACGTGGTGGGCAAGTCGACCAAGTCGGTGGCCTTGCTGATTCAGCGCGGGAGTGACAAAATCTTCATTCCGGTGAGGGTCGGCTGATCATGGCCGCCCTCCACCGGCAATGAACGGGAAACGGGGAAGCGATGCGGCTCTTGCTGGTGGAGGATGATGTGATGATCGGCGAAGTGGTGCTCGACCTGCTGAGGGCCGAGCACTACGCCGTCGACTGGGTCAAGGACGGCGAGATGGCCGACACGGCGCTGATGCAGTCGCAAAGCTACGACCTGGTACTGCTCGACCTGGGCCTGCCGCGCAAGGACGGCCTGGAGGTGCTGCGCGCAATGCGCAGCCGCAAGGACCGCACCCCGGTGCTGGTGGCCACCGCGCGCGACTCGGTCGGCCAGCGCATCGCCGGCCTCGATGCCGGGGCCGACGATTACGTCCTCAAACCCTACGACCTCGACGAACTGCTGGCGCGCATCCGCGCCTTGCTGCGGCGCGCCGCCGGGCGCGCGGAACCGGTCTTCGAATACAAGAACATCTCGATCAACCCGGCCACCCGCGAAGTGATGGTGGACGGCGCGCCGGCGACCCTGTCGGCGCGCGAATGGGCCGTGCTCGAAGCGCTGATCGCGCGGCCCGGCGTGGTGCTGTCGCGCGCGCAGCTCGAGGAAAAGCTGTACAGCTGGCGCGACGAAGTCTCCAGCAACGCGGTGGAGGTGTACATCCACGGCCTGCGCAAGAAGCTTGGCAGCGACCTGATTCAAAACGTGCGCGGGGTCGGCTACATGGTGCCCAGGCTATGAAGATGACGCACTCGCTGCGCGGGCGCCTGCTGTGGTTCCTGCTGGCCGCGATCAGCATCGCCGCCATCGCCCAGGCCTCGATCGCCTACCGCACCGCGCTGAACGACGCCGACCAGATTTTCGACTACCACATGCAGCAGATGGCGCTGTCGCTGCGTTCGAGCGCGCCGCTGTCGAACATGGAAGCGCGCGCCGAGATCGACGCCGCGGCCGAGAACAACGACCTGGTGGTGCAGGTGTGGACGCCGGACGGGGTGCAGGTGTTCCGCAGCGTCTCGCGCGCGCGCCTGCCGCAGCGCGCGGTGCTGGGGTTTTCCAACGTCGAGGCGAACGGCACCACCTACCGCATTTTCTCGGTCCAGACCAGCGCCCAGACGGTGCAGGTGGCGCAGGACATGGCGGTGCGCCGCAACATGGCCGGCAACCTGGCGCTGCGCACGGTGGGTCCGATCGCGGTGTTGATGCCGATCCTGATGCTGGTCGTGTGGTGGGTGGTGAGCAGGTCGCTCGAACCGGTGGCGCGGGTGCGTTCGCAGGTGGCGGCGCGCCAGGCCGACGACCTGTCGCCGGTGTCGGAAGCGGGCCTGCCCGATGAAGTGCGGCCGCTGGTGCATGAACTGAACCTGCTGTTCGGGCGGGTCAAGACGGCGTTCGACGCGCAGCAGAACTTCGTGGCCGACGCCGCGCACGAACTGCGCACGCCGCTGGCCGCGCTCAAGCTGCAGGCGCTGGGGCTGGAGCGCGCCGACGGTCCCGAGGCGCGCCAGCTCGCGGTGTCGCGCCTGACCGCGGGGATCGAACGGGCCACGCGGCTGGTCGAGCAGTTGCTGGTGCTGGCAAGGCAGGAAGCCAGTGCGGCGGGCGGGGCGAAGCCGGAGCAGGTGGCGCTGGCGGATCTGGCGCGGCGCACCGTGGGCGACCTGGTTGGCGTGGCGCAGAACAAGGGAGTCGACCTCGGCCTGCTTCATGCAGATCAGGCGAGCGTGAACGGGCGAGGGGATGCGCTGACGATCCTGATGCGAAATCTGGTCGACAACGCGATCAAGTACACGCCGGCGGGCGGGACGGTCGACCTGGAAGTGCGCGCCCATGCGGGCGGCGCGACGATCAGGGTGGAGGACAGCGGCCCTGGGATTGCCGAAGAGGAACGCGAGCGCGTGTTCGATCGCTTCTATCGGATTGCGGGGAGCGAGGCTTCAGGCAGTGGACTGGGGCTGGCGATCATCAAGGCGATCGCGGAGCGGCATGGCGCGACGCTGACGCTGGGGCAGTCGGAACGCTTGGGCGGGTTGTCCGCCGTGGTGGCGTTTCCGAAGAAAGCTTGATGCGTCTGACCCGTCCGGGGTCCGACGGGGACGCCTAGTCCCCGTCGGACCCCGTTACCTGGCGTGCTTAGAACTTGTGCCACAAGCGCGCGAAGTACGAGGTCCCGTTCAACCCGAACTGCACGCTCTCGTACTTGAAACCGTTGTCGGTTTCGTTCGGATCCTGCGCGGTCGGCTTGACGTTGAAGATGTTCGAACTGCCGACGGTGAACTTGGTCTTCTCGCTGAACGCATACGTGAAGCTCAAGTCAGCCGACGTCTTCGCCTCATAGCGCATGAGCGGCGTTGGCGGTCCCGAGAAGGTGCCCAGCGCCTGCGGCCCGAAATGGATGATCTTGAATTCGGTCCCGACCTTGCCCAGCGTGTAATCGAACGCCAGCGTGGCCTTGCGGCGCGGGGCGCCCTGTTCGATGAACAGGCGCTCGCGTTCCGACAGCAGCACATCCTCGAAGCCGGCCAGCGACGGCGGCGCCTTGATGTTGGTGACATCGGTGGCGCTGAAATTCATCGCCAGGTAGGTATTCAGCTTGCCCGACATGAAATCGCTCTTGTTCGACACGGTCAGGTCCAGGCCCTGCGTGCGGGTGTCGATCGAGTTCACGAAGAACTGCGCCGACGCCACGCCCAGGTTCAGCAGCAGGCCGCCCAGCGCCGGGTAGTTGTCCGAATCGAAGCGGCCCGACAGAACGATGCGGTCGTCGATGTTGATGCGGTACAGGTCGGCCGTCACCGAGGTCGAGGCGGTCGGGGTCCAGGTCGCGCCGAAGGTGTAGCTCTTCGATTTTTCCTCCTTCAGCTTCGGGATGCCGGCCGCGTTGGTGACCGCGCCGCCGTTCGGCGCGAACACCACATCCTTGGCCACGCCGCCGACGAAGTCGGTGAAGGTCGACGAGAAGTAGACCTGCTGCAGCGACGGCGCGCGGAAGCCGGTGCTGGCCGATGCGCGCATCAAGACCGTGTCGGCCAGGCGGTAGGCGCCGGCGACTTTTCCGGTGACGGTGGAACCGAAGTCGCTGAATTTTTCGTAGCGCAGCGCGCCTTGCAGCTTGAAGCGGTCGGTCACGTCGGCCTCGAGGTCGAGGTAGGCGGCGCTGCTGTGGCGGTCCTTGTCGGTGGCGTCGCTCGGCTGGAAGCCGGGGAAGCCCTGGCTGCCGGCGTTGCCGCCGAAGCCGAGGCCGTCGACGTCGTTGTACGAGCCAGGCTCGCCGGCGAAGATCTTGTAGTTCTCCTTGCGGTACTCGGCGCCCACGGCGACGTTCAGGCCGCCCATGATGTCGCTGTAGAAGCGGCTGAAGTCGGCGTTGCTGGTCAACTGCTGGAACTCGAAGCCGCCGGCATCGAAGCTGCTCGGGCTGATGCCCCGGCCGCCGGCCAGCAGGTCCTTGTTGGCGATCGACGCGTTCAAGGTGTGGCTGATGTCGTAGCGCATCTTGTTGAAGCCATAGGTCTGCGAGAAGTCCGCATTCCAGTCGCCGGCGCGGGTGCGGTAGCCGATGGTGCCGTAGCGGTCATCGACGTCGGCGTTGATGAACGGGGCGAAACCGTCGGGGTACATCGCGGCCGAATTCTTCGACGGGATGTCGTCCGAGCCGATCCCGCCGCGGCCGAACGCCGCGCTCGAACCGTAGCGGTCCTGCACGCCGCCGGTGAAATACAGCTTGCCCTCGGCGCCGAGCGGGATGTCGCCGTTCACGTACAGGGTGCGGTTCTTGACCAGCGAATCGCCGATGATGCGCGGGCTGTCGGCGTCGGCGCGGTTGGAGCGGCCGCGGTTGAGCGCTTCGCCGGTGATGCCGATGACGCCGCTGCCGGCCACCTGGAAGCCGCAGTAGGCCGAGCCCATGTAGTTCTTGCCGTCGTGGCGGGAATATTGGCCGGCGCCGACCACGGTCTCGCAGCCGAGGCTCTTCTTCATGTCGATATTGATCACGCCGGCGATCGCGTCCGAGCCGTACTGGGCGGCGGCGCCGTCGCGCAAGACCTGCACGTTCTTGATGGCCAGCAGCGGGATCGCGTTCATGTCGGTGCCGGTGTTGCCGCGGTTGCGCGCACCGAAGATATTGACCAGCGCGACGGTGTGGCGGCGCTTGCCGTTCATCAGCACCAGGGTCTGGTCCGATCCCAGGCCGCGCAGCGCGGCCGAATCGATCAGGTCGGCGCCATCGGCGCCGGTCTGGCGGGTCGAGTTAAACGACGGCGAGATGTAGGTCAGGGTCTGGGCCAGGTCGAACTGGCCGCCTTGCTCGGCGACCCTGGTCATCGGGATGACGTCGACCGGGACCACGGTTTCGGTGGCCGAGGTATTGGTCGCGCGGCGCGAGCCGACCACGTTGACGGTTTGCATCTCGTCTTTCGCGGACGGCGTGGCGCTCTGGGCGAAGGCGGCCGGGGACAAAGCGGCGAGGGCGGCGCTGCCATACAGGCTCAGCAGCACGGCTTTACGTAGAGTACTTGATTGGAACACGCGACATCTCCCAAATGAAAAATTTCATTTTAAACACTTGCCCGCTGTACAAGGAGTCAAGTGTGGATATGTCGCAACGTTGTAAGGATATAGTTCAAACGACTAGGTTGCCCGACCTAAACGTGCTAATGCAACCGAGGTCCGACCCCCGGCGTTTCAAATCGGCGGCCTGGGTGGCTTTTCCTTGATCGGCCGGATCGGTAGGATATACTGTGTTTATATACAGTCCTGATGTTTCCCGTTTCAATCCTAGCGTTCCAGTCCGATGCCGTCCCCCCATTATTTTCCGCCTGTGCCTGGCCTGCCCGACTATGCCGAGCTGTTTTGCCTGTCGAATTTCAGTTTCCTGCAGGGCGCTTCGCACGCCGAGGAATTGGCCGCGCGCGCCGTCCAGCTCGGCTATTCGGCGCTGGCGCTGACCGACGAGTGTTCGCTGGCCGGGGTGGTGCGCGCGCATGCCGAGGCGAAGAAGGCGGCCCTGCCGCTGCTGGTCGGCGCCCATTTCCACCTGAAGCATGCGGACGGCGGCGCGGCGCTGTCGCTGGTGCTGCTGGCCCAGAACCGCAACGGCTACGGCAACCTGTCGGAGCTGATCAGCATCGCGCGCACCCGCAGCCAGAAGGGCAGCTATCTGTTGCACCCGGCCGATTTCGGCGCGCCGCCGCCCGTCCACGCGCACCTGAAAAACCTGCCCGATTGCCTGGCCATCCTGCTGCCGGCCTACCCCGGGCACGACGCGGCCGACGTCGACCGCCTGCACGCGCAGGCGGCCTGGATGGCGTCCACCTTTCCCGGCCGCGCGTGGATCGGGCTGAACCTGCTGCACCGCGCGTTCGACGACGCGCACCGCGCCACCATCGAGGAGGTCGCCTGGCAGCACGCGCTGCCGATCACGGCGCTCGGCCACGTCTGCATGCACGTGCGTTCGAGGAAGCCGCTGCAGGATACGCTGACGGCGATCCGGCTCGGCAAGCCGGTGGCCGAATGCGGTTACGCGCTGGCCCAGAACGCCGAGCAGCACCTGCGCGCGCGCCTGCGCCTGGCCAATATCTACGCGCCCGAGGTGCTGGCCGAAACGGTGCGCATCGCGCGCCTGTGCACTTTTTCGCTCGACGAGCTGCGCTACGAATATCCGGACGAGGTGGTGCCGGCCGGCCACACGGCGGCCAGCTACCTGCGCAGCGAAACCTATCTCGGCGCGCATCGCCGCTTCCGCGACGGCATCCCGGCCAAGGTGCAGCAACAGCTCGAGCACGAACTGGCGCTGGTCGGCGAGATGCGCTACGAGCAGTATTTCCTCACCGTCTACGACATCGTGCGCTTCGCCCGTTCGAACAACATCCTGTGCCAGGGCCGCGGCTCGGCGGCCAACTCGGCGGTCTGCTACTGCCTCGGCATCACCGAAGTCGACCCGGCCCGCGCCAACCTGCTGTTCGAGCGCTTCATCTCGAAGGAGCGCAACGAGCCGCCCGACATCGACGTCGATTTCGAGCACCAGCGGCGCGAGGAGGTGATCCAGTACATCTATAACAAATACGGGCGCACCCGCGCCGCGCTGGCCGCCGTGGTGATCAGCTACCGGCCCAAGAGCGCGCTGCGCGACAGCGGCCGCGCGCTGGGGATCGACCTGGCCATCGTCGAGAAGGTGGCCAAGACCCATCACTGGTTCGACAGCAAGCAGGACCTGCTGAACCGGCTGGCCGAAAGCGGGCTCGACCCGGAATCGGCGCTGGCCCGGCAATGGGCCAGCCTGGCCCAGCAGCTGCTCGGCTTTCCGCGCCACCTGTCGCAGCATCCGGGCGGCTTCGTGATCGCGCGCGGCAAGTTGTCGCGCCTGGTGCCGATCGAGAACGCGGCGATGGCCGAGCGCAGCGTGATCGAGTGGGACAAGAACGACCTCGAGGAACTCGGCCTGATGAAGGTCGACGTGCTGGCGCTGGGCATGCTGTCGATGCTGCGGCGCGGCCTGGAACTGGTCGGCACGCGCCACGGCAGCGTGTTCGAGATGCAGGACATCCCGCATGACGACAGCCCCACCTACGACATGATGTGCGCGGCCGACACGGTGGGCGTGTTCCAGATCGAGTCGCGCGCCCAGATGAGCATGCTGCCGCGCTTGTTGCCGCGCAAGTTCTACGATCTGGTGATCGAGGTGGCGCTGGTGCGCCCGGGCCCGATCCAGGGCGGCATGGTGCATCCGTACCTGCGCCGCCGCCAGGGGCTCGAGCCGGTCCATTACCCGAAGCCGGAAATCCGCCAGGCCCTCGAGCGCACCCTCGGCGTGCCGATCTTCCAGGAGCAGGTGATGCAGGTGGCGATCCTGGCGGCCGGCTTCACGCCGGGCGAGGCCGACCAGCTGCGGCGCGCGATGGCGGCCTGGAAGCGCAAGGGCGGGCTGGAGAAATACTACCAGCGCATCGTCGGCGGCATGCTCGAACGCGGCTACCAGCTGGAGTTCGCCGAGGCCATCTTCAGCCAGATCCAGGGCTTCGGCGAGTACGGTTTTCCCGAATCGCACGCGGCCAGCTTCGCGCTGCTGGCCTACGCCAGCGCCTGGATCAAGCGGCACGAGCCGGGCGCCTTCCTGTGCGCGCTGCTCAACAGCCAGCCGATGGGTTTCTACAGCCCGTCGCAACTGGTGCAGGATGCGCGCCGCCACGGCATCGAGGTGCGCCCGGTCGACATCGCCATCAGCGGCTGGGATTCCACCCTGGAGGAAGTCGACCCATCGCGCGCGCGCCAGCCGGCGGTGCGGCTGGGCTTATCGCTGCAGCGCGGCATGCGGCGCGCAGTGGCGGCGCGCATCGAGGACGCGCGCGCGATCCGGCCGTTCGACAGCGTGGCCGACCTGGCGCGCAGGGCCGGCCTCGAGCGCGCCGACCTGCAGGCGCTGGCCGCGTCGAACGCGCTCGCTTCGCTGGCCGGCAACCGGCGCCAGGCGCTGTGGCAGGCGGTCGGCGCGGTGCCGGACAAGGACCTGTTGCGCCCCACCACCGCGGACGAGGAGGCGCCGCTGTTGCGCGCGCCGTCGGAGGGCGACGAGATCGTCGGCGACTACCGCTCGCAGGGACTGACCCTGGGGCGCCATCCGCTGGCGCTGCTGCGCCCGCAGTTGCTCAAGCAGCGCTTCATGCCGGCCTCGGCGCTGAACGACTACCGGAACGGCCAGCTGGCGCGCGCCTGCGGCATCGTCACCGTGCGCCAGCGCCCCGGCACGGCCAAGGGCGTGCTGTTCATGACGCTCGAGGATGAAACCGGCAACATCAACGTGATCATCTGGCCGAGCCTGGTCGAGCAGCAGCGCCGCGAGGTGCTGAGGGCGCCGCTATTGGGCGTGTACGGGGTCTGGCAGAGGGAGGGGGAAGTGCGCCACCTGGTGGCCAAGCGGCTGGTGGACATGTCCGCATTGCTGGGGCGGCTGGGGACGCAGAGCCGGGATTTTTGCTAGCAATGATTGCTGGCGTCGCCCCCGTGGACGAGGACGACGCGGGCCGGCCCGGCAGTATCAGCTCACGCTGGTGCCGTAGTAGCCGTGAATCTGGCTCGACCAGGTCTGGTCCGCCATGTCCGGCCAGTGGTCGGTATCGAAGCCGGGCGCGGCGTCGATCTTTTCCTTGTCCATGTTCATGGTCATGCGATGGTTGACCGTATCGAGCGTGAGCGCCTGCCAGGGCACCGCGAACAGCTTCTGGCCCAGGCCGAGCACGCCGCCGCTCGACATCACCGCATACGCGATCTTGCCGGTGCGCATGTCCAGCATGATTTCCTTGATCTCGCCAAGGTGTTCGTCTTTCAGGTTGTGGACATGGTCGCCGATCAAGGTGTCGGCGCCCATCAGCTCAGGGCCCGGGCCCTTGTGATTCTTGTCGGCATACATGCCAAAGGTGTCGCGTTTCTTGTAGGACATGGTGACCTCCCTTGTATAAAAGACCAGCATGGTCGATCCACGCCGGCGGGTCTGTTCGCTCGCGCACGCTGGCGCGGACCCGGCATGCGCGCAACCCGATCGCGTCCACCGCAAGCTGGCGCCGTTCCCGCCCGCCCGTGGCTTTTTGGCTTGTTTTGCGGAAGTAGTGCCCGCTTTAAGGTATAATTTCAATTTCCCGCACGTGCCGTTCGGCACCTTCTGCAATGACCAAATTTGTCTTCGTCACCGGTGGCGTCGTGTCTTCCCTTGGAAAAGGGATTGCCGCCGCCTCTCTCGCCGCGATCCTCGAATCGCGCGGCCTTAAAGTCACCATGCTCAAGCTCGATCCGTACATCAACGTCGATCCGGGCACCATGAGNNACCGACCTCGACCTCGGCCACTACGAGCGCTTCATCAGCACCCGCATGAAAAAGGTGAACAACTTCACCACCGGCCAGATCTACGAATCGGTGATCCGCAAGGAACGCCGCGGCGAATACCTCGGCAAGACGGTGCAGGTGATCCCGCACATCACCAACGAGATCCAGGATTACATCTACCGCGGCGCCGAAGGCGCCGACGTGGCGCTGGTCGAAATCGGCGGCACCGTCGGCGACATCGAATCGCTGCCGTTCCTCGAGGCGGCGCGCCAGCTGTCGCTGCGCGCCGGCCGCAAGTCGGCCGCCTTCGTGCACCTGACCCTGGTGCCGTACATCGCCTCGGCGGGCGAGCTGAAAACCAAGCCGACCCAGCACAGCGTGCAGAAGCTGCGCGAAATCGGCATCTCGCCGAACGCGCTGCTGTGCCGCGCCGACCGCCCGATTCCCGCGGACGAGCGCGCCAAGATTTCGCTGTTCTCGAACGTCGAAGAGCAGGCCGTGATCTCGGTGTGGGACGTCGACACCATCTACAAGGTGCCGCAGGTGCTGCACGACCAGGGGCTCGATGAAATCATCCTCGAGGCGCTCGGCATCGAGGCGCCGCCGGCCGACCTGTCGATGTGGACGAAGCTGATCCACGCGCTGGAAAATCCGAAGCACGAAGTCACGATCGGCATGGTCGGCAAATACGTCGACCTGACCGAATCGTACAAGTCGCTCACCGAAGCGCTGCGCCACGCCGGCATCCACACCGAGAGCCGGGTCAACATCGAGTACCTCGATTCGGAAGACATCGAGACCAAAGGCTGCAAGCACCTGGCCAAGTACGATGCGATCCTGGTGCCGGGCGGCTTCGGCAAGCGCGGCGTCGAGGGCAAGATCATGGCGGCCCGCTACGCGCGCGAAAACAATATCCCTTACCTCGGCATCTGCCTCGGCATGCAGGTCGCGCTGATCGAATACGCGCGCCACATGGCCGGCATGGCGAACGCCAATTCGACCGAGTTCGATCCGGACACCGACCAGCCGGTGGTGGCCCTCATCAACGAGTGGCAGAACCATGACGGCAAGGTCGAGAAGCGCGACGAGCGTTCGGACCTGGGCGGCACCATGCGCCTGGGCGCCCAGACCTGCGCGGTCAACCCGGGCACGCTGGCCGCCGAAATCTACGGCAGCGTCGTCACCGAGCGCCACCGCCACCGCTACGAAGCGAACAACCACTACCTGTCGCGCGTCGAGGCGGCCGGGCTGATCGTGTCGGCACGCACCCCGACCGAAGACCTGTGCGAAATCATGGAACTGCCGCGCAGCGTGCACCAGTGGTACATGGGCGTGCAGTACCACCCGGAGTTCAAGTCGACCCCGCGCACCGGCCACCCGCTGTTCATTTCATTCATCAAGGCAGCGCTTGCGCACAAGGCCGCGGCAGGTTCCGCGCTGGCCGCCAACACCGCCGAACCAGTTTTGCAAGGAGACGCAGCATGAAGCTTTGCGGATTCGATGTCGGCCTCGACCAGCCGATTTTCCTGATCGCCGGCACTTGCGTGATCGAGTCGCGCCAGATGGCGATGGACACCGCCGGCGCGCTGAAGGAAATCACCGCGGCGCTCGGCATCCCCTTCATCTACAAGTCGTCGTTCGACAAGGCCAACCGTTCCTCGGGCACCACCTTCCGCGGTCCCGGCATGGACAAGGGCCTCGAGATCCTGGCCGACGTCAAGCGCGAGATCGGCGTGCCGGTCCTGACCGACGTGCACACGATCGACGAGCTGCCGGCCGTGTGCGCGGTCGTCGACGTGATCCAGACCCCGGCCTTCCTGTGCCGCCAGACCGACTTCATCGTCGCCTGCGCCCAGACCGGCCTGCCGGTCAACATCAAGAAGGGCCAGTTCCTCGCGCCCGGCGACATGAAGAACGTGATCGACAAGGCCCGCTTCGCGGCCAGGCAAGCCGGCGTCAATGAAGACAACTTCATGGCCTGCGAGCGCGGCGTTTCGTTCGGCTACAACAACCTGGTGTCCGACATGCGTTCGCTCGCCATCATGCGCGAGTCGAACTGCCCGGTCGTGTTCGACGGCACGCACTCGGTGCAGCTGCCCGGCGGCCAGGGCACCTCGTCCGGCGGCCAGCGCGAGCACATCCCGGTGCTGGCGCGCGCAGCCGTCGCCGCAGGCATCGCCGGCCTGTTCATGGAGACCCATCCGAACCCGGCCCAGGCCATGTCCGATGGCCCCAACGCGATGCCGCTTGGCCGCATGAAAGAGCTGCTTTCCACCCTGGTCGAAATCGATCGCGTGGTCAAGAAAGCCGGCTTCCTCGAGACCAGCTTCACCTGATGCACCCCTGGGGTCAGGTCTGACATTCGGACATTTTTAACAAAGTGTCCGAATGTCAGGCCTGATCCCGACGTCCAAATTACCTACCTCCGGAGACTAAAACATGAGTGCTATCGTTGACATTATCGGCCGTGAAATTATCGATTCGCGCGGCAATCCGACCGTGGAATGCGATGTGCTGCTCGAGTCCGGGGTGATGGGCCGCGCCGCGGTGCCTTCGGGCGCCTCGACCGGCTCGCGCGAAGCGATCGAACTGCGCGACGGCGACCTGAAGCGCTATTTCGGCAAGGGCGTGCTGCAGGCCTGCGAGAACATCAACACGGAAATCTCCGAAGCGATCATGGGCCTCGACGCCAACGAGCAGGCGTTCCTGGACCGCACCTTGATCGACCTCGACGGCACCGAGAACAAGAGCCGGCTGGGCGCGAACGCGATGCTGGCGGTGTCGATGGCGGTGGCCAAGGCCGCCGCCGAAGAAGCCGGCCTGCCGCTGTACCGCTACTTCGGCGGCTCCGGCGCGATGCAGATGCCGGTGCCGATGATGAACGTCATCAACGGCGGCGCCCACGCCGACAACAACCTGGACATCCAGGAATTCATGATCATCCCGGTCGGCGC
>CXWL01011464.1_pt1 | contig 60618 bp, 48 predicted proteins | sample 590931 | NCBI WGS metagenome assembly CXWL01 (sample SAMEA3498368, study PRJEB10139) | groundwater metagenome | biome: water well; material: biofilm material | place: Germany | collected 2015-04-27 | reverse complement strand
ACTTAAGGGTCATCGGAAAGTCCGAGCGAGCCTATGCTGTGTCCAAGCTGCAAGCATACTGAAAACAGGGTCATCGACTCTCGACTTTCCGAGGCGGGCGTGGCCATCCGGCGTCGCCGGGTTTGCCTCAAGTGCAGCCGGCGGTTCACAACCAAGGAACGATTCGAAGAGGAACTGCATCTCTCCGTCATCAAGGCCGATGGACAGCGGGTACCCTACAATCGGGACAACATCGTAAACGGCATCCAGCGGGCCTGTGCAAAATTGAGTGTGACACCCGAGCAGGTGCAGGGTTTGGCCGACAAGGTTGAGGGCGAGATTTTCAATGGTCACGACAAGGAGATCTCAACGGAAGAGATCGGACGTTATGTGGGCAAACACTTGCGACGACTCAGCCCGGTCGGGTACGTGCGGTTCATGAGTGTCCACCGCAAATTTGCCACGGTGGATCAATTCGTCGATGAAATCAGCGAAGTGCGGACGCGTGCTGCACACGACAGCCCCGATCAACAGCCGCTTTTTGACGCGTGATGGAACCAGCTCCCCTGTCTGATGTTCTGGTCCGATTGACGGCCGCGCTGGATGGCGGTGGAATCGCCTATCAGAAGTCCGAGCACGCTGCGGTCTACACCAGCGTTGAGGCGGCCGCAGTTCGCGGAGTCTCGCTGCACAGCGGGGCCAAGGCGCTGATTATCAAGGGTGGCGATTCGTTTTTGATGGTCGTGCTTCCCGCAGACCTGTCGCTGGATAGCGCCGCCCTGCGCGGCGTGTTGGGGACCAAGCGTATTCGGTTCGCTGACAAGGACGAAGTGCTAAAAATCACGGGACTTGCACCCGGATCGATCCCTCCGTTTGGAAGCTTGTTTACCATTCCGACGTATTGCGACGGAGCACTGGCGGATAACGAGCGGATCAATTTTAACGCCGGGAGTCACACGGTCTCTCTCCAAATGGAATACTCAGATTATGTCCGCTTCGAGCATCCTCAAATAGTTCGCGTCGGGAAGATTTGACTTGATCATCCGTTTCTTTTGTGCCTATCTGTCAGGGCGAACTCCTGATGAAGGCCGAAACGCCTGACTCGAAATCACCGTAACGGTATCGACTTCATGGATTCTATTGACTTCTTACTCCGAATCGCTAGGTTGACCGGGCGTTGCACTGTGCAATCGGCGCGTGGCCATTTGCATTCCACAGTTCAAATTCAAGGGAGATGAACCATGAAGAAGCATCGTATCCTGACTTTGGGCGTGATTCTGAGTTCCGTGGCCGTGGCGATCGCGTCACTGTCCGTGGCCTCGGCCGGCCCCCCTGTTTGTCCCCAGATTTATGCCCCGGTCATCTGTGACAATGGCAGGGTGTATCCGAACCAATGTTATGCCGATCGGGCTCATGCGCACAACTGCGTTCCCTACGGCCTGTAGATTTTTTGGCGTCAAGGTAAGGTGTGTGCGAGGTGACCGTCAGGCCACTTTCGCGCACACTTTTTGCGCCGCCTCAGTCAAGTCGGTCGCGAAGATCAGCGCTGGCATCGCCACGTCCTTCGGCTGGCGAGACATCAATCGATTGTATTCACCGTGCTTACAACCGGACATTCTGCGAAGAGCCCTACCTTTTGCGCAAGGGCGCAAGAACATTTGAAGGGGTCTTCATGTTTAGCTTCGTACACTTTCTTTGTCGCAAGACTGATTGCTTTGATTTGATTGCCTTTCTTGATGATCTTGTAACCATGATCTTTAATCACTCCTAATACGACACCGCTGGTGTAGCAGTGAATAAAGTCGATCAAATCGATAGTAGGGGGACCTTCAGTATTTCGAATTGAAATCCCGGAAAGCAAGTGAGTGATCGTGATATGGAACCCATCGTGCTTTCGAAGCAACTCGGTTCTGTGCCCAAGTGAAGCAAGGAATTTGATTAGAGACTCCGCTGACTTTTGTTGCAGATCAAGCTGAAGGTCGAACAATCGACGCTCTATTGCGGCACTTGATTGATTGCAAGGCTGTTCCGACAAATTCGCGAGGACAGAAATGACGTACTGTTCTGGCTCCTCAAAAGCAGACCGAAGCTCGCCGCTTTTTTCCCATGCCGCGCGGCAACCATCCTCAATATCCTGAATACCCTCTGCATCCTCTGCCATTGTAGCAGAAAGTTGAACAAAGATCACGCTGAAGATATCCCGGAACGTCAGAAGTGCGTTTATTCCAAATGACACAAAGCCTTCTACACAATTACAAGGACCTATCTCCTCATTCATTAACCTCCAAACATAATTCGATTTTTCAAAACCTCCGCCCATCTGGAGATTTTCGAGGGCTTCTGTGCATCGGGCTTCGTCCCCCATCAACACAGCGAGATTAGCCTCTAGCTCATTCTTAAAGGGAGGTGCTTTTAGTCCGAAAAAGTAAACGTAGTAGCTAAGGAGAATCTCATACGCTTTCCTAACTTGAGTTGGTCCCGAGTGAGAAGGATCGAATGGTGGAATCCCACGGAGGGTCGATGGATTGGTGAACAAAGGAAGTAAGAGTTGCGCGATCGCTGCAATCAAGTGGCTAAGGATGACAGAACTCGGCCTATCCAGAGCTTGGGTTTGCCTAACAAGTTCCTCAAAAACGGGGTCGTGAACCTTCCGCCAGATCTGCTCATATTTTTTTTGCCGTCGGAACTTTAGCCACGATTGAATCATGACCGGGCCTACAAGGAGATATTACGCGACTTTCGCGCACACTTTTTGCGCCGCATCCGTCAGGTCCGTGGCGCCGATGAGCGCCGGAATCGCCGCGTCTTTGAGCAATTGGCGGGCGCGGTCCACGTTCGTCCCTTCGAGGCGCACGACAACGGGAACCTTGAATCCAATTTCCTTGGCCGCGGCAATCAGAGCCTCCGCTATCACGTCACATTTGGCGATGCCGCCGAAAATATTGACCAGGACGCCTTTGACCTTCCTGTCGGCCAGAATGATGCGAAACGCCTCGATCGCACCGTCTTTGGTAACGGAACCACCCACGTCGAGAAAGTTGGCCGGATCGCCTCCGTGAAGCTTGATGATGTCCATTGTCGCCATAGCCAGCCCGGCGCCGTTGACCAGGCAGCCGATGTTTCCCTCGAGGGCGATATAAGAGAGGTCATGTTCCTTGGCCCGCAATTCCAGCGGGTTTTCTTCGGTGGGGTCGAACATCTCCTGCAAGCGCTTGTGACGGAAGATTGCGTTGTCGTCGAAGTTCATCTTCGCGTCGATGGCCAGAATTTCCCCCGTCTTCGTTCGAATCAGCGGATTGATTTCGGCAAGTGTGCAATCGTATTTGTAAAACACATCCACGAGGCCGCGGATGATTTTCTCCGCCGCGCGAGACTGTTCCTTGTCCGTAATGCCCAGCGCCATGACCAATTGCATCGCGTCAAAGCTCAGCAGTCCCAAATGCGGATGCAGCCATCGCTTAACGATGGCGTCCGGGTTGCGATGCGCCACAACCTCAATCTCGACCCCGCCCTCCCGCGAAACCATGACCACCGGGCAGCGCCTGGCCCGATCGACGACGACCGCCACATAATATTCCGATTCGATGTCGACGGCCGACGCGATCAACAGCTTGGTCACCGCGATGCCTTCCGCGCCGGTTTGAACCGAAACCATGCGGTTGCTCAACATGAATTTCGCGGCGCCACGGACCTGGTCGGCGTTTTCGCACAGCTTGACGAACCCGGCCTTGCCGCGCCCCCCGGCGAATACCTGCGCTTTCACGACCGCCTTGCCGCCGATACGCTGATAGGCGGCCACGGCGTCCTCGACGCTCTCGACCACTTCGGATTTCGGTACGGACGCACCCGATTCGGACAATAACTGCCTCGCCTGGTATTCATGAATCTTCATGCCTGCATTTTGGTGGAGACCGAGAAAAAAGTCGAGAGTCGCTGATTCTGATGGTTTGTCTGACAAATTGCGCAAGAAATGCCGGTTCTGCTTGGCAAGGCGGCGGCGATATTCTACGTTTCATACTGTCAATCGGTGGGCAAACCATCCGTGAGGGTGGGACGCAAAGCGTTGAGTCCCGATTCGTCGGGATTGTCGCGCTGCACGACGCGGTTTCGGCCTGCGTCGGAGGTTGACAGGAGGGGATTCGGCTACGAATTGCTGTTATCGGGTTCATGCCCGATCGCACCCTCACGCACCCACCACATCGCCGCGATTCTCGCAATCGGAGGAGGGAGAACAATGAAGCTTTCAGCAGGAGTGGGTGGGCCTAACCGTCGCCGGGGGGCAGTAGCCGTCATGGTGGCGGTCACGCTAGTGGTGATCCTGAGCTTCGCCGCACTCACGGTCGATGTCGGCGCCATGTACAACGCCAAAGCCGACTTGCAACGGACGGCGGACGCCGCGGCCTTGGCGGCGGCCAGCGCCTTGGGACAGTCGGGCGGACAGGACATGATCGCCTATGCCCGCACCGTCGCCCGTGACTTTGCCGGTCGAAACGAAGTCCTGGGTCATCACATTTCACTCGACGATAGCGACATCACGCCGGGTCGCGCCGTGTACAACGCGGAAGCCAATACCTACACATTCGTGCCCACGGATCAGCTTCCTGACGCAATTAAGATCCGCGCACGAATGACCGAGGACTCACCCAACGGTGCGCTGTCCCTGTTTTTCGCTCCAATCATGGGGCACAACGCGGCGGAAATCGAAGCCGAGGCCATCGCGATGATGGTCCCGCGCGACATCGCCATTGTCGCCGACCTCTCCGCGTCGCACACCGACGACAGCGAGCTGCGCCACTACAACCTGACGGACATCAACATGCACGAAGTATGGAACGCGTTGCCGGGTGGCGCCGATGAACTTGGGGGCGGTACATGGAATCTCGCAACTATTCCTCCAGGTTGGATTCAGCCCGACAGCACCATTCCACAGGCCGCAGGACCCGGCTGGGGATATTTCGAAACTTTGGGTTTCGGAACAACCACCCTCAATGCGGCGTATGACCCCAATGCCGACGCCGGGCTGGTCAAACTGACATACAACCTCAACTGGTCGAACGCCCAACTGTCCAGCTTTCTCACCGCGCGAGGCTACAACGCCGCAGAGGTCACGGCCATCATGAACAAGGCGTCCGACACGAGCGGTTATTACCCCGAACGAGTCGCGGTGGCCTTGGGTCTGGCGAATTGGAACAGCGGGTATGCGGGCGGATACTGGCAGACGCACGGGAACCCGGCGGGCAACGGCAATAACGTAATCGCCAGCAGCGAGCTCCAATGGGCGGAACCCATCATGGGGCGATCGCTGAATGCCTCGGCGACGGTCTGGAAATCGTATGCCAATTACATGAAGTCTTCCAGCAGCTATATGTATACTGCCAACAGTCAGTTCCGCTATCAGTACGGGGTCAAGACTTTTATTAACTTCCTCATGGAGAGTCGGGTGACCAATTCGGAAACACCGGAGCTGGCCAACACCCCGACTCAGCCCATGCAGGCGGTCAAGGACTCCGTCGGCTATCTCGCCGGCTACCTGAGTTCCGTTGGATCAAACGATCAGGTGTCACTGGAGATCTACGGCACGACGGCCAGGCATGAAGTGGATTTGACGACTGACGTGATGGCGGCCAGCACGCGGTTGCATGCGATGCAGGGCGGACATTACGACACATTCACCAACATGGGCGGCGGCATGCAGCGGGCCATCGAAGAACTGACAAGCTCTCGCGCGCGCACCAGTGCGACGAAGGTCATGCTGCTGCTCACCGATGGAAATGCCAACGTGGACGAGACCGGCCACGCGGGCCTGACCGAAGCCGACCTGGAGGCCGGAGCAGCGCATGCTCGTGCGCAGGCCCAGATCGCCATCCAGCAAGGCATCCGCATCATCTCGGTTTCCGTCGGCGCCGATGCCAATCAAGCGCTGATGGCCGAAGTCGCTACGATTGGCGAAGGCCAGCATTATCATGCGTCCGGTTCGATCAGCGACTACAGCCAGCAACTCACGAACATCTTTTACACCATCGCCGGAGGCGCGCAGACGACGCTCATCAAATAATTGCCCGAGCCCCGTCGGTTACGACAGGCTATCGACCCGGAAATCGAACCCCCCTCTCCCTCTAAGGGAGAGGGGCAGGGGTGAGGGTAGGAACACATCGAATTGCCTCAACCTTGGAACGCCCAATCTTCCTTCGACCAAGCTCACTCTAACCAGGTTGATCATCGCCAGCGGGCGCCTGCAATCGGACAGTCGTCGTCCGAGTTTCGCCATCACGAAGATAGGTAACGCGGACCTCGTCCCCTACGTCGTACTGCACCAATGCGTCCAGTAGGTCTTCCTTGTCTGATACGGGCCGATCATCAATGGCGGTAATCAAGTCTCCGAGTTGTTTGGGGCCGCCCGTCCGATCCATCGTGGTACCCCGCAATCCCGCACGTGCGGCGCTGCCGCCGGGCGCAACCTCGCGCAAGAGCACCCCGCGAACACCAAGGCTCCGCGAAGCGCGATCGGGCCAGATTTCAACGCCCAGCATGGGCCGTTGAATCCGTCCATGACGGATCAGTTCCGGCACGATTCGGTTCACTGTGTCAACGGGGATCGCAAAACCAATGCCGGCCGAAGTACCCGACGGACTGGCAATCTGCGTGTTCACGCCGATGAGCCGACCCGCGCTATCCAAAAGCGGGCCGCCTGAATTACCCGGGTTGATGGCCGCATCGGTTTGAATGACATCCTCAATGGCGCGATCGGTGAGAGATCGAATCTCACGGCCCAGCGCGCTGACAATTCCCGTTGTCAACGTCTGATCGAGCCCGAAGGGGTTGCCGATGGCCAATACTTTTTGCCCCACCAGAAGGCCTTTGGAAACTCCAACCGCAAGCGGTTTCAGTTGCGCCTCGGGTGCGTTGATCTTCAATACGGCCAAATCCTTATCGGGAGCGGCACCCACAAATTCCGCTTCCCACTTGGAATGATCCGCCAAAGTGACTGTCCAGCTTCGTCCCGTGGCCACCACATGATGGTTGGTGACGATGTGGCCTGCCGTGTCGTAAATGAACCCTGTTCCTGCCCCGCGCGGAATCTGAAAAACGTCCATCGAAAATCGGTCGCGAACTACTTCAGTGCTGATGATATAGACGACCGACGGTGCGACCTCTTTGAAAACATCAATCGTCAGTTGTTCTTCCGACGTCAAATCGCCGCGCGGCGCCACTCCACGAGATTCATAATCTGGAATGAGGAGAGGCTCCCGACTACCGGATCGAAACCAGTTCCACGCGACGAGAAAAATCAGCGTCCAGACGCCCAACATCAAGAACCAATTCGAACGCCGCGCAGCGCCCCCTTGCACCGGACGTGCATGATGCCAATCACCCGTATTTGGCGGATAGCCTGCCATTTTCAGAACCCGGAGCGCAAGCGACGGGCGGTCTCCTCACGTGTCGTGCATCTTGGTGTACTGAACAAACTTGCCCGTTACGCTTTCGCCAACGCGATCACCAATTTTTGTCCCTCGATGACGACCTCTGATTGCGGCGACCCCTCCATCGACAACGCGGAAACCGAAACCGCCAGAGTCTCCCCCGCGATGTACTCCTTCATTTGCACAATGGCCTCTCGAAGCTCCGCCGACTCCGTGACCAATTCCAGCCGGATGCGGTCGGCAATATCCAACCCCGCATCCTTCCTAAGATTCTGAACATTGCGAATAATATCGCGGGCCAACCCCTCATTTCTCAATTGCGGAGTAATTCTTTTGTCCAAAAGTACAATCGTTGCGGCATCCGAGTTCCCCGCCCAATCCGCTCCATATGCCTTGGTCACAATCACATCCTCCCGACTGATCACGGCCTCGGCCCCTTGAACCTTCACGTCAAGAGGCTCGCTGCGATGAATACGGGTCTCAAGTTCCCGCGGGTTAAGTCCGACGATGACCTTTTTTGCATCACCGATCGATCGTCCGAATTTGGGTCCCAGCGTCTTCATATTGGGCGCGACCGACAACGTGTAAAGTCCATCGTGATCGTCCCTGACTTCGATTTCCTTCACGTTCAGTTCTTCAAGAATGTCATTCTCAAATAGCTCGACAGCCTTGCGTTCGGCATCGCCACCCGGCACGACGATGAGCCGGGCAAGCGGCTGGCGAATTTTCAGATTGGCGTCCTTGCGTGCCGAACGAGCCATGGAAACAATTCGGATGGAGGCCGCAACCGAAGAGGAGAGAGACTCATCCTGCAATGATCGATCCGCAACTGGAAACGGCACATGGTGTACGCTCTCCGGGTGATCGCCGCTCTGGTTGGCGACCAAATTCTGATAAATCGCTTCGCTTAGGAAGGGAATGATCGGTGCGAGAACCCGAGTAAACGTGGTCAACACTTCATATAGCGTGGAATAGGCGGCGCGTTTATCCGCGGGCCAGCCTTCGCCGTAAAATCTCCGTCGCGAGCGCCGCACATACCAGGTGCTCAATACGTCGATAAACCGATGTGCCTCGGTGCAAACGCGAGCCACATCAAACTCTCGAAATCCTTCGTGGGCTGCGTCGATGAATCGGTGCAGGTCGGAAAGAACCCAACGATCGAGCAAAGATAGCTCCGCAGGCTGAGCCGTATGCACTGCGGGCTGAAAGTCATCGACCCGCGCGAGGTTGCAGAAGAACGAGTACACATTCCATAGCGGCAGAACCACGTCGCGCCGCACTTCGTCGCAGTGATGAGGACCGAAGAGGACGTTTCGCTCCGGCGGCGTCGATGCGTAAAGCCAGCGCATCACGTCCACGCCGATCGAGTCTGCAGCTTGATTGAATTCAATGGCGTTACCCGCCGACTTGTGCATCGGCTTGCCTTCGTCATCAACTACCAGCCCATGCCCCTTGAGCACTTTGAACGGCGAGCAGCCTTCCATCATCGTGCTCACCGTAAGCAACGCATAAAACCAGTTGCGAAACTGCCCCGGCAGCGCCTCGACCACGAATTCCGCCGGAAACCATTGCTTCCAATACTCACGATCGGAGAAATAGCCCATCGTGGAGAATGGAACAATGCTCGCATCCAGCCACGGATTCCCCACGTCCTTGATCCGCGTCATCCCCTCGTCACCGCACTGCGAACAGCTCACCTTCACCGCGTCCACCCACGGGCGATGCGGCGAATTCCCTTCAAACTCCTCCCAGCCGCTGGCCGCTCGCGCCTTCAATTCCGCGCGCCCGCCGATCACATCGAAGTGCCCGCACTTGCGGCACTCCCAGATCGGCAGCGCCAATCCCCAGTACCGCTTCTTCGAGATCATCCAGTCGCCCATGTTGCGCAGCCAGTCCAGCTCGCGCTCCAAGCCCCACGCCGGAATCCACTTCGACCCTTTGGCCGACTCCATGATTTCGTCACGCCACTTCATGTTGATGAACCACTCGTCCACCAGCCGGTAGACAAGCTCATCCTTGCATCGCCAACAGTGCGGATAACGATGCCAATATTGTTCCTTCGCGAAGAGCAGTCCGCGTTTCTTGAGGTCCCCCACCACTTCGTCCGCGACTTGATCGAACCGCTTGCCGGCCAGGAATCCAAATTCCGCGCGAAATTTGCCGTCCTCGAGCAAAGGCGCAATTTGCGGCAGCCCAAGCTCCTTGCCCAGCGCGTAGTCCTCCGCTCCGCAGCCCGGCGCGATATGGACGATCCCCGTGCCTTCCGTTTCCGTCACCGCGTCCCACGCAATCACCGCATGAACGGGTACCGCCTCAGCCGCACCGGCGAGTTGATCGAACGGACCGTGGTATTTGCGGCCTACCAATGCCTTGCCCGGCAACTCCTCGACCACCTCAAATGCACCGTTGTTCTTAAACAATGCCTGAATGGACATCAGGCTCGGCGCCTTCAACTTTTCCGCATGCTCAACCGGCTGTTTTCGGGCTGCCTCAAAGTTTCCCTTCCCTATGTAGTAATACGCATCGCCTCGTTGCCTCGTTGCCTCGTTGCCTTGTTGCCTCTGTCGCACCTTCACATAGGTCATCTCCGGCTTGACGGCGGCCGCTACGTTCGAACTCAACGTCCACGGGGTGGTCGTCCAGACGAGCAGGGATTCGTTCGGTTTGTCGAGGAGTGGGAAGGCGACAAACACGGACGTGTGTCCGACCTCGCGGTAGCCTTCGTTCAACTCCATCTGCGACAAGCCGGTTCCGCATCGCGGGCACCACGGCATCACGTCCGCCCCGCGATAGACCAACCCCTTCTCGTGACACTTCTTCAGGAATGCCCAAATGCCGTAATTGTTGTCGTCCGACATCGTGTAGTACGAATTGTCCCAATCCATCCAGTAGCCCAGCCGCTGCGACTGTTGCGACTGCTGCGCTGCGAACTTGCAGGCTCGTGCCTTACACTCCTCAACGAATTTTCCGATCCCATACGTTTCGATGTCCTTCTTGCAGGTGAAGCCCCGCTCCTTCTCCACTTCGACTTCGACCCACAGCCCCTGGCAGTCGAACCCGTTTTGGTAGCGAAGCTCGCGGCCCAGCGATGCGTTGTAGCGTTGATAAATATCCTTGTAGGTCCGGCCCCAGGCGTGGTGAACGCCCATCGGGTTGTTGGCCGTGATCGGCCCGTCGAGAAACGACCACTTGGGCTTACCGCGGTTGATTTCGCGGAGCTTGTTAAAGGCACCGGTCCGCTCCCAAAACGCGAGAATATCGCGTTCCAACGCCGGGAAATCCACCTTGGGGTCGACTTTTTCAAAGGGCATAAATGCATTGCTCCAAAGTACCGCGACTTTAGTTCGCGCGACCCCATCGTTATCGGTCCGCAAAGCTGTGGCCGAACCGCAACTATACCCATGAAGTCAGGTTCGGTGAACGGCGTGAAAACTGGGTCATCCCCACGTCTGGCGCAGTTCAAGCAAGGCTCGAACCCCGACGATAGGCAGATGTGAGGCTGTTTTATTCTCCCCAATGGGGGGAGCAGCTAAGCAAGGGGATCCGGGTTTCGGCGAGCTCGGGTCTCCATTTTTTTGTCATTCTGAGCGTAGCGAAGAATCTCCGCCAGAAGTTCACCACGAGATCCTTCGCTACGCTCGGGATGACAAAAACGAACTTCAGTTCGCACGACCCACGTTGGCTACGAATCAACTTCCGCGAACATCATGTGGATGAGGTCGGCTGCAAAGCCCATCACGTCCTTCCCCGCCGCCTTGCCTTCCGGACTGCCCAGGGCGGCCATCATCGCATCCTTGTTATCGAAGTACATCTCCGCAACCAGGTAAAACTTAGGCTCGCCTCCCGGTGATCCAAAGCAACGGGCCACTTCCAGCTTCCGCAGCCCCGGCATCTTTTTGGCCAACGGCGTGTGCACTTCGCGATAGTGCTTCTCAAACGCCGCGACATCCGATGGCTTGCGATACAAAGCGATTAGTTTAACCATGCGTTAGCTCCTTTCGAGGTATCTCTTCAGTTGTCCTTTTTCCATGACCACCTGGACCTGCCTGCCCCTGGCGAGAAGCCGCTCGCCGGAAAACGCCCGGCACTCGCACACCACCTTGATGTGCCGATCGCGGCGGACCTCAACCAGCTCGGCCTCCACGCGGACCTGCCCCCCTACCCGGCAAGGTGCCAGGTGATCCACGCTGAGGTGCGACCCAACCCCTTCTTCGTCAGGCTCGAGAAAATCGACCAAAACCGTTCTCGCTGCGATTTCAAAGTGGTGGGCCACCGACCACGTCGAATACACCTCATGCATCACCACCCCGTCGAAAGCCGGACACATGTCCGGCGTCACGGTCAGGGTCAGCGAGCGGACAATTCCAGGCTCGAAACCGGTTTTCACGAAACGGGCGTCCTCCAAATCTCCACGCAGTGTCCAATATCCCCGATTTCAAGACGCCAAATCGTCCCGACTTCAAAACGGCATCTTACAACCCCCTTTCCCTCGCGGGGAGAGGGCCGGGGTGAGGATAAGGACGCCCCACTGCGTAGGCATTGGGTTTTCGATAATGGGTCTGTGACACTTCCGGCGGAGTGAGAATCCGAACCCCAAGCGCCAGCGCGGGGCGGTCCAATCCGCACCGCCAACGGTGCATTTTTGGCGATCTGACACGCTCTCGACGCCCGGAGGCACCGCCCGTCGCTCGCGCTCCGGGTTCGGATCGCGCGCCGTGGCGTACCCAAACGGGGCCCCCACTGTCGCGCACCCCCTTGAACCCGCCCGGCTAACGCACACTTTCGATAACATATGGGGCGCGCGCAATTTTGATGCGAAAGGCGATCAGAAGGAAGGTGCGTCAAGTTGCACCGTACACGGCTAAAGTGCCTGTGTTTGGACTCTTGGATGTCTGGACGTTTGTTTCGGGGTTTCCTTCGGTGCCTTTTTTTCGAACTTCGAACTTTGAGCTTCGAACTTCCGCGCAGCGGCTATGGCCCCGTCATTGCACTGGAAAACGCCGCGAAATCAACAAGGTCCGCATCGCCATCCCTCGGCTCGGCATCAAACACCCCGCAACACGCCGCCAGCCCTCCACCGCCGCCCGCAAAACACCGTTGCAACGCCGAGAAATCGCCAAGGTTTATCCGTGCGTCGAAGTTGAAATCGCCGAACGTGCGAGGTTCGCATTCGTCGGGCAACTGGTTGAGATTGCAGTCGGACAAACTCCCCTCGTCGATATTGCATTCGTCGGGCACGTCGTCGTGATTACAATCGGTCTCTCCCCCGTCGCGCACGTCGCACAGGTCGGGGACGTCGTTTTGATTGCAGTCCTGTGCCGGCTGATAGACGTACGCCGTTCCAGTGCTGGCGAGCGACTGCCATTGTGTCGCCGGCGCCCCAACCGCAACCAGCGACCCGTCAGTGGCTACGCCGTGGCCAAAGCTGTCCTCCACGAAATCGCCAGGTGGGACAAGTTTCGCCGTCTCGATCCATTGCAATCCTCTGCGGCTGAACACATACACCGACCCCGGCAGACCTCCGCCGTCACCGGTGACTGACGTCGCCCCGACCGCAAGCGTGTTTTCCGCAACGCGAACCGACCATCCAAAACGCTGCCCATCAAACGCGTCGGAAGCGGTGAGCTTGGCGTCCTGCGTCCAGGATGAACCGCTGCGCCGAAACAGGTAGACCGCACCGCTTTCCACCCCATGGGATTCCTCGGCGAGGGTAGCGCCGACGAACGCCAGATCGTCCTTCAGGACCGATGACCTTCCGAAGAAGCCTCCCGCCTGCCCGTAGGGGGGAGCCAGCGTAGCCTCATGCTCCCATACTTCGCTGACGCGACGGAAAATGTAGGCGGCGCCTCTATACGGCGCGCCGATGAGCAGTCGATCATCATCGAATGAAACCGATGCACCGAAGCCACCGGGCGTGCTTGTGCCAGGCGCTTCTATGCGTGCCTCCTCGATCCACAGCACCCCGTCAAACCGAAAGATGTATACCGCTTCGGGCAGGGCCGATTCGTTCTGGCAAAACCCCTTCCCCAGCGCGATGACATCCCCATGAACCGCCACGGGAAACCCGTACCGCGGACAGGACAAAACGTCGGGGCCTTGGAGTGAACCCGCAGGCAACCACTGCGTTGCATCGAAATGGAACAGGTAGGCTACTGAATCATGGTCGCTACCCGTAACGATCCAGTCGCCATCCAGGTCGACGTAAGCCGGCGCGTCCAGAAGAAAGAACACGGCCTCCTTCGCCCAACCCCCGCCGGCCCGACGATAGATGTACAGGCTGCCACCACCGGTCGGGGTCACATAAAAACCGCTCGTCCCGATCACCATCCACTCGCCCTGCATGTCCAGGGAATGACCAAACCCGCCGTTGACCCCGGGAGACGGCGGACGGAGCGTCTCGACAACGCCGGTGCACTCGTCGAGGAATCCATTGGCATCACAATCGGAGCTTGTGCCGGCGGTGATCTCGCATTCGTCGAGTACGCCATTCAGATTGCAATCGGCGCTGGTATTGTCGGCGAGGTCGCATCCGTCTAACGACTCGTTTTGATTACAGTCGCCGGATGGAAACGGCGTCAAATACTGGCAGGGCAATGTAAGTTCGATCTGGTAAGTGCTTTTGGCTTCCAGCGTCTTGGAGGCGAGCATGATGTAGTAGGTTACTCCCGGCGTCAGACCGTCAACGCAAAAGCGGCTGTGCTTGTCGCTATTGGGGCATCCTCCGTCGTCTGCGCATCCAATAAGTGACAAGGATTGGCATGAAGTATAGCCGTTCGTCGGATCGCCCACCGCGTAAACATTGACCAGCGTATCCCCTTCGGGATCGCTCGCGCAGGTATCGATTTGTGCCGACTCTTCCGTGGCCACGAACTTGAACCAAACGGTGCCCCAACCCAGCGAGCCGGGATCGTTTCCATTACAGCAAAACCCCTGCTCCTCCGATTCAGTAGCCCGGAGATTACTTGCATGATGAGGTGCGTTCTGCGTCAGCTCGATTGCACCCACATAACCAGGCTGTATGGGGTAACAAAAGTCATTAATAGCCGGTGTGGAACCCGGTGTGGAACAAAGCTCACTTGCGTAATCTACGCAGAGCCGATCCCACTCCACATGACAGCACCACGGGTCCAGCGTGCAAATATCCGTGCAGCAAATTGGATCTGAACACCCCACGCCTTCATGAACCAACGAACAGACTCCCTGGCGCGCCACGCACGCGGAAAACGGACATGCTTGGTCGCCTTCACCGCAAAAATCGCCCCCCTGCCACAAGCGAGCTCCATCCAGTGGCGGAACCGCATTGCACTCATTCTTCGTCAAATTCTCGCAGGTATCATCCGGCTTGCAGCACGCCGACTGACCGCAGGCATGTGCGAATGGCGGCAACTCGCAAGTTCCGCCTTCGACCCATGCCGGTCCCAATGGTGGGTCAGTTTTCGGCGGCCACGGGCAGTTCACTTGACGCACTTCGCGGCAAACGGCCTCACAAGTCCCGCCCACGCAATCCGCGTTGTTCAGACATCGTTTTCCCGCATCTTGTCCGCCCTGACACTCCAGAAGGGCCATATCGCAGCATGTCCCCACCGGCGGCGCACCGGCGCACGTAATCGCCAGGTTGACTGCGCCGTAGACCGCTTGCTGCACGACGGGCTTGCACCCCTCTGTCGCGTTCTCGATGATAAAATAATCCGGTGTGCTTTCGCCAATGATCGGTTGAATGCCCGCGATAATCGTCCCGGCACTGTTCGAACTGCATTTGAACCCGAAATACAATGCGCCTGTCGTCAGACGGATGGGAGGATCGAAGGTGAATCGGGCAATCTGGAGCTTAGGCGTCGTGCTGGCGCCAATCTGAAAAGTCCTTTCCGTTCCGGCAATGATCTGGCTTTCGCAGTCCCCGCGCAGATCAAACGTGTAGAAGCCTGTGCCTCGGACCGCCACTTCGTACCCCACCATATTACAGTCATTCACGATCAGCCTGATGTCATCGACCGCTTGAACGTTTGCCCCCGGCAGCGACTGCCCGCCCGAAGGCTTCTGGCATTTATAGCCCGCAAACGCAGGCGCGCAGTTGGTGGAGCCCCACATCTCAAGCCAGAAGCTCGCGTGAGGAAGATTCGGAAAGCCGCCCAGGTAGCCGTTGCAGGGAATGACCGGCACGTCAAATTGATCTCCAGAGAACCCGACCATGGCCGGTGCTCCTACAACGGTTCCGCAGTTGCTGCGGTTGAACTTGATTCCAAGGTATACGTTGGTGGGCAGCGCCACCGGTGTGAGCGGATCGACCAGGTGTTCGATCGTGCGCGGACCCTCGTCCGGAAACTCGATCACCCCGCCGCTGCCCGGAATTTTCACCAGGTCGCGCAGCGCCTCGGTGGACCCGAGCGAAAACGGGCAAGTCGTGTACAGGGCATACGTCACCGTATACGCGCCCCCAATGGGACACGTTCCGCCAGGGCACTCAGCGCTACTCGTGCACGGATTGCCATGGTTGGCGCCGCCATTGCAGGTGGTCAGTACCCTGCCCAAGACCTTGAACCGGTATCGCGTCAGATTGCAACCATCGGGCACCGTCGTGGAAATATCATCCGAAATCGGCTGATTGTTTGGAAAGTTGATTGTTTGAATACCCAAAGTGTTCTCATAGATGATGCGTTCACCAGGACCGGCCACCCCGCCACCATCGTCGCCGGCCCCCGCCGTGACCTTCCCATCAGCGCCCCTCACCACGTGCTCAAACACCAGGTGCGGGTCGAGCTCCACCGGGATCATGTCGCTAAGCACCTTCGGAGCGTCGTCAGCGTCGGCTTGAACCGCGCGGAGGTTGCCAGACCCCCCGGTGTCCCCCGTTGTAGAAGGGGGACGGCGAAGCGCTGTTTGGGCGAAGGCGGTGGAGGTCATGATGGCCACGAGGGTCAAGTTTAGTACTGGACGCATGTGAACCTCTCGAAATCCGAACTGTGGGCGCTGGGCACAACAATCGAAGGAAATAAAGGCGTATTGTAGCGAAACGGGGTCGGGCAGAGCAAGTCAAAAATCGCTCGAATTCGGGGGTTGGGAAAGGGCCGCCGGTCGCTGGCGTGCCGGGGCTTCCGGTTCGGATCGTTAGCTTGGCATTTGTGCCTTCGATTGGCTATAATTATGACATGAACCCGGAGACGCTGGCTCAAGAGCTTCAGAGAGACCCATTTATCCCGCTGCGCATACGCCTTTCCGACGGACGGACGGTGGATGTCAAGAATCCCGGTTTATGCTTTATCGCCCACCTTGCCCTGTACGCGTTCCGGGCCAAGCCCCATCAAACCCTGGCCGAAGACGTGGAAGTCATAAGCCTCCGGCATATCGTTTCCGTCGAGACGATGGCGCCGGCGGACCGCAACTAATCAGTCGGGTAGCACCCTCTTGCCGTCGGGTTGAAATCCTACTTGACCCCTGATTGCGAACAACACGAAAATGCGCGCGCCTCTGATGTTATGAAGGTTGTGATGGCCGGAGTGGGTCCGGCTGCGTTTGGGCGAAAACGATCGCCGACACCCCCTACATATGGGGGTCTCAGGAGTCAACACACCAGCGAAAAACAGTACTTTTCCAAACGAAGCCATTGTGAAACTGGGAAACCGTCCGTCGCTCGCGCTACGGGTTCGGAAATGTTGCGTCGACGGCGGCCAACACCGCTCCCTCGCGGTCGCGGTACTGATTTCGGCGTTTCGGCTTTTCCGTGTTTCGGCGTTTTATTGCACCATGCCCTTGGTCAGACGCATAAAGGCGGTTTCGAGGTTGACTTCCTCCTCCTTGATTTCCTGGAGCTTGAAGTTGTTGTCCAGGAGCGTGCGGGCCAGATCGCTGAAGTCGCGAGTCTGGTTTTCGAGGTCTACGATGATGCAACCGTCGGAGAGGGTCACGGCCTTGATGCCGCGCGTGCGCTGCAAGAGCAGGGCGGCCAGGTCCTGCTGCTGGGTCACGCGAATGTGCAATCGCGTGCCGGTCTTCACACGGGCGATAATGTCCTTGATGGTGCCGTGGAAGAGCAGATTGCCCTGCTCGATGATGCCCACCGTGGTGCAAAGCTCGGCCAGCTCGTGGAGGATGTGCGAGCTGATGATGATGGTCTTGCCCATGCGGCGAAGCTCCTTGAGCAGTTCGCGCATTTCGATTCGGGCGCGGGGGTCGAGTCCGCTGGCCGGTTCGTCGAGCAGGAGCACCTTCGGATCGTGGAGCAATACACGAGCGACGCTCAGTCGCTGCTGCATTCCGCGCGAAAGCGTGTCCACCAGCGCGTCGCGTTTGAAGACCAGGTCGGTAAGCTCCAACACGTCATTGACGACCTTGGCCCGCTGTTTGCCGGTGATGTTGTAGGCGCTGGCAAAAAACTCGAGGTACTCCGCGACGACCATGTCCTCGTACGCGCCGAAAAAATCGGGCACGTATCCGATGAGCGGCCTGATCTTGCGCGATTCATAGCCCACGACGTGGCCGCAAACGCGGGCCTCGCCCCAGGTGGGTTGCAGGAGCGTCGCCAGAATCTTGATGGTGGTGGTCTTCCCCGCGCCGTTGGGGCCGATGTAGCCGAAGCATTCGCCTTCCTCGATGGTGAGCTGAAGGTTGTTGAGGGCGACCAACTTGCCGTATTTCTTGGTGAGATTGATGGTCTGAATGATCATGGATTCCCTTCGCGAGTCGAACCGGGCGCGGCATCCGCGTCGCCGGCTTGTGCGACCTTGTCCAGGTCAACGAACGGCAGACGGATTCGGTACATGCACCAGGAGCTGTCTTCTTCGGGCGCGATGGCCGTAAAGGGGCGGTCACCGGACCGGCTCAGGAGTCGGATCGGCCCGCCGCCGCGTGCAAAGCCGACCAGGACCATCGTGCCGCGCGGGTCCGCGGGAATGTCCTTCTCCACATCGCCGTTGTGGCCGGCGGTGAGGTGCTCGCGAAGGTCCAACTGGCGCAACCGGTCGCGCGAAAGGGTGAACCCCCCGCCAAATTGCGACGGCAATACCGTGGGATCAAAGTCGCCGATGGTGGAAAGGAGCATCAACGCCTCGCGCTCCTTGCCCAGGGCCGCCTGCGCTTCCCCTGACGCTGAGCCACGTAGTCCGGCCCATAAGCCGGCGAATTGCCCGCTCCACTCGCCTTGTCGCTTCTTGAGTTCGGATTGCTGGAGTATGTCGCTGAGTTTTTGCGGCCCGGTCAGGCGAAAGCACCTTTCGTAGAGCCGGATTTTCGTTCCGTCAGAAGGGAGGTTGCCGTCAATGGTGTAGACGAACGTGGCGGTGCTTCGATCCGATGCGACCGCGCCGGGGTCGAGGCGCGAATGAATCAGGCGGCATTGGGTAAGCTCCACGCCGAGGTTGTTCACTACGTAACTGTCTTCTGTAAGAATGCGTTCTCGAACGGCCAGTTCGCCAGTGAGCTGACCGCCCAGCGGACCTTCCCATCGGCCTTCGAATCGCTTGAGCGTCGCGCGGAATCTGGCCCCGGCGATTTCGGCGCTCGCGGGGCGCAAGGCATATTCCTCGGGGTCCGCGAAGCTCGCCCCCTGGCGCCAATCGGTGCCGGCCGGCAGGGGACGCAAGAAGCATGACGAAACCTCAGGCTCGCGTGCCATCAACCAGTCCGACGGCATCCACAGGTCGAGGCGCTTGTCGATTCCGGTCTTGAGCCCGAACAGTGCCGTACCGCGACCAAAGCTCTCGCCTGCGGCGGCGTCGATGACCGCGATTTGCTGAAGCCGGTCGGTGATTCCACGCGCGGCGCCAACGGCCATGCCCGCGCCCAGTCCGGCGACCAGGGCGACCACGGCAAAGGCCGTCCAACTGTGATGCCGCCAGCCGCGAGGACCCAGGAAGGCCCAGGTTCCCCACGTCGCCGCCACGACATAGCCCAGAGCGAATAGCACGGTGATTACGAGGTACGCACTGCGCGAGCGCACGAAGCCCACCGCGCTGGAGACATTGCCGAAAAGGGAAACCGGCGTCAGTGCGGCCTGGTTCGGTCCGGAAGGAGGGATGAAGTGAAATAATTTTTCGAAGAACGTATTGGCGGTGCCCGGGGCGCTGAACAAGTCGTGCAACCTCACCGCGCAAAAAACAAGGTGCCCACTGCCGACCGGCACCCGAGTCACTATGTCGCCTTCCCGAATGGGTCCCTTCGACGCGCCGAGCTGATCGCGGACAATCACCGTTGAACCCTTGCGAGCCTTGCTCAGGGCCACGGGCACCGGTTGTGGGAACGGAGTACTGAGCCAATTCCCTGTGCTCTCCCGCTCTTCGGCGACAGGCTGGCTCAGCAATAAGCCGCGCGTTTTCGGCAGGTCGGCGGTGGACACAATTTCCAGAATGTCGGCGGGCATGATGGCCGCCACGGGTTTGGTAAGGGCGAACGCAGTCGCCGACTGCGAGGCCGCGAGGAGAAGAGTGCCACCGTATTGGCACCATTCCAATAGAGCACCCAACTGCCGCGGTGAAAGTTGTTCGGGCCTGGCATCGTCCCAGACGATGTAATCGACGGCCTCCAGCCCGATCCAATGCTCGGGCAGGTCGTTGGGGCTGATGTGGGCCACGTGCACGGTTTGGCGCAGGCTCGTTCCTTGCTGCACGCCTGCGAGATCCTTCACCCTGCCGATCGCGGCATTCCCGATCGAAAGAACGATCACATCATCGTGACTGATGATGTCGGGTTTTTCCGATGGAACGGCGCGGGCGGCGAGCACGCCGTCGGAAACCACCTGCACCACCGAAGACTCCTGATCGCGCAACTCCACCGCGAATCGGCCGTCATTCGTCGCCGGGTTGGCAGGTACGTACAGAATGATTCGCGAATGCCCGCCCGACTCGGCGCGCAAATGCACTTCGACCGAGTCAAAGGCCTCGTCGCCATCGGTGTCCGACTGTGCCGCTCGAATCGAACCGTCGAACAAAGGCTGATCCACGAGGGAAATGTCCACGTGCATCGGCGTCCAGCAGCCCGCACGAATGATGTCGCCGGGACCCACGGCCGGAAAACCCACATGAGAAATCTGGACCTCCACGCGCGCTACGGCCGGAGCAGCCCAAACCATGAAGACACAGATACAGGTCCTGGTGAGATTTCGGTTCAACATGCGGCAACTGGTCATGGGGGAATCCAGGACGCTGAAAGCCATTGGCTTGTCGTTACGTGCCAACGTCACGGCCTGGCAAAAGGCGCCAGACCGTGCCACCCGCCGCTTATCGGAAGGACGCTAGACATTCTAGCCACCTCGTTGGTCGCGACAAATCCGGCGACTGTTGCGGAAGACTTCGATCCTGTAGGTTTCCGATCATGTCACGCATCGCATTCCTGCTTCTTGCGGTCACATTGATCGCGGGCGTCACCCCCGTGGCGGCCCGTATGGCCACCGCCGAAATCCCACCCCTGCTCATCCCGCTGGCGCGATTCGGAACCGCCGGTTTGCTGCTGGCGGTCACGGCAAAGTGGCTGGGACTCTGGCGGGCTGTTCCCCGACGGCATTGGCCGATGCTGGCGGCTTTGGGGTTCCTGTGCGTCCCGGTGAACCAGCTCGGCTATCTGGTGGGTATCAAAAATGCGAATGCGTCACACGCGGGAATTGCGTACGCTCTGGCTCCCGTTTTGGTTTTTTGGATTTCAGTCGCCCTTCGTCAGGCCTCGCCAAGCCGGCGGCTGGGAATTGCCTCATTGCTGGCATTTGTCGGAGCGGCGCTGGCGGACCTGGCCACTTCCGGTGCGAGTCAGAATGTCGGGGAACCCCCGCGAAGCATGGTAGCGGGAGATGCGTTGCTGCTTTCCGCGGTGCTGAGTTGGTCGCTGTTTGCGGTGTTCAGTCAGCCGCTGGTCAAAGAGCTTGGCGCGGTAACGACACTGTGCCTGGTTTTTCTGCTCGGAACCTTGTGGCACATTCCGGTTGCCCTGGTCGACTGGTTCTGGTTTCGAAGTGACTTCTCGATTACCGCGATCACCTGGGAAGGCTGGGCGGGCCTGGCCTATCTCACCTTCATCACCGCGTATTTGAACTACCTGCTTTGGTATGTGGTTACTGCACGGTATGACCTCACCCGGTCGGCGGTAGTCACCAATGCCCACTTCCTGGTCACGGTGGCGTTGGAGGCCGTTCTTTTCGAACAGCACGTAGGATCCATGGCCATTCTGGGATCGGCATTGCTCCTGGGAGGAATCGTCCTTGCAACGCGGACGAAGCAAGGGGGTAGTGGTTAAGGGTTCAATGTTCAGGAGTTCGAGGGTTCGATAGCCTAAAATAGAGATGGGCTCGCCGCGAAGGCGAACCCATCTCAACTTCTGACAAGTCTCTCGACTTGATTCTTTATGTTCCGTCGGCAACCGCGCCGACGGGTTCTGGTTGTCTTTCTTCTTCGCCGACGCCTTCCAGCTTGAGCGATGTCTTTTCGCCCTCGCCTTCAACCGCCGGTTGCACCGTGACCAGAACTTTCTTGCGATCCACGAACTCGCCGCGGAGCATGGCCTCGGACAGGGCGTCCTCGAGATGATGCTCGATGGCACGGCGTAGCGGGCGTGCCCCGAATTTCTCGTCGGTGCCGTTTTCGATCAGGAAGTCCTTGGCGTCCTGCTTAACGATCAGCTCAAAACCCTTTTCGCGCATACGGTTGGCGAGCTTCTTAAGCTCCAGATCGACGATGCCAATCATGTCCTCGTGGGTGAGCTTGCGGAACACGATGACCTCGTCGAGACGATTCAGGAACTCGGGCCGGAAGTAACCCTCCATCTCGGTCTTGAGCGTTTCCTTCATCTTGTCGTAGGAGATGTTCGCATCGCGCTTGCCGAACCCAAAGTCATCCTGGTGGGTGATGCGGTGCGCGCCGACGTTGCTGGTCATGATCACGATGGTGTTCTTGAAGTCCACATGCCGGCCGAAGGAGTCGGTCAAGCGGCCTTCCTCCATGATTTGCAGGAGCATGTTGAACACGTCGGGGTGGGCCTTCTCGATTTCGTCGAGCAGGATCACCGAGTACGGACGGCGTCGGATGCGTTCGGTGAGCTGTCCGCCTTCCTCGTAACCGACGTAGCCCGGAGGCGCGCCGATCAAACGCGACACGTTGTGCTTTTCCATGTATTCGGACATGTCGAGTACGAACAGTGCGTCGGGATCGCCGAACATGAACTCAGCCAGGCACTTGGCCAGGTAGGTCTTCCCCACGCCGGATGGCCCGACGAAAATGAAGCTGCCCATCGGACGGTTCGGGTCCTTGAGCCCGCTTCGCGATCGGCGGACGGCGCGAGATATGGACTTGACCGCCTCCTTCTGGCTGACGACTTTCTTGTGCAGCTCCGTTTCGAGGCCGAGCAGGCGATCGGCTTCGTCGCGGCCCATCCGCTTGAGCGGAATGCCGGTCATCGAGCAGACCACTTCGGCGATGATTTCCTCGTCCACCACTCCGTCGATTTCCTTGGTGTGATCGCGCCATTCCTTCTGCACTTGCTTTTTCTTGAGCTTGATGGAGTCGATCTTGTCGCGGACCTGCGCGGCACGCTCATAGTCGGCGTTCTTGACCGCTTCGTCCTTCTCGGAACTCATGCGCTCCAGTTCGTTCTCCAGATCGGTGAGGTCCGGCGGTTTGGTCATGGACTTTAGACGCACGCGGGCACCGGCTTCGTCCATGACGTCGATCGCCTTGTCGGGCTGGACGCGGGCGATGTATCGCGCCGAAAGCTCCACGGCGTGCTCCAGGGCGGTATCGGTGATGCGGACGCGGTGGTGCGCTTCGTACCGATCGCGCAGACCCTTCAGGATCAGCAGCGTCTCCGCCGTGGTCGGCGGCTCGACGATGATCTGCTGGAAGCGGCGCTCCAGCGCGCTGTCCTTTTCAATGTATTTGCGATACTCGTCGAGCGTGGTCGCGCCGATGCACTGAATCTCGCCGCGCGAAAGCGCCGGCTTGAGCACGTTGGAAGCGTCGATCGCCCCCTCCGCACCGCCCGCGCCCACCAGCGTGTGCAACTCATCAATAAAGAGGATCACGTTGCCGGCCCGACGAACTTCATTCATCACGGCCTTGATCCGCTCTTCGAATTGTCCACGATATTTCGTGCCGGCAACCATCATCGCCAGATCCAGCACGACGATCCTCCGGTCAGCCAGAAGCTCCGGAATATCATTGGCCATGATCCGCTGCGCCAGGCCTTCGACGATCGCCGTCTTGCCTACGCCGGCCTCGCCCAACAGCACCGGGTTGTTCTTCTGCCGGCGGCAGAGAATCTGAATAATGCGCTCAATCTCTGCGGCCCGTCCGATCACCGGATCGAGCTTGCCCTGTTTGGCGATCTCGGTCAGGTCGCGGCCAAAGGAATCCAGCGCGGGAGTCTTGCTCTTGGTTTTCTTGGCATCGGCGGACGCGCCGCCGCTACCTGCGGCTTCTTCGGACTCCTCGCTAGCGCCCAAAAGATTGAGCACTTCCTCACGAACGTCCTCCAGCCGGAGATTCAAATTCATCAACACCTGGGCGGCCACGCCATCCTGCTCACGCAACAAGCCCAACAGCAGATGCTCTGTGCCCACATAATTATGGTTCAGGTTTCGGGCTTCCTCGATGGCGTACTCGATGACCTTCTTGGCCCGCGGAGTTTGCGGCAACTTGCCCATGGTCACCGTCTCAGGGCCGCTCTTGACGAGCTTCTCGACTTCGAGGCGGACCTTGCGCAGATCAACGTCCAGGTTCTTCAGTACGTTGGCCCCTACGCCCGAACCTTCCTTGACCAAACCCAGCAGAATATGCTCGGTCCCGATATATTCATGATTGAATCGCTGGGCTTCCTGGTTGGCCAGCGCCATCACTTTTCTTGCACGATCAGTAAACCGTTCAAACACCGTCAACACCTCCTGCTTGGCTGGACGAGGAACCCCCATTGTAGCCGGTTGCGACAAGCGCCATGCGAAATGCCTGGCGTGAGGCCACTCGCACCGCCCACACCGCTGGAATTGTAGTCACGCATTATGGGTCTATCAACTCTTGTGCGTTCGTCGCAATGCAACGAGTGCTTATCGACCGCCGGAGCACGCAAAATAACGAAGCCATGAGCCTTCTACGGTCGCGAGCGCATCGTCCGATAGGGTTGCACGACAAAAAAAAACGACGATAATCGACCGTCCCAGGGCGATTCGTAACTGGTGACTGGGGTATGGCACACTCGCAGGTACTCTGGTCGGACACAAGTGGTGCCAAAAAAGCCGCCCGATGCAAGGTAAGTCCGCATGCTCAAACCGTACATCATCTACTTCAAGTACAAGATTCCCGGCGAAAAGGCGGCAGCGGCCGTAAAGCAGTTTCGGATGTACGCGGGCAGTCTGGACGAGGCCCGCCGACTCGCAACGAACTACGCGAACTACCCCAACATCGACATCGTGGAGATCAAATCCGCCGAGTTCCCACTGTCTTGAAGTTTTTTTGCCACGAGGGCACGAAGAGGTAACGAGGGTAACGAAGGACAGGCACCGGTTTTGCGTTGCGAAGAATTGGATACACGCCGAGTTGCAGAATCATTGTCAAACCAACTGGCCCTAAAGGGCCCAAGGCTCAAAGCCCGGATGTTCTCTTTATTTTGCAAGGATTTTTTTCTGTTTGCTATGATCCGACTCCGTTTGATCTTTGGTCTTTAGTTTGATCGGCGATATGGACGTCAGCGCGATGATCCAGCTCCCATGTTTCACCTGGTTTCGTTGGTGGAAGCGGAGGTGCGGGGAAAGGAAAAACACCAAAACCAAGCCATTCAACCCGCATTGGCGCTATCAAAAACGCGGTTTTCATAAACGTCGAATGGCTACTTTTTTGGTTTCAGCGATTTCAGGTCCGGTCTCGTTTCTGGACGGGCACCCATTATACTGAAGCGACGTGGTCGAGGCATAGACGACAAAGGGAGATGTGATGGTTCCGGAAGAAATCAGCAGGTTGGTAAGGGAGCAATGGGGCGATGCCGTACTGGGCACCGCCGTCGAAGGCAGTCACCCCCACGCGAAGGTCGCCGCCGAATCGTGGCCCGCGGTCGCTGAATTTCTCCGCGACGATCCGCGTCTGCGGCTGAATTTCCTGCGCTGCATCTCCGCGCTGGATCTGCTGGCCGACGACAAGCTCGCGTGCGTGTACGACCTGTGCCATGTGCCCACGGACAACCCGACCCAGATGAAGACTCGCACGCACACATTTGCGGTGCGGATCGAGGTGGATCGCAACCAGCCCGTGATCCCGTCTGTCGCCCACGTGTGGCCGGCCGCCGAGTGGCACGAACGCGAGGCTTATGACCTGATGGGCATCACCTTTAGCGGCCACCCCGACCACCGTCGAATCCTGTGCGCGGACGACTGGGTGGGCCACCCGCTTCGCAAGGACTACGAATTTCCGCTGGAGTACCACGGCATTCCGGCCACCACCGAGTTCGAACTGACCAACCCGAGACACTAAGGTCGTATCAAACGACCAGGTATGATGCAGCTATGACCGACACAATGCTCGACACCACACCCGACTCAATGGCCGACCTGGACCATTCGCAGCAGCAGGACCTGCGGACGGAGGAGATGCTGGTCAACATGGGGCCGCAGCACCCTTCGACGCACGGCGTGTTGCGGATCGTGCTGCGCACCGACGGCGAGATGGTGATCGACGCCGTGCCGCACATTGGCTACCTTCACCGCAGCGCCGAAAAAATCGGCGAAAACTTGCAGCCCTATCAGTACATCCCCTACACCGACCGCATGGACTACCTCGCGGGGATGAACAACAATCAGGCTTTCGCCATCGCGGTCGAAAAGCTGGCCGGTATCGAAGTGCCGCCGCGCGGGCAGGCGATTCGCGTCATCATCTCAGAACTCAACCGCATCGCCTCGCACCTGGTCTCGCTCGGCACATACGGCCTGGACATGGGGGCGTTCACGCCGTTCCTTTACTGCTTCCGCGAGCGGGAGATGATTCTCGACCTATTCGAGGCCGCTTGTGGGGCACGACTGACCTATAGCTACCTGACCATCGGCGGGGTGCACGACGATTTTCCGGATGGTTGGGTCGATCGCTGCCGCGAATTCCTCGACTACTTTGAAACCAAAATCGACGACTACAACCAACTCCTCAGCTTCAACCACATTTTCGTAAAGCGAACGAGCCGCGTGGGCGTTGTGTCGATCGATGATGCGATTGCCTTTGGCCTCACCGGTCCGGTGCTGCGGGCTAGCGGAATTCGCTGGGACCTTCGCAAGATTCTTCCCTACGACGGCTACGAAAAATACGAATTCGACGTGCCCATCGGACTTCATGGCGGAACCGGCGAAATTCCGGAAGGTGTTCTGGTTGGCGATTGTTGGAGCCGGTACTACGTCCGCGTGCTGGAGATGACCCAGTCCGTGCGAATCATCCGGCAGGCGCTCGATCAGTTGCCGTCCGGCGATTTCCGCGCCGCAAAATCGACGGGTATGAAGCTGCCGGCGGGTGAAGTCTATTTTGAAACAGAAAATCCTCGCGGCCAGCTCGGTTTTCTGGTGGTCGGCGATGGCTCGGCAATTCCCTCCCGGGTCAAAGTTCGGGGCCCAAGCTTCTGCAATCTTTCGATTGCTCGCAAACTATGTCGCAACGTGCTCCTGGCCGACGTCCCGGCCATCATCGGCAGCATCGACGTGGTCATGGGTGAAGTGGATCGATAGCAGGTTAAAGAAGGCCTTTGGTCTGTCACTGCACCGCGCTGGATTCGAACCAGCAACCTTCGGTTCCGTAGTGAGGACCGGCGCAGAAAACACTGCTATTACCGCGTTTTTTAGCTTACCAATGCGGGTAGTCCATTGCAAGTATTGCATTTGTTAGGTGTGATTCTACCCCATTCCGGGTAGACTACCCGGAAATGAAGTGCCATCGCGTGACACTAAAGCCGCGCGTCTTGGACTTGGTATCCGGTGGTAACTTTCCACCAGTTTTTTCGCCCTTGCGTGGCCGTCCGCTGAATTGCTCTTTCCGTTCCTTCGCCTTTGCCCGCTCGTAGGTCTTGCCGCTCATCCCGAGCGCGGAGCCCACGGCGTCGCGGGTTTTCTCTTTCACTGGTGGTAACTTTCCACCAGTGTTCTTATTCCTGCCCGGTGCCGTCTTGCCGTGTTCCTTCTGTCTTTCCTTCGCTTTCGGCCGTTCGATTGCCTCGATTGCCAGGCCCATAGCGATGGCTTCGGAGGGTGCCGATGGTCAGCCAGGGGATAGATCGTGCGTCCTGCGCGTTGTAGCGGCTTCCCTACACCGCTCGAATCGACGCGATTCGCTGCCAATGGTGATTCCAGTCAGCCCACGCACCGATCATTCGATGGCGCGGCTGTAGCGGCCTGTTTTTCACGCTTGGAAACCGGCGGAATGAATTCTCTACCGCCGCGATGGGCGCTACCCGCGTATCGGTTGGCACGTTCGGCACGCTCGCTGTCTTCAGCCGACGGCCAGCGGCCAGGTGGGTCCAGCCAGTCCACTCGCCGGAAAATGTCGCCATGCTCCAGGTCTTCGCCGTCGAAGTTCATTGCACCGCGTTCGCGTATTGAGTTTCCAGCACGTCGCGCCGTTCGCAGCAGTTGAGCTGCGCCAAACCAGAGTCAACGAGCCGATCATTCACGAAGCGGATCAAGTCGCCGTCGTTGGGACGATGCTCGGCCAAGGCACGTTCAATGATGCTCTGTCGGTCATTCATTTTGAGGCACCGGCGGCTCCGCAACGAGCATGTACAAAATCGGCTTTCCGCCGTCATCGCAAACGGGGTGATTGAGCAAGTAGATTTCTTGGTTCATCACCCACCATTCCGCCGCCGTCGTTTCACAGTGGTCACGAAAATCGCCTTCCATCCGCAAGGAGCAATCGAGGCACACCGGAAACGAGTCGGCCACGGCCGCGCGCCACAACGCCGATGGGTGCCGGAAGGGAATCTGGATCGGGAATTCCAGCACGCACCGGCAACCCGGACACCGTTCCATCGGCAACGTGGTCATCGGCTTCCCCGCAGCTCGGCAAGTTGCAAGGCGGATCGCTGGCGACGCGCTCGGCTCGCGGCCAAGTCCTCTTTGCTCGAAAGGCATTGAACCAAAGAACCCTGCGCACGCGCCCGGAATTTTTCCGCCGGGGTCGCGTGCTCGGCAATCAGCCGGGACAGCGTGACGCCAAAAGTTCCGAGTTCGTCCACCAGACCCAACCGCTTCGCTTCACCGGCCAGGAATACGCGCCCATCACTCACTTCGCCCCACGTTGCCGGATCAAGTCGCCGCCCACCGGCCACGGTCCTGCGAAAATCGTTGAAGTACGCATCGACGATGGATTGCAGATATTTTTCCTGCGCCGCCGTCAATTCGGTCCCAGTAACGCCGCTCGCCTTGTAGTCGCCGGTGGTGATTGGAATCGTTCGGATGCCCCGCTCGGTGAACCCCTTGCTCACGTCATAGACAACGAGAATCGTTCCGATGGAGCCCACAAGGTCCATGCGCCCGGCCACAATCGAGGAAGTGCACGCGGCCACATAGTACGCCGCGCTCGCTCCCATCCCTTGAACCACCGCCACGACCTTTTTCCGCCGCGATGCTTCCCGAATCGAGTCGCCGAGTTCGGCCAGACCTTCAACGTCGCCGCCGGGGGAATTGATCCGCAAAATGACGGAATGCACCGCCCGATCCGCCGCCGCGGATTCCACGGCCATGCGGATTCCGTGAATGTTCGCAAAGCCGCCAAGCATCATGTCAATCGCGTCGGGTGCCGAAAGCATGACGCCGGTGATCGGAATGACGGCCACGCCCTCAGCCGCTCGCTCGGCGCGCACCATCGGCGAATTCCGGGCAAAGGTGTCTGCGGTAATCGAGACATTCACCTTGTCGCGCAGTCCCGCGCGTGTGCTCCATTCGTGTGATTCGATTGCCAGTAGTCGCATAAAGTTCCCGCCTTCCTAATTCAATCCGCCGCTCGTTGCCACACTCATCATTGCGGCCTCTAATTTTACCATGCCGACTATTGTATGATCGTGTGCCAACGACTTCGCCTTTGCCAGAGCGTTTTCCAATTTCGCGAGGCGACTCTTCAGACGCCGCGAACCCGGCTCAGTCTGTCTCTGATTGTAAATTTCGTTATCGAGACGGTTGATGAGTGCGTGCAATTCCACGTCGGGATTCTCGCGGATGATTCGCTCTTGCTCGCCGATCGCTTTGTCGCGCTGATGAATCATCGACTCGTGTCGCTGGTAAGCGTCCCGGTGAACCCGCACGGCCTCATCGAAAACTGCCTTTGCCGCAGTCAGACCACGCGCGGCGTCCGCAAACGCGGTTTCGGCCTCAGCGATTTTCGGCGTCCATTGCTTTTCGAGCTGGACGATTTTCGCCGAAGCCGCACGCCGCAGCTCGAGCGCAGCCGCGCGTAACTCTCTTGGGTCCGGCTCACCCGAACCGATGACTTCATGGTCCCGAACGTCCCATTCATTTTCCGCAATCGTGATCATTTTTCTTCCTTTCAAAAACAGTAGCCGCACGCGCGGCCGGTGCTAATTTTTTGCTTCCTCATCGTCGAATTCCCAACGAATCTCATAGGCCACGAAAATCCGATCAATGTCCCGGCCATGCAGGTCCGCCTCAGCGGCCAGGAAGTGCCGTAGCCGGGTCTCTGCAATTCCGGTTTTCAAGGCCACATCGGCAAGCGACCCAATGCCGCGAAGAAACCCCCTTAAGACCGCCGTGACAACCGGCTCGCACGGATCGCTGGGGTCCAATCCGCCGATCCGCTCCCTCAGCCGGTTTTGCTTGCGAAGTGCGTTCGCACGGTAAGGGTCGCGCGCCTCCAAAGTTCTCAAATCTTTTTCCATTAAAGTCCAATCCAAAAAAGTAGTGGAAAAATGCAGTACGGCACACGAACGGTTAGCACTCTAAAGTCTGCAACTTTCGACCCCCCCCTACGGGGGGTGCGCCCGAATTCCACCGCGTTGCCCTTCCCAACGTCAATCCAAATCCACACGGACTCGTTGTTGCCTTGGTGTAGCACGCGCCGCACACGGCCTCAGCGTCCCAATGGCGCGGCGTATCACCAAGCGGTTGGAAGCAACCGGGACAGGTGTCCGCGTCCAGTCGAGGGTTTGCACGTCCTAGCGACGCACGGGTCGGCTTCGGTACGCATGATCCGTTGGCTCGCTCGGGATGGATCGCATTCACCAAGTCCGTGCCGGTGATGACTGCCCAGCCAGGCGGCAGCGGTCTTCCGTTGGCCTGTGCGTGTACCGCACGATCCACCGCGTCCCATTGCTCAGGCGGTCGGATATGGCACGGGTCGATGGCATTTGGGGGAATGGGTAAGCGTTCGCACTCTTTTGGTCCAGCCGGTCCAGGTGGTCCAAGCGTTTCCTTATTGTGCGCTCTCCATACCGTATAAAGACTCATTCTTTATTTCCCATGCGTGCAATGGCTCAGAGCTTGGACCGCTTGGACCGCTTGGACCGTCAAACTGAGTCCGATGTATGAGCGTTCGCGCTTGTCCGTCTCTTCGTTTCGCGGTCTGGACTCATCGAGGGTCGGGATCATTGCCCGCAATCGAGTTCCAAGTAGCTCCCTTGATCCTGCCTTATGTCCATTTGCATCACACCACGCCTGCCATGCCTCCCACAGTTCTTTCCGGGTGCATTGCTGGCCGGGTGCGGTGATGCACCATTCATCCACGAACGCTCGCAGTGGCGATACCAGCCGTGCAAAGTCGGCTTCCACTTCCTTGGATATTTCCGGCTTGGTGAACGATCCTTGCGACGTCAATCGTTTCAGCCCGTCAATCCCCCAAAGGAAGATGCCAGGCAGTTCCTTGCCGAGCTTCGTTTCAAGCTGGCGGTCCTCTCGGCCTACGAAACTATTTCTACATGGCAATATGTGTACGCGGGGTCCGAGTGCTCCGGCGCTGTCGCCGAATTTGGGAAGCTCGTTGACGGCCAATGCAAACCGAGTTCCCAGCCGCACGCTATTCAGGCTTCGGATGTGCTTTCGGTGAACGTCTACCGGGTCTTCGCCAGATATGGACTTCAAGCGCTCGAGCACACCGAGCGCCTTGTCGCCGTGCCCCAGGTGCGCGTCGGGACATATCGCCACTCGCTTACCTACCAGCGGCCACAATCCAAAGGTGTCCGACAGTGACGTGAGCGCCGGGCTTACCACGTTGTCGCTGCCGATGGTTGCGGCCAGCGTCCGCAGAATCGTTGACTTGCCGGAACGCGGTGGGCCTTCGAGGATCAAGATACCGTGCTGCGAAGTGTCGGAAGTCAGACAGTAGCCAAACCATTCCGCCAGCATATCGACGCGCTCTTCGTCGCCGTCGAAAATCTCGGTCAGCGTCTTAAACCAGATAGGGCAATCGGCTTTCGGATCGTAGCTGTAGGGCAAGGCAAAGGATGAAAACCAGAGCGGGCTATGCGGCCTCAGCGTCACCGTGCCTATGCCGGTGAGTGCGGCCAGGTCCAAAATCCCATTGCGCATCGCAACCAGGGTGCGCGGGTGCTCGGTGCCGACAGTCAAATAGGCGGGTTGTTCAAGGTCGAATCGGATATGGACTTCCGATGCCAGGCACTTGCGCACGTCGGTTGCCAGTCGCGGGGTTGCTTGCGATTCTCTGTGGTCCAGCCATTGCAGTAGATCGGACTCAATTTCCGAATCGGGTACGTTGCGGTAGTGCGTTCCTGTCCAGACGTGGAATTCATCACGCCAATGGCGAATTTTGTAGCCGTCCGGGTGATCGTGCGTCTCTTCGGCGTACCATCGGGCCAGGTCCATCGGGCCGGGGACTGGCGGCTTTTCGGCCTTCTGCGCCGAGTCCAGAATCTTGCGGAATGGTTCGACGCCGTGACGCACAAGAAAATCATCCGCGCCCACCTTTTTGCTTCCATTGGGGGGAATTCTCGCTATGTGAACCGCAGAGCTTTTACTGGACAGACAGGCTGCAAGATGCCATTCGGCCCACTGGACTTGTGAATTCTCCACCGCGTCGGAATCGAATACCACAACAATTTTGCGGCCTTGCCAGTCCAGGGATTCGAGGTCGGGAATCAATCGGCGCTTGCCATAGGATTGCCCGGCTTCGTTCTTCGGTCTGGCCTCTTGCCAGGCCCATACGCCACCGAGTCCGATGCAAGGTAGGCCGGTATCCTGTTGAATCTTCAGCGCCTTTTTTTCGCCTTCGGTCACGATGACGGTTTTCGAGGTCGCAAAGAGTTCATGGAAGCCCGGCGGAAAGTAGGCGCGGCTCGGCTTGTTGCGCGGACTTTCGTACTTGATGGGCTTGCCATTTTTCCCAGAGCGCGGCCAGGATGGTTTCACGCGGGAATATCCATCGGCGTGCAGGTAGGGAAAAACGAGAACGTCATTCCACGACCCATCGCTCATCACCCAACCGAGCATTTTGCAGACTTTCGGGTGACTGGACTCGGTGTAGATTCCTGCGGCTTCAATGGTCGCATCGGACAGGCCGCTCGCGCGCAGCTCGGCCAGGTGCTTTTCCGAAAGATTGATTTTCGAGGGTGCGTCACTTACAGTTTGCATAGCCAAATTTCCTTACCCGTGCTCGGTGTGGATTGCCGCCCAACCGACACGGGTTTTTTTTCAGACTCCAGCCGCCGCCAATCGTGCCTCAGCCGCTTCGATTGCTCGTTGACGTTGTGCGGGGGTGCGGCTGATAGGGACTTGTTTTTCCGCTCGCGGTTTCGGCTCAGAGGGAAGCGCGTCCAATTCCGCCAGGCGTGCCGAGAATCTGTCAACGGCTTCGATTGACGTGATATAACGGCCACCGAGTCGGCGCGCTTCAAGGCGCACGCCGCGACAGCCTTTTGTGGACCACCGCCAGAGCGTGCTCAAGGCGATTCGCTTGCCGTCCAGCCGGGGAAGCCGGGACGCGATTTCGTTGAAAGTTCCTACGGTTTCGGTTTGCAACATAGAAGTAATCTCCACAATCGTTTATTTCGATTGCAGAAATTACAAGCGGCCGCGCGCACTGTAAGTAGTCAAAATATGACGATTTCACGCTACCTCGCGCGCAGCGCAGGCATGAAGTATCCGTCGTAGTTATAGAGTCCGAACGGTTTGAGCTTTGGCGCGATGCGCCGTTTGAAGTGTTCGGTAGTCACGCCGATGGTGCTGGCGACAGACTTGCCGGCGCAGCCAGGATTGCGAGCAATAAAGTCGGCGGCCTCACGGTCGGTGGGATTTAGTTTAGCGATATCGGCAGCGCGTCGATTGGCCGCCGGGATCGCATCGGACAGGTAGGACTCTCGCTGATTCACGGCCTCTCGGATCAATGTATCAAGGTCTGTGCAAAGCACGCCCTGAATCTCCTGCGCCGACAACGAGACTCCGGTCCAGCGAGTGACTTCTTCGGCGAGCTTGTTCCAAAAGCGAATTTCGGTGTCCGGGGTTGGCGCCGGCACGCCCAGCCGCAGCAGCCAGTCATAGTGAATTGCCGACTTGAAGCGCATGGACGCCAGGACCCTCTTGGCGCGCCGGTCCATTTGTGTGATCCATCGTTTCGACGGTGCTTTCCCGGAACATCGTTGAAGGATTTGTTCTCTTGTCAGCGGCATTGTCTCACCTTTCCAATTCGGGCCGACCAGACGGGGACGCGCGAAAGGTGAGTAACACGCGCTCCCGTCCAGCCGTTCACGCGGAGATCAAGCCGCGCGCCCGATGACCATAGTTTACCCGACCTTGGCCGCTATCTGCATGGCCGCTTCGTGATTCTTTTCCGCGTAAATCTGGGTCACATCACAACGAGCATGACCGAGCATGATCGAAGCCACGTCCAGGCCGAATTGCTTTCGTAGATTCGTCGCTGCCGAGTGCCGCAGTTGGTGGGGGTGCCACCGATCGACACCGGCCTTTTTGCAAGCATCCTGAATAGCTCGCCGGTAGCTTCCCGAATCGTATCGCTCGCCGGGTGCCTTGCGCGGCTTGCGGACTCGATTGGTTCCCGGCCTGTTCCCGCAGGAAAGCGGGGTTGTGCGGGCCTCGCGCTGCGCCTTGCGACGCTCGGCCTCAGCCTCAGCGGGCGAGAATAGGAACGATTCCACGGGGCGCGGCTTATCGTCGGAAAGTTTCAGGAAGGGACGTACCACGTCCTGCGCCTTGGGTCCGAGATAGATTTTCCGATCATGGCCGGAATATTGGGTCTTATGTTCCTTCGGCGAATACACCCAGACCTTGCCGCTTGTGTCAATGTCGATGGGCCGCATGATGACCACTTCGCCGGATCGTGCAGCGGTCAGCAATTGCAGGTCGATGATTGCCGCCACCTGTCGGGAAACATGGGGACGCACCGCGTCAACGAATTCAATCGGAACGGGCTTGATCCGCTCGCTTTCCGGGGCCGTCGTGCGACCTCGCTTCAGGCCGGGGACGGCCTGTAGAGCTTGCAGCACGGAAGCGGGGACCATCTCTTCGGCCACTCCCCACTTGAACAACCGTTTGATCCTCGCGGCCAGTTGATTGACGTACCGACGGGACCGATCATCGGCCATGAGCTTTTCCCGGACAGCCTTGAACTTGATGGGTCCGAATTCGCAAGCCGGGGTGCGGCCATAGAGTTCCCGTAACGCTTTGATGACCGTCTGGAAGTGCTTCGCTTCATTGCTCGGCTTCCCCTTGAGGTTGATGTAGTAGGCGTCCGCGTGCCTGCGGAAAGCATCGCATAGCTCGACCACCATGAGGTCGGACGGGTCCACGCGCAGCCGCCGTCCGTTGGCAAGCCACTCCATGAGGAATTGATCGTAGCGGGCCTGGGTGCCCGGCTCACCGAAGCGTCCCAGATAGTGCCGCTCGCCGTCGATGAGCACATAGGCTTGATCCGTCGGTTTGTGGTGTCGGATTGGAAGAGGATGGGGTTCTTTTTTCTTGGTCACGGTAGCAGCCTCCAAAAGCTCGCGGGGTAGTACTACCCGCTTTTCGCCTTGGTAATAGCCGCTCCGTCACTTCGACGGGTAAGCACTAACTTGTGCTTTCAGCTTACTTTATGTTCACTGCACCGCGCTGGATTCGAACCAGCAACCTTCGGTTCCGTAGACCGACGCTCTATCCAATTGAGCTAGCGGTGCGTTGTTTGTAGTTATTTATTTTACAGCAACTTATAGCGATCGTAGAAAACCAGGATAAAGCCGCCTGCGTTTTGTGTAGAGCATTTCATAGAGAACCTGGTAGAGGTTGGGGCTGCGAACAACCCCGACCCAAACCGAAACGCAAAGGGATTTTGCAACATTGGCCGTCACCGAGCTTTCCTACAAAAGGACTCCGATCAGCGTTACTTCGTCCAAGTTTATACCGCCAAAGGCGCGTCAACAAGGGTCTATCTCGGAACCCGTGACTCAGCCGTTGACCACGAAATCAGTAAGCAACTCTACTGCCCTTGGCGTGACGGCGACTTTTCGACCGTCGAGCGAATCGTCAAGCATGGTCAGCGGATACTCGACTCTTGCAAATGGACGATCAGCAACGCAGGAGTCAAGGCAAGGGTCGATACGGAAACCGTCCTTTCGCAACTCGACCCTACCGGCAAGTACGGTCCCGATGCTTTCGACGGCAACCCTCAAGGTAAAAAGTTCTACACGGACGCTCTTGAAGCCCACGGAGAGCACACGCAAGAACGAAGCTCGACGCTCAGGTCCTGGCCGAGTTCCTGGCCCTGGACATGATCCCCGAAGCGCATCGTCCCAGCCCCCGCCAGCAGAACACCGCATTCTGGTTCGGCAGCGACAGCGCGAGTCGGCCGGACACAGTAAACAATTGGGCATCACCAATGAGGGCTCGAAGTTGCTCCGATGGGTTCTCGTGGTAGCGGCCTGGTAACTGGTCTACCGAACGCAGCGTTGGAATGCCATCTTCGAAGTGTTGTCGCGGCGTACGGGGAAGAAGAAAGCGATCGTCGCGGTGGTCCGGCGCTTGCTGAGCGCGATGTTCTCCATGCTTCGGCGCTTGGCGTCCTGCTTGGCGGAACGGAGCACTTTTCAGGGCACGGCGATGCAAGGAAATGCGCTGGGGCTGGAAGGGCGAAAGGTATGGCGCGCGACGCGCAACGTGCGGCGAATTCACCAGTTAGCACGCGAATGCGCGGTCATTCACAACAGCGGGCGAACGGACTCGAACCGTCAACGTTCAGCTTGGAAGGCTGATGCTCTACCATTGAGCTACGCCCGCAAAACCTAAGTTACTTACTTGCCACTACTTACGATTATCCAAAAAACCCAACCAAACGGCTATTTGGGATGTTGTTATTTGAGTTTTTTTAAACCATCATTCCTGCACCACAATAACCATACCCACCGTTGAAGCGTTTGCAACCACCACCCACCACGTTGCCTCACAACCTCCCTTACGACCTCACCAAGCCACGATCCTAACGCCAGCGGTGCCGACGTCTTTGCCCTCACCCGACCCTCTTCCTGGGAGGGAGAGCGGTTTTCAGGCAGAGCCTCATGATTCACGGGACCCAATCCTTCATGGCGTCGAATCCATCGTAGGGTTCGTCGGAAGTTCCGTCGTCGAACGACGCGAGCCATTCATTGCGTTCGTGTTCCGAAATGTTGGACGGTTTGTCGCCGGTGGACTCAGAGGTTTTCGTCGGAGCGGCGGTCGAATCCGGCGGAAAGAGGGAGGCAATGAAGATTGCGGTCGAAGCGCTTCGGCAGCGCCGCCGGCGGGTTTCGTATTGGATGGCCGTGTCGTCGCTCACCACCAAGACCCGGTCGGCCTTCGGCAAGGTGCCCAGCCGCTCGACGATGCAATCGTCGGCCGTACGCGCTCCGCTGAATACCACCTCAATCCGTTCGGAGCGCATTTGCTCGCCAAACGCTCCGTGCGGCCTGGCCCCGTCGAACACCAGGGTCACATCGCTCCGGTGGTCGATCGCCCAGCGCTCGATGATTTTCAAAAGGCCTCCACGGCCCGGTGGTCGCGTCGGCCCCAGCACACGCACTGAGTGCAGCAAGTTGTTTCCGTCGATGATGACGATTTCGGGCACAGAGGGATCATAATCCAGTACCTCCTGCAAATCCCGTTACCTATCAGCACGAAATCGAGGATTGTGATTAACCGGCCTCTTAACGGCTCGGAGTTCCGGACTTCGTATCGCCGCATGGACCGCGCGCCACAAGCCCGACTCTGCACCTGACAATGACTTTTTCAGGGACAACAAAATAATGGGATCCGTATTACGTCAACAGCAAGCGCTGCGGACCCAGCCGGCCCGCAAGAGATAATGGCACCCGAACGGAAGATCACGACGAGGACAAACCGGTGTTTCACCGAGCGGACTTTACGGTTGTCTGTCGAGGAAACTTCGTGCCAATGACGATCGTCCCGAACGCCGACAGGGCGAGGACCATAACCATTATGCCCCATTCGGAGACGGCTGGGATTGATCCGGCACACAGCGAAAAGTTCGGGAGGGAACCCGGTCCCGTCCACGCCAGCGCGAACTGATCCCAATCCGTACAGTCCACGTCCCCATCGGAATCGAAATTGCCGGGTTCACAGCCGGTGGCGATTGGCCCTTGATTCTCCCCCGTATAGCAGAGCGCGAATGCGTTGTAATCGTCGAGATCGACATCGCCGTCGGGCTCGAAGTCGCCGGGGGTTTGCAGCGGGGGCGAACCGGCCAGCTCGGCCAGATACTGCTGTTGGATCTGATTGACGTTGACGCTCTCGGCCAGATACTGCGGCTGGTTCGTCGGGTAAGAATAGGCCGTGTTAGGGGGGTTGTTGGTCGCCCCGCTCTGACTGTTGCAGCGTGTCCACGGGCAGAGCCCGAAACCGCCGTACATTGTGTTCGTCGCGCTATTCAGCAGCTTAATGGCATGCTCGTTGTCGGCTTGAACGTGGTCGATCTGGGATTGAATGCGTAAGTAGTAGCCCGCGAAATCGTCGATGAAGTTGGTAGGCTCGCGTTCGTACCACCAGATGTCGTCCGACGTAGAGTGCGGGACGTGGCCGTTGGGCTGTGCCGTGTCAGTGCGGTTGGCGGGCCCTTCCCAATCGAGCAGGAACTTGACCGGCGGGCTGTTCGGGTAGCGTCCGACCACGCCCGCCCCCAGCGTAATGCCGTAGGAACTCGTCACGACGCCGATGTTGCGGTTGTCCGTCTCCGGCAGGTCGACCAGGTATTGCAGCACGGCATGCGCCCCGTCCTGCTGCAGGTAGCCGCAATAGTCTTCCGTGGTGTACGTGCCGCCGTTGGTGCTTTGCCCGCGGCCGTCCGGGTCGAAGTGCATGACGATGAAGCCCAGGTCGGCATAGTTTTGGGCCGTGTTGCCATTGTCAAAGGAGGTGCCGACACCGCTGCCGCCGGGACAAAGGATGATGCCCGGGTAGACATTGGTAGGGTTGAAGTTCGCCGGACGGTGGATGTGGCAATACAGATCGACGCCGCTGGTTGGGCTCGTGATCCAAACCACTTCGGGGGTGGTTAGCAGCGGATAGGACCAGATGACCGTCCCGGAACTATCCACTTCCTTCATCAAGGATCCTTCGCTTAGCAAGGTATCGCCGCCGGCCAGCCGATCGCAATCATAGCTGAGGTCGGTCACGGCGTAGGACCAGACGATGGTGCCGGCGGAGGTCACCTCGATGATGCGGCGGTTGTTGGAATCGTTGATGAGGGTGTTGCCGTTGGTCAGCCGATCGGCGTCGCGCGGCCAATTCAGCGCCACGCCATAGGTCCAGACGATGTTCCCCGCCGGGGTCACCTCGATGATACGACGGTTGTTGGAGTCGGCGATGATGGTGTTGCCGTTGTCCAGGCGGTCGGCGTTGTGCGGCCCGTTAAGCCGGGCGGTGCCGCCGCCGGGCACGCCCGTCTGGCCGAACTGCCAGAAGATGGTCCCATCGCCGGCGACTTCGATGACGCGATGGTTATCGCGGTCGGTGATGAGGCGATTGCCGCCTGGCAGCAGGTTGGCGTCGTTGGGATAATTTAGCGAGCTGCCGTCGCTCAGGAAAACGCTGGCGCTATTCCAGAGGATGGCGCCGCCGTCGCTGACGATGAGCACTCGATCGTTGTTGGTGTCGGAGATGATGACCGAACCGTCTGCCAGCCGGTCGGCGTTATGGGCCCAAGACAGCCCGGTCGTGTACGACCAAAGGACGTTCCCGCCGCGGTCGATCTCGTAGATGCCGGAGGATCCCGGGATCGAGAGGCTGCCGCCGTCGGTCACGAGGATGTTGCCATTGGGAAGCAGATCGACGTCGTGGACGGTAGCGGGTTGGTAGAGGGCTGCCGGCAGGCGAGCCGGAAAGCCGGCTACGAGAATCACGATCAGGACGACTTTCCATCCGGCGTGGGGCCGTGCTGCTGTGAACATGGGCTCCCCGATCACACGCTCTGCGCAATCCGCTGCTTCATCCGAACAATCGCGGCGCGGCGAAGAACCAGCGTTGCTGCGGCCAGCAAGAGTAGGATCATGCTCGCCGATCCCCACGTCGAAATCGCGGGGATGTTCTGCGCAGCGCACTGCGCAAGCTCTGGTACCTGTCCGGGCTCTGTCCACGCGAGCGTGAACTGATCCCAATCCGTGCAGTCCACGTCCCCATCGGCATCGAAGTTGCCGGGATCACAGCCGGCGCCGATTGGCCCTTGGTTCTCCCCCGTATAGCAGAGCGCGAATGCGTTGTAGTCGTCGGTATCGACATCGCCGTCGGGTTCGAAGTCACCGGTTCCCGGAAATACCATGAGCTTGTTGGGCGGTACCAGGATCGTGCCGATCGTGGCGACGGTTATGGAGGTCGTCGGATATCGCCGGGCCGAGCCCGAAGCTGGATTTACGGCCGCGATCTCCCCGGCGCCCAAAGCCGCTGAAAGATCGACGGTCGCGGCCATTCCATCCGTCGTGTAGGCGACGTACAGCGAATAGGGTCCGCCGGCGGACGCCGACGCGGTCAGGCGGTGCCAGCGCACCGTTCCCACCCCCGACATCGGCACTTCGTACCACGCTTCGGTCAGGTAGCGCACAGCGGGAACGAGGTACGGGTACTGGTTCCAGTCCGTAGTGGTCGCGGCGTAGCTGAACGAAACTTCTCCGGGATGCGCGGCTTCCCACGCCAGATACGCGTCGCGCGCCGCCGGAACGCCTGCGAACTGTGCGGCGATGTTTCCACCGATGGGCTGGCCGACGAAATGCGTCGTCAACCAATCGAGCATGACGGGGAACTCGGTTCGGGTCGGCGTGCCGACCAACATGTCGGCGCTGTGGGATCCCCATCCGGTGACCCACACGCGCTGAGTACCACCGACGTGAACATCATGAAGCCAGTTAAGAAGTTCGAGGAGAAATCTCGCCTGCACGGCCGGTGTGCGCATGTCCTGATTGATTCCGAAATGCACCTCATTCTTTCCCAAGACGGGACCGAATGGGGAGATGACCACCGGCCCGTTGGGATCGTGTTGCAGCATGTTTGCGCCTGAAGGTCGGTACGGGTTCATGGGATAGTGCCGGAAGTACGAATAGAGCGCCTCGTCAGGCCCCTGCTGATGACCGGTGAACCCGAAGTCGGACATGAGTTGCAGGCGGAACGCATTGTCGGATGGTACGTGACTGCCGCGGCTGCAATTGATCGCCGCCAGTTGCGGACCGCCGCTCACGCCCAGTGCCGCTGTGATGGCCGCGTTGACTTGTCCCACATGGTTATTCCAGAGCTGAAGCGCCTGCGGCGGCGTTGGGTTGGGCGGCAGCGATCGCCAGTCGTGCGTCGCGAATCGAACCTGATCGTGCGAATGAGTTCCGAGCTGTCCCCCGCTGGCATAGAGGCGCTGGAGGAGTGGATTCCCGCGTGCCGGATCTTCGATCACCCATTCGGCGAAGTCGCCGCCGCACAAGAACGAAATCTTCGCTCCGTGCGCATCGGCGGTATCCAACGTCCAATTGGTGGCATCGACCCAGTCGCGGAATACTTGTTGCTGGATGGTCGGAGCCCCGAAAAACGGATCGGCGTGCAGGTCGATCAGAACCATGATGGGTTGCACGGCCATCGCGGGATCGGCGTACCAGACGACAAGGCAAAGCGCAGTCAATCGGAAAAGTTGGGTGACACGACAATGAGCGGATCGGACCAAGACCATGGAATTGCTCCTTTACTTGCGAAACGAAACGATGCCTGAAGCAGCTTTCTTTCGGCGCGAAGTCGGTGGAGTCCAATTGACTATACAGCCATCAGCATATCAAAATTGCGCTCGTGGTTCAACAGCGAGTCGCCTTGCCGGGCTTCTCGCCCAGGCGGAACGGCCGATGGTACAGGTGGGCCGGCCCCCTGTGGTATAACGCTGACGTTGCCTGATTATTGCCTCGTCGAACCCCCGCCGAATAGGTCCGTCAGGACCTGGTGACGATGGCTGTGGCGTAAAAGCCGACAATTTGAGTTTTCCTCCAAAAAAGTTGGCGCTTGATAGTGATTTGCGCGACAAGCCCGTACCGGCTTAAACGGCAAGCTGCTCGCCTTCCTCGGCGAGGTCGTGATAGATGGAGAGGCTGCTGAGGGACATGATGATGGCCACCAGCCAAATCCACGACCCGATATAGGTGTAGAGCCACATCCCGGCGAGCGGGGCGATCAGACCGCGAACGCCCGCAAGGAAAACGTGGATGCCCATGTATACGTCGGCGTTGCCGGAGGAGGCAAAGTGCAAGTGGCCCAAGTTCCAAGCCAATGTACCGCCACCTTGTGCGATTCCGTTCACAACCCCGCGAAGCGAAAACAGCACAATCGCGGCAATGAACAGATATGGATCAAAGTCCGCGCCCGCTTTCGTCAGCATGGTGCCCACCAGACCCAAGCCCAGCGACAGCGTCCAGCAGATGACATTGACGACCCGAAATCGCAGCACGCCCAGTGAATCAAACAGAGACCCCCATCGTCGCAGGCTGCCCAGCAAGGCCAGGATGGGAAGTGTGGTAATCAAGCCCGAACTGATCCAAAACTCCTGTGTCCCGCCCGTGATCAACTCGCGCGAAATCACCGCGACGATCACCGCGATGGTCATCAGGTTGGCCGCGCCGTGAAGCGACTGGGCGATGCAGTACCGTGTGAACCGCGGGTCGGCGCGAAACACCTGGGCCATCTGATTCCACGCGTGCTTCGGCGAAAACAAGTCCGCCATGGAAAAGGCCTGGATGCTTGTGTCGCCACCGCCTTCCGCACGAGCTCGTTGTGATGATCGAAGCTCGGCGCGCTCGCCGCGAATCCGCACTCGTGACAGCAAGGTCACGCCCAGAAGCCCCAGGAGTGCGGCGCCGGGATAGATCAGTCGATACGCTTCGGGACGCCAGTCACAGAGCGCCGCGGCGAATTGCACGGCCAATATGCTGATGACCGATCGGATGCCCTGTAGTCTGGCCGCGATCTGTCCGCGAATGGCCGGCGGGTAGTTCGCCTTCCAAATCGCCGCCCTGACCGTGACCACGCCCGCCAGAAAAATTTGGGCGAGAGCAATTTGGGCAATGAATATGACCGCTCCGTTGTCCGCAGTTGGAAGCATCCCGGCCAGCGCGGCGAAAATAGCGGTGCCCACGCCCGCGAGAATCGAAAGCTGGATCTTGGGACGCCCGACACACAACATGCCCCAGAAGAGACTCGAAATGTACGCGGCATAGGGCATGCCGGCCGCAACGGCGATCAGCAGCGCACTGCCGTGAAACGTCTTGGCAACTACGACGCTGGCGAACTGGCCCTCGACTACACCGGCCAGCACGCTCCAGGGCAGGAGGTGAATAAACTCATAAACGAAATTTCGCCGCGCCATGAAGGGCAGCTTGCCAACCCCGAGCACATCCAATGCGCGAACCCTCCGTGGAAACCTCAGTCTTTGCCCTTGCTCTTACGCGGGAAGAAGGAGGATAGCGGAGCGCGCCGGTCCCTACCAATGCTCGTAGAATGCCCCTCCGAAATTGTAGCTCGCCCAGGATGGTTCCTATAACCAAATTTGGATTTTTTGCTTTTGCCGTATCTCTTGATGAGTTACAATTTTGTCGGCTCTCGACGGGATTATTTCCACTCTTGGCAAGGAGTCACCTATGCGTTGCATGCTCCATCTTCTTACGTTCGTCGTCTTTGCCCCCCTGCTTGGAACCTCGGCTTATGCTGACGCTCGTGCAAAGGCGGATGCGAAAACTCAATCGCAGCAAATGTTTCGGCTTCGCGAAATCGCAGTTTCATTCGCCACGGCGTCACTGGGTCAAACACTCTTAAACGTCAGTGTGCAGTCCGGCGGTTCCAACCTCATTGTAGTGCCGCCCGGATCGCTGGTGTCGTATTCCGTGATCGGACTTCTGGGAGACAATGACAATCAAGGCTTGGCGCTGGTCGGGTTCGATCTGGATCTCGACGCAGGCCCGCTGGCGCAGGCCGACACGCCCACGGGCGACCCGAATTCCGGTTGCGAAAATCCCATGATCCACTTCACCGAGCCGTGGGGAATCACCAACCCCGCCGGCTACGGCGGCACAATCATCGGAGGCGATTTGATTCAAGTGGGCGGCGCGCAAAACACGATCAACAACACAACGCCCCCCTCCCCGATCGGCTCAACGCTATTGGGAGTCGCCAAGCCTGCGGGATGCGGCCCGGCGGTCCTTGTAACCGGATCGCTCGCCGCACCCATGACACCGGGCACCTACACGCTCGCACTCGAAAATCTCTTTGCCAACATCATCACCTCTTCCACCACCGGGAACCCAATTTGGCAGACCCAGGCCGCCGGAGTCGGCACGATCACGAACTTGACGATTGTTGTGCAATCGACGGCGGTGCCGGCGGCGTCGGAATGGGGGTTGGTAAATTTGCTGCTGAGCGGCTTGGTTTTCGGCACGCTTGCCTTTGGAGTCAAACGACGAAAATCAGGATCGGCGAACCTCACTCCTAACAACCTGTAGCACCCGTCAACGTGTATTCGACGCCGAATTCTGCCCGCAGAATGCGGATCGTCTCTTTGCCACCCAAACGATAGACGCCCTCATCCCGGCTGTTTCTTTGGACGATTAAACGTTTCCCACTCCGCTTCCTCGCGGTCGCGGTACTGATTTCGGAGTTTCGGTTTTTCGGCGTTTCAGCGTTTTCTGCTACGCGGATTCGAAGACCGTGAAGCCGCGGGAGAGAAGGTCCTGGATGTCGATCATGCCCACCAGCCGGTCGTCGGCGTCCACAACCGGAAGTTCGTCGATGGAGTGTTTGCGCATGAGTTGCAGGGCGTCGTTGACGCGGGCGTCGGCCACCACGCGCTTCGGTGACTTTGTCATCACTTCGGACACGCTGCGTTCTGCGAACGCTCCCGCCTTATGAAAGAGGCGGAAAAAATCGCCGTGCGTGATGATGCCCGCGAGCCGGCCATGGGCGTCGGTGATGGCTGCGGCGCCGGCCCGACGTGGCGCTGCGAGGATCACTTCGTAGCAACGCGCCAGCGTGTCGGTCTCACGGACGGTGGGACAGTCGGCGCCCGATCGCATCATTTCTCCGGCCTTCATCAGGAACCGGCCCAGCGCACCGCCGGGGTGATAGCTTGCATACTGATCGGGCTGCACGGACTTCTGCTCCATCACCGTCAGCGCGATCGCATCGCCCAGCGCAAGCATCGCCGCCGTGGACGAACTCGGAGCAAGCCCCAGCGGGCAGGCCTCGGCCGTCTGCCCGATGTCGAGCACAAAGTCCGCATGTCGGGCGGATGTCGAATCCGTTTTTGCGGTCAGCAAAATGATCTTGCAGCCGACCTCCTTCAGCCTCGGCAAAAGCTCGACAAGTTCCGAGCTGCCCGATTTGCTCAGTGCCAGCACGATGTCATCGGCGTGGATCATGCCCAGGTCGCCGTGCAGGGCATCGACCGGGTGCAGCGAATAGGCGAGAGTGCCGGTGCTCGCCAGCGTAGCCTGAATCTTGTTGCCGATCAGCCCGGCCTTGCCCATGCCGGTGACGCACACCCGCCCTTGCATCGCCAGAATGGCTTCGACCGCGCCGACAAAGGCGTCGCCCTGTCGTGAAGCGGCGTCCAGAATGGCGTCTGCCTCAGCTTTGAGGACGGAGTTTCCCCGCGCCAGGATCGCCTCGCGCCGGGTTGGGGCCATGTCGGGGGGCTTCGTTTTCGCCGGGGAAGTCACAGTGCGCATCGGCGAATTATCGTCGAATCGGCGATTTTGACAACAAGCGCAGGGCGGTGGAATGGCGAATGGCGACCGCACGGCCAACCACGTCTTTCGAACTTCGACACTCATCCTCCGACATTCCGGTTCCGCCCGTCGCTCGCTCTCCGGGTTCGGATCGCGCGCCCGTGGCTTGCCCAATCGGTGCCGCCGGAATTCTGGCATCCTGGGGAAGACGGCGCGGGTAGCAAAGAACCTGACAGGCTGATACTCTCTTAGCCCTGTAGATCCAATACCGAAAGGAGCCTGTTCGCCATGAGGATAAACCGCTCTCACGCCGTCGCCGCTGCGTTCATGTCCACGCACATCTTCAGCCATTGCGCGTCGGCCTGCACGAACTTCTTGATTACCAGGGGCGCGTCGACCGACGGCTCCGTTTTCATCACATACTCTGCGGACTCGCACACGCTGTACGGCGAGCTCTACCACTGGCCTGCTGCCAAGTATCTGCCGGGCACGAAGTTGAAAGTGTACGAGTGGGACACCGGCAAATACCTCGGCGAGATCGATCAGGTTGCCGAAACATTCAACGTCATCGGCAACATGAACGAGCACCAGGTCGCCATCGGTGAAACGACGTTTGGCGGGCGCAAAGAACTCAGCGACCCCAAGGCCATCATGGACTACGGCAGCCTCATGTACATCGCGTTGCAGCGGGCCAAAACCGCGCGCGAGGCCATTCAGGTCATCACCGATCTGGTCGCGAAATACGGCTATTACAGTTCCGGCGAGTCGATGTCCATCTCCGACGCCAACGAGGCCTGGTTCTTTGAGATCATCGGCAAGGGGCCCAACAATAAGGGGGCGGTGTGGGTGGCCCGGCGGATTCCGGACGGCTACATCAGCGGCCACGCCAACGCGGCGCGCATTCGCCAATTCCCGCTCAACGATTCGGAAAACACGATTTTTTCACCGGACGTGATTTCGTTCGCCCGCGAGCAGGGTTGGTTCGAGGGCAAGGACGCTGACTTTAGCTTCGCCGATGTGTACAACCCGCTCGATTTCGGCGCGGTACGATTCTGCGACGCCCGCGTGTGGTGCATGTTCTGTCGCGCGGCGCCATCGCAGAAATTCGGTGACGACTGGGTGCAAGGCGACGCGAATGCCGTGCCGCTTCCCCTCTGGATCAAACCCGACAAAAAAATCTCCGTGCACGATGTCATGGAATTCATGCGTGACCACTACGAAGGCACCGCGCTGGACATGACCAAAGACTTCGGCGCGGGGCCATACGATCTTCCGTATCGCTGGCGGCCACTGACCTGGAAGGTCGGCGAGCAGGAATATTTCAATGAACGGGCCACCTCGACACAGCAGACCGGTTTTTCGTTCGTCGCGCAATCGCGTTCGTGGCTGCCAGGGCCGATCGGCGGCGTGCTCTGGTTTGGCGTCGATGACACGTTTAGCACTGTGTATGTCCCGCAGTATGGCGGCAATACCCGCGTGCCGCATTCGTTTGCCGTGGGCACCGGCTCGTTCCGCGACTTTTCCTGGGATTCGGCGTTCTGGGTCTTCAATTTCGTCTCCAATTACGCATACCTCCGGTACTCCGACATGATCAAGGACGTTCAGATCGTCCAGCGCGAGCTCGAAGCACAGTTCATGGCCGATCAGCCCAGCATCGACTCGGCGGCGAAGGCGCTGCACGCGCAGTCCCCGCGCCTGGCCGTTGAGTATCTCACGGAGTATTCGACCCGCGTAGGCGACGAGACCGTGAAGCGCTGGAAGAAGGTGGGAGAGGACTTGCTGTTCAAGTACCTCGACGGCAACGTGAAGGACGAGCACGGCCACCCGAAGCATCCGGGGTATCCCAAGGAGTGGTACGACAAGGTAGCGGCCGCCTCCGGCGACACGCTCACCATGCGCAAGCTCGAAGTCGAGAAAAAGGAGGCCGAAAAGGAGAAGGCCGCCGAAGCCGCCAAGCGCGAGCAAACCGTCACGGCGATCTTTACGCTGCTCTCGTCGCGGAGCGTAATCCTCGATGAAGCCGCCCGTACGAAGATCAAGGAAACCAAGGAACTTAAAGAGCTGCAGGCATTACTGGTCAAAGCGGCCTCCGCGGAATCGCCCAAGCAACTGTTCGCTTCGAACTGAAATTGAATGCATCCTGCAGGGATGCCAGAAAGTACTCTCTGACAACCATTCAGGTTGTTTCAATTGGGCCTGTGCCCATCTTACGCCTTATGAATGTCGGTAATGGCGGAACGATGCCATCCAGGGGTATGATGTCGCGGGGAGATTCACTATGACCAAGTTGCTCAAGCAGGCGTTTGACGAAGCGGCGAAGCTGGACACCAATGGGCAAGATTCCTTTGCCCAATGGGTACTCGAAGAGTTAGCCTCTGAACGCAGGTGGGATGAATCCTTCCAGCGGTCTTCCGGGCAACTAGGTAAGCTGGCCGAGGAAGCACTGAACGAACACCGTGCCGGCAGGACCCTTCCGCTCAACCCCAAGTCGTTATGAAATCCCGTACGACTGATCGCTTTCGAGCTTGCTTCGCGCGGTTGTCGGAAGAAGTTCAAGGACAGGCTCGCGAGGCGTACGCACGGTTTATCGAAAATCCATCGCATCCGAGCTTACGGTACAAGCGGGTGCATTCCATTCTGCCGGTTTATTCCGTACGCATCAGTTTGGATTATCGTGCGGTGGGCGTCCGCGATGGCGATGAAATGATCTGGTTCTGGATCGGCCCGCATGCAGAATACGAACGCCTACTCACGAAAATGTAACCATAGTGGCCGCAACCCTGGTTAGGGTTGGGATGTTGGGGGACCGTTTTCCCAGGGTAGGCCGTTAACGCGACTAACCTTGGACTATTGGGATGGCCGGTCAAGAAATGGGATCATCGCGACCCCAGCCATCGCTACGTGATGGCTGGGGTCGCCCAGTTTGGCTGACCGACACTCGGTCGCAGCGTTTCCTGTTCGAGTCGCCTATCCCGGACCGTTTGATGGCGGGATCGGGGTCGGAGTGTTCACACCGCCGCGCTGCGGGACAAGTGTCTCCATTGGTCCGGCATTGAACCCGCCGGGCTTCACCGGGACGAAAGTCTCGCTGCCGGCGATCGTGTGACAATCGCGACAACCCAGACCGGAATTCAACAACAACGCCGATCCCGCATGATTCTGGTCAACCGCGGACCCCGTCTCGGGGTCTTCGTAAACCAGGTCTACGTTCTCACCTACGACAAAGTCGTAACTGGTGATTCCCGGCAAAAAGAGGTTGAGTTCTGTCAACGGAAACTGGTTGGTATCCTCCCAGTCCGGCAGCGTTCCGTTCCCGCTGCCATCGACCCGAACGGCTTGGATGTCCGCGTCGCCACCGTTGAGCGACAGGGTCAGGGGGAATCCGACGTAGTGGTCGCGAACGGTTACCATGCCGACGTGGATGCCGAATGCGATGTCATAAACATTGCCTTCGGCCAAAGTCGTGTCATCCGGATGCCCCGTATCAAGAAGTCGTTGAGTATTAGAGTCCCATTTTCCGCAAAAGAAGTTGCCGGCTTCGGGTGTGAATGTGGTCCCCTTGGCGGTGATATCACCGCGACTGCCCGTGGGTACGCGCAAGCGACGGAATGGGATGGTGTCGCCCTCGGCGGGGATATAGCCCAACGCGACGGCCTCAGCGTAGTCAATGCCCACAGCCACCGGTTCGGGTCCGGCGTTGGCGGAGTCGGCATTGGCGAATATGCGCAGCGGATCCTCGAACAGGTTATCGAATGGGAACGCATACACGCCGCCGGTCGTGGACGGATCGAAGGCGAACTTCGGCAGTCCGGTCGTCGCGTCGATGTCATTGGACTGCCAGGGGCTATCGCCCTCATCGGCCAGGCGTCCTCCGGCCGTCCCCCCTTCGGGAATCCGCGTGACGTTTTGATCGTCGCTCATCGCCAGAGGATTCGTGCGGTGCAGGCGATGATGCCAAAGATCCAAAGAGCCCGGTACGTCGTCGCGCAGGTACTTGGTGATCTCGCCGTCCTCATCCTTCCACTGCGGCATGGCCCGGCTGTTGTCGTGGCAGGTCAACATGCAACCGAAATCGGAGAAGCGCGGCACCGCGTTGGGACCGTTCGGATCATTCACCATGAATGCGACACGAGATTCGTAGATCGTGGAATTCAGGTGGGCGCCGCGGATTTCGTCGTCGTCGATGGTCGCCTGCCCGTCGCGCCGCGGACCCCCCTCCTTGCGCCAGGCCCCGTTGGTGAATTGGACGTAGTCGTGGGTGTCGCCACGATCACCTTCCCAGGTGATGTGGAAGAACATGGTGTCATCGTTGTAGGCCACCTGAACAGTGGTCGGAAGAATCATGTCCTTGTCCGCAACCAGCCCCAGAAGTGTTGGCGCACCAGGACCGCCGCCTCCGCACGCGGCACCGTCGGCCGCCTCGGTTTGACAGGTCGAACTGCAGCCATCGCCGGCCGTCGTATTGCCGTCGTCGCACTGCTCAACGCCGGCCCGGACGATTCCGTCGCCGCACACCGCGTTGAGGCACGCGTTTGTGCAGGCGTCGGTGTTGACGGTGTTGCCGTCATCGCACTGTTCGCCGGCTTCGACGATGCTGTTTCCGCATTGCGGGCTGTCCGGCGGAGGTGGGGAAGGGCATCCGGCGACGCCCACGGTGAGGCCTGCGGCGAGAGCAAGAAGGCCAAGAAAGTACCCGAATCTCCACCCATTCCTTTGTGAGGTCATGAACTGTTCTCCTAAAAAAGCCAATGAAATGAAACGAAACAAAAAGTAACGGCATTCTACGTTTCTGGAAAGGACGCGCAATTTCTGCCCGTCGGTTCCTCGCGCTACGCCTTTCTATTAACGCCGATTCTGCCAAAGGACACCAAAACGCCCGGTGTTTGAGTACTCTGTTCGACGCAAATCAAAAAAGGCTGGCGCAGACGACGGCCACGGATGATTTCTGTTTAGCAATCTCCATGCCAGAGCGGAAAGTATCGCGAAGATTGCGCGATTTATCTTTCCGCCTTTGGTTTTTGCTGCGGTCGTCAAGCCTTCGCCCTTTGCCACGCAAACGATAAGGCACGCACTATAAACACCTCAGTGAAGAGTTCCACGACAGTGAATCGTCCGCGCGGACTGAAGTCCGCGGCCCACTATGCGACAAGACCGCGGTTGCGGAAGTAGGAAAGGACGATTTGGTCGAAGGGGACCTGCGTGCTGGTGAACATGTAATTCACGCCGCGGCGCGCGCAGTAGTCTTTGATCGACAGGCAGTAGGATTGCAGAGTCTGCCGATATTTTTCGAGCAAGGCGCGCGAGACGGTGACCTCGGCCATGTCGTCGTCTTCGACGTCGGTGAGGCGCAGGTCGCCCGCAAGCGGAGGATCGATTTCTTCGGGGCTAAGAACTTGCACCGCGTACAAATCGTATTTGCGTCCGAGTAGATAACGGAGGCCCGGTTCAACGCCGCCCTTATCGAGGAAGTCACTAAGCAGCACGACGATGCCGGGTTGCGGGTGGCGAGTGGCGAACTGTTTGCCGGTTTTTAAGAGGTCGCCCGCGCCGTCGTACTCGGACTCGCTGAGAAACTCGATCACTTTGAACATCCAGCGCCGGCCTCGGATTCCGGCGAGTTCGTATTGCAGGCCGTTCGAGAACGTGTAAAGGCTGACGCGATCGAAATTGATCAGTCCGATATAGGCCAAAGCCGCCGCGACCTGCCGCGTATATAGGCCCTTGTCGGGCGAGCCCCACTCCATGCTCTTGGAGGTGTCAATTAGGACGCTGACATGAAGGTCCTCTTCCTGGAGGAAGAGCTTGATGAAAAGCTTCTCGAGGCGGGCGTAAATGTTCCAGTCGAGAAAGCGGAGATCGTCGCCGACCACGTAGTTGCGGAAGTCCGCGAACTCGGCGGACTGGCCTCGGCGTTTGGTCAGACGGTCGCCGTGCATCTTTCCGGCGAAGATTTTTTTGCTGACCAGGGCGAGTTGGTCGATCCTGGCCAAAAAATCGGGATTGAGGAAAATTTTTTTCCTGTCGTGCATAACGGTTTGGCCCTGGTCCGCGAACAAGTTCGAGTGAGCTTGGGACGACTCTCGGCGTTGGACAAAAGTTATTATAGGTCGTTATTGTAGCTGGGTGGGAAGGGAACGCCAGACCGCCCAAATCAGCAAAGAAAAATTGCGCAATTTCATGGCATGGAACCTTGACCACTTGATCGAAAGCCCCGGTGCGTCTATAATTTGCACAGAGTCGAGGTTTTCGCGCTGGGCACGGCTACCTGAGGGGGCAGCGCAAAGCGTTATTCTTTAAGTAAGTGGAAGCAGTATTTGCTACGCAACAGCCTTTGGGGAGGTTGGAAGTATGAGTCATAAAGCATTATTTGCCTCGTGTTTCGGTCTTTTTGTGGCGCTATCGGCCGTACAAGCCGTTGCTCTCGATTTCAGCTATACCGCACCAGGCGGGCTGATCCCACAGATTCCGAGGGAGGGAACGCAAGGATTTGCGAACTTTCCGCTATTTATGAACGGCACTCACGGAGCGCCTGCGGGCGGAGTGCCGCTGATCGAATCGATCGAACTCGAGCTCAACGGGTTGTCGCACACGCACCCCGAGGATTTGGACATTTATCTCATTTCTCCCTTCGGTGAGACGGTTGAGATTATGACTGACCGGGGTGATGGCATTGCCCTCGTGAATGTAAACCTGGTGTTTAACGACGCCGCTGGTGAGCTTCCGGCTGAAGGATCCGGCCTCGGTGCGGGTCCATATCGCCCCGAGGAACAATTGGTTGTAGAGCCTATAGTGCCCGATGGGACAGGGATGAGCAAGTACATCGGCAACAGTGGTGGAACTGATGCCTGGGAGTTGATCATCATCGACGATTCGACAGGCGACCAGGGAAACCTGGTGTCATACACGCTTCGCGGAACGTATGTTCCTGAACCTGCGTCCCTGGCTCTTCTTGGGTTCGGAGCCTTGGCGGCGCTGCGTCGTTCGCGACGTGCGTCCTAGTTGGTTATCGACGATCCGTTCGCAAGTTACGCACGGCCCGACAATGTTGCGGCCGTTTTTATTGGAGGGCGGCAATTCGCTATAATCAGGGAAAGATTGGGGTCAGAAACAGGTAGGGGCTTGAGGGGATTCGTTTGGCAGCCTACAGTTGAGGTGGGGGATCACCGTCGTTTTCAACATCGAGGTCGTTCGATTCGTTCCGAGTCCGTGATTGCGGGGGTCTCCCGTATTGATGAGTCGGCTGGTAGAATCGGCGTCGCTAAAGTCATGGGATTGGCCGCACTAGGGGGAACACTTTCCATGGTCCATGGTTCTTTCAAGAGGGGTAACATGCGCACTCGAACTTTGCCTGTTTGGATTGGTGTATTGGTCGCCTTTTTTTCGGGACAATTGGCATTGGCAGTTGAAGCCAGGCCCAACGCCAAACCCGCCCGGGCGCAAGAAACGGGAAACGTTGCTGCGGCTACGGCTGATGCGGATCGGATTTCATCGAGCCATGCGACGACTTCGGGCAGTGGACTTCTGACTCCTGTTCCCGAGGGTCAGGCGGCCAGCGTCGGAAGTGATTCGTGCGCAACGGCAGAGCCGATTGTGGGGACGGGGGTATTCAACTTCGATAACACCGCGGCCACGCTCGATGGCCTTCCGCACGCCGCCTGTACGGTCTTCAATCAGTCGCAGATCGAACAGGACGTTTGGTTCTGTTGGACGGCCCCCGCTGAAGTATGTGCCGGATCGTATTCCATTTCGACGTGTGGCCGAACCGCGGTTGATACCCGGATCGCGGTCTACAGCGGATGCGGCTGCCCGACTGACGATAGTACCCTTCTCAACTGCCGCGACGATGAGTGTGACTTACAGACTCGTCTGAGTTTCAACCCCGTTCCCAGTCAGCAGTACCTGATTCGACTGGGAAGGTTTCCCGGACCAACCGGTGGCACGGGCGGTCTCGGGAACTTCCTGATCACCTGCGATCTCAACCCTCCCTGCGATGAGCCGCTTTCGCACTGTCAATCACAGGACCGTTCGGATGCGCTCAATAGCAACCGCACAGGTTTTGTCACGGCGGATGGTTTCACTCCGACGCTAAGCGGCGACATCAACGGCGTTTGCTGGTGGGGAGCTTATCTGACGAACGCCAATCCACCTCAAGACTGCGAGGCCACCTCGACCGATACCTTCCGCATCCGTTACTTCACCGACGCGGGCGGCCTGCCCGGTTCAGAGATTGCGTCGTTTTCACAGCTAGCGGCGACGTTGACGGTAGAGCCGCCATTTTCCACGGGTCTCAGGATCAATGGAGTTGCCCCGGAGTACGAGTTTCACGCGATCCATGCGAATGTTCCGGTGGTAGGAGGGGATTGCTACTGGATCGAGATTACCAATGAGCTTACGGGGTGTACGTGGTTTTGGGAGATGGGACTTTCCGGCGACGGCCGGGCCGTGCAAGATGGCACTCTCGGCGTTCCACCTAACGGCTACGGACTTTCCGACGTGATCGTCGGGGACATGGCGTTTTGCGTAAACACGGCAATCGTACAGGATGGCGCCGACTGTTTGCCGCCGCCGCCGCCCAATGATCTTTGCGCCAATGCTTCATCCATCATCGGACCAGGCACATTCGTCGTGGATACCGCGGCGGCAACGACCAATGGGCCTAACCACGCGGCGTGCCTGGCAACGGGCCAGACCGGCATCGATCGGGACGCCTGGTTCTTGTGGACTTCCACTTGTTCCGGAGATGTGGTCGTACGAACCTGCGATACAACCACGGTGGATTCCAAAGTTGCGGTGTACAGCGGAACGACCTGCCCGACTGCCGCGGACAATCCGGTGGCTTGCAATGACGACCTGTGCGGTCCCGTGGGCTACCAGTCCATGCTGGTGTTTCCCGCGACCGTCAGTCAGCAGTTCCTGATTCGCGTAGGCTCATATCCGGCGTTCCCAGGTGGAGTGATCGGCCTGGCGATTTCGTGCGGCCCCCCCAACAACGCGGCTTGCGGACCTGGATCGGGTAACCCAAGCTGCTGCATTGGAAGCGCTACGAATCCGGCCACGGGCGGTTGCGGAGACGAGTCGTGCTGTGAACTGGTGTGTGCCTGCGATCCCTATTGTTGCAACGTCGAATGGGACGCAGATTGCGCCGCGCACGGCCTGGGGAACTCGGGATGCGGCGCCGCCGATCTTTGCGGATGCTCAGCGATCTGTGGGAATCCTGCAGGTGGAGATTGCTGTAGTGGTCACGCCCCACCGGGCGGCTGCAGCGACCAGGCGTGTTGCGAGGCGGTCTGTGCTTGCGACTCGTTTTGCTGTAACACCGAGTGGGATGCCAACTGCGCCGGCAACGGGTTCGTTCCGGGCTGCGGCGCTCTGGCCTTGTGTTCCAGTTTGTGTACGCCGCCGCCACCGCCGTGTCCATCAGGAACGATCACCTTTGTGAACCCGCCGCATCTGGCGGTGGACGCTCGTCGTCCGCATCCTCCGGGTAACCCGAATCTGCGGGAAGGCTTCAAAGTCTTCACCGTGACCGGTCCTCCCGGCGCGCAGTCGTCGTGCTGGACCGTGCAGGAGACGGCGACATTCGGCTCGCCCAATACCATTAGTTCCGTCGTGGAGAATCCGCTCGCACCGGGAACGTATACGGTTACGCTGTTCCGTGCCATAACCGCCGGCGCGGGCAGCTCGATTACCTATACTCCAACGGCCGGCGCAGTCAGTCAGGGTTGTTTCAAGTCGCATCCCGCGAATGTGAATTCGGACACCGGCGCCGCCCCCGTGGACATCCTCCACCTGATCGATAATTTGAATGGGATTCGCGTTCCGCCGCTTGCCTCCTGGCAGTGCGATTTGGACCGTAGCAATGTCTGTCTGCCCGCGGACATTATTGCCGAGATCGACATGCTCAATGGAGTCAACGGGTTCATCGTATGGAACGGAACGTCGCGTCCAACCGGACCGCCGGGATGTCCGTAAGGCAAGACCAAAGTTCAAAATTCAAAATTCAAAATTCAAAATTCAAAATTCAAAATTCAAAAAAGCCCCGGTTTGCATGTCGCAGATCGGGGCTTTTTTTAGGGGCAGGGAGGCATCAGGGCAATTATGAAAATGATTCGGATCACAGATACGGTCTATTTTTGCGGTTCAGACGCGAACCAGGGATCTGCGAGCCGATGAAACACGCACCCTCCGGATTCGTCTCGATTGCCTACTGGAGGGAGAATGAAAAGCTCGCAAAACAGGAAACGTGTCGTGTTCTCCCAGGCTCGTTTCGATCAGCAACTCAACGCCGCGCGTAAGCTCGTGCAACTGGCCCGTAAGGAGGACTGCTCGCGGTTCGGGGGGGCTTCGGAACGCCGCATGCACCGCGCGCCACACGCCCGAACCGACCCCCGCCGTCCCCCAACCGCGCCCACAGCTCTGACCCTGCGCCTGACAATGACTTATTCGGGGATCACTAATCCAACGTCCACAGGAAGCGGCATCGGTTCGATGAAAATCGGGTTTTCTTCGATGTCATAGGGCAGTCCAAAGAAAAGCTCCGACTCGATCGTGGCGAGGTCGTTCAACGATACACTGTGTACGCCGAGGTCAGTCACCGCAAAAAGGTCGTCGCCGACGAACACGCCGCGAGTGAACGACGCCGTCCAATCCTGCGACTCTTCGAAACGCGTGCTGACGCGGCCTATCTCGGTGAGGATATTCTCAGCCGAAACGCGGAAGATATAGATGCCTTCAAAGCTTTCGGGCTTCGGCACGACTACATCCATCGGCAGGTCGGTTGCGACCGTGTCATCCGGCGGCACAATCACGACATCAGTGCCCCCGCTGGAACCAATCGAACTCCCGCCGCTGCCGCCCGCATCGCCTTCGATGACAACGCCGCCGTCAAAGAAAGTGTACTCGTAAATCGACATGGGCAGCGCAACGACTCCGCCTTCGGCGAAGTAGGTGAGGGCCTTGGTATCCCACAGTGCTTCGGAGCTAGCCGAGACGTTGGCATCCGCACCGAGGATCACATTGCTCTTGAGCGTGGGGTTCGCAAAGTCGGTCACATCGAAGATCGAAAGCTGTACGCCCCAATTGCCCGGCGTTTCGGGCGGGGGAATGTACTGTCCCACCGCCAGCATGTGATTCGCATCAATCGGGGTCAGAAAAGTCGAGAACCCCGGAACTTTCAACTGGCCGATGAGCCGGGGATTGGCCGGGTCCGCGAGATCGACGGTGAACAGCGGATCGACTTGAAGAAAGGTTACTACGTAGCCGCGATCACCCAGGAAGCGGGCAGATTGGATGGTCTCACCCGGTGCTATGTTTTCGATCTTGCCCACGACATTGAGAACAGTGTCGGCCTGGCCCAGCACATACACATTGTTGGACGACTCCGCAACTTGTCCGCCGGTGCCCGTCGTCTCATCGAAGAACCACTCCGCGTCGATGGTGGTGGCCACGCGAAGATTGCCGTTGTACTCGCTCATGGAGTATTGATTGAGGATGCGGCCGAAAACCGTGCCATACGCCACCGGCGTGACACTACTGCCTTCGTACTTGAACTTGTAGATGTCGGTTGTCGAACGGTTCCTGCCTTCCCAATCGTAATTGGTGTCAGTCAGATATAGCGCCTCGGTCGAGGAGTAGACCAGACCCGGCTCGGCCACGACGCCCACGGCGGTAAACCGTGCGTCGGCGTCGATATCCATGTCCACGACGGTGACAACCCCGAAACCGTCGGGATCAGCGGGGCGATACAGGTTTTCCCAGGTAACGACGTTGCCGCTTTCCTCTGTGCCGTCCGCGTTGGTGCGCGTGTATTTCGGCAGAATCGTCTGGGCGTCAACGCCGGTCACATCGAGTTCGGGCGCGCCCAGTCGCGGCAGCACGTCGTAGTAATAGTCTTGATAGTTTGCCAGCACCAGGTGCATGACGCCGCCCACCATGCGGCTGGAGGCTACGCTGCCGTCAATCTTCGTCGAAGAAAGCATGCGCGGCGATGCGGGATCGGACACGTCGAAAACGGTGCTGCGCGTGTTTGGACGCTCGTAAACATAGTCTTCAAAGGGAACAATTCCGATGTCAGTAAAGATGGGTTCCGCATCGCTCGTTTCTTCTGATACGACATCCGCGCCGGCTTCAGAGCCTTCCGCCTGTGCGACGTCAACTGTGGCGAAGAGCATGGGGTAGGCAAACCCTCCACCGCTGGTCAAGGCTACGACGTGATTGCCGTGCAAATACAGGTCGCGACCGTATCCCTGTAGCTCCGTCTCGCTCAACAACTGCGTTTCGCCGTTGGCGCCGAGACTGACAATACGAAGCACACTGTTTTCATTGTGCATGCTCATAACGTAAAGGTAGCGGCCATCGGTCTTGACCACGTCGGATTCTTCGACTCCCTCTTCCTGTGTAGTGGTCTGGGAGTGGCCGTCGCCGCCAGTGCCAGCTGAAGGACTCGGTTCGGCGGGCGCTTCGCCACTTACACCCCCATCCGCCGAATCATTCGACGGGCCTTCGCTTGGCGCGCCGAGGCTCACCTCATCGCGCATGAACTCAGTCATGACGCCATTTCTTTGTGTGATCTGTCCCTGCATGTAAGTGAGTAACTCGGCCTCGGAGCCGAACCGCTTGAGTGCGGTTTCGTTGGTTCCCCCGCCGCCCAAATCAACAAAGAGCTCCAGGAGGTTGCAACCGACTGGCAAAGAACAAACCAACAACGAAAAAAACGCGCACTTCATCAATGACCGAAACATTCGATGCCTCCAAACAGGTGTGAGTTCGGGCGAACTGCGCCTCTGCATAATTATCGCCCGCAATCCAAGTATGCGATACGCAAGTGGCCGGTCAAGAAAAATCTGCAAAAGACAGTGTTTAGGGATTAGGGGGTAGGGTTTAATCGGTCAAATCGCCGTGCACGATTTCCGACAAAGCCTGCGTATTGAATGGACACTGAGCGAAAGAAACCCCGGTTTTCAGTATTGAGATGGCGAGTCATTTGTGAGGTGGGACCTTGCCGTATAATCTTGCCCAAGGCGTTGATGAGCGTCGGAACCTAAACCCTAATCCCTGGACCCTAAACCCTGAGGTTGCAATGGAGACTCTCCTCGATCGATTTATCCGCTATGTGAAAGTGGAAACCACCGCCGTCGAGCAGACGGACAAATACCCGAGTTCGCCCGGCCAGCTTGAGTTGGGACGAATGCTGGCGGAGGAGTTGCGGGCGTTGAAGGTAGCCGACGTTTCGCAGGACGAGTTCGGAATTGTCTGGGGCACCATTCCCGGCAATGTCGCGGGCGCGCCGACCATCGCCTGGGTTTCGCACATGGATACCTCGCCGGAGTTTACGGCCAAGGGCGTCAAGCCCGTCGTCCACAAGAACTATGACGGCAAGGACATCGTGTTGCCCGGCGACAAGTCGCGGGTGATCCGCGTGGCCGACTCGCCGGTACTCACGCAACTTGCCGGCAAGACCATCATCACCTCGGACGGAACCACCCTACTCGGCGCGGACGACAAAGCCGGCGTGGCCGTAATCATGACTGCCGCTGCGTATCTAATAGCCCACCCGGAGATCCAACACGGCCCGATCCGCATCGTGTTCACCTGCGACGAAGAAGTCGGTCGCGGAGTGGACAAGCTCGACCTCAAGAAGATCAACGCGATCTGCGCCTACACGCTCGACGGCGAGACGATCGGCGAACTCGACAACGAGACGTTTTCCGCCGACCTCGCCATCGTCACCCTTCAAGGCCGCAACATTCACCCCGGCCTGGCAACCGGCGTCATGGTCAACGCAATCCGGCTTGCGGGGTTGTTCTTGTCGCGTATGCCTTGGCAGGCGCTGGCGCCGGAAAACACTTCCAAACGCGAGCCGTTTCTGCATCCCTACGTTTTGGAGGGCGGAGTCGAAAAGGCAGGCATTCGCATTTTGCTCCGCAGTTTTGAAACCCCTGATCTGGCCAAGCTCGCTGAAGTCTTGCGCGCCATCGCAACGACGGTCACGAATGCGCACCCGCGAGCAAAGATCGACATCGAGGTGAAAAAGCAATACCGCAACATGCGCGAAGCACTCGTGAACGAACCGCGCAGCGTCGATCTGGCGGCCAAGGCGATCAAGGCCTGCGGAATCGAGCCGCGTTTCCAGGCCATCCGCGGCGGCACCGACGGCTCGCGCCTCAGCGAACTGGGTCTCCCCACTCCCAACCTGGCCGTCGGCATGCACAACTTCCACTCCCCCCTCGAATTCGCCTGCCTCGAGGAAATGGAATCCTCCGCCGAAATCCTCGTCGAACTCGCCCAACTTTGGGGAAAAACAACATAATGCGGCTTTATTCCAGGTAACCGAGATCCGTAAGGCGATCGGTGAGGGTTTGCAACTGCTCTTCGGAATAAGTGGCATCGGTCTCAGGCTCAAGACCTTGCGCACGGCTGATGTTGCTTTGGGTAGTGGCCTCAAACTGCACACACGGCGGAGCCGCAAACAACTCCTCGATGACTCTACCGTCCATGTCATCGGGCACCGCCTGCCCCAGCAATGCCAGAATGGTCGGGGCGCAATCGGCAATCTGTGCGTTTACTTTCCTTCCCTCCGCGACCGCCGGTCCCACCGCCGCGATGATTCCGTTGGGCCGGTGCGTGCCTTCGATGCGATCATCGGTGAGCCACTTGACTACCCGCGAGCCGCGAATCTTTCGCACCACAGCCAGCGAATCATGCGGAATGAGGATCAAATCCGGCATCCACGGCTGCTCCTCGCGCGAACATCCGTACAGTGCTTCGGGCTTATGAACCTCGGGGAATACCGGCATGGTTCGGCCATCAGGATGTTTCGCCGAACATTCCCCGCTCAAAAGCCGCGCCCGCAACTCATCCCGCAACTTCTCATATTCGTCCGACGCCACGATCCCACATGGCTGACGGCCTTTCAAATTAACGTACAAAAATCCGGCCATTCCCGCGTGCATCACGCACGCGCGCGTCCGAGTAAAGTCCACGGCCAGGTCATCCGCAATGTTGCCTTCGCGCGCAAACCGCTTCGTCTTCCCGCGCAACCGATCCCAGACATGCTTGATCCGCGTCGTACCCTGGGCCGCTCCACCCTCAAGCACCAAATACCCCCATTGCTCCAGCA